>MTKZ01028845.1_pt1 | contig 11647 bp, 8 predicted proteins | sample 1042781 | NCBI WGS metagenome assembly MTKZ01 (sample SAMN06212207, study PRJNA360539) | anaerobic digester metagenome | biome: Wastewater treatment plant; material: sludge; isolation source: anaerobic digester fed with sludge from wastewater treatment plant | place: Denmark: WWTP Viborg ...
ATCCGCGAAGGCGGACACACGGTCGGCTCCGGCGCTGTCGCCAGGGTCATCGAGCCGTAACTGGGTTCAGTCCACATACAGCGGGAAGGCATAAGCCTTTCCGCTTTTTTCATGGAGCAATGAAGAACAGCCAGCTGGCTTAAGCTGAGCGTCCTGCGGCTTTTCCATTAAGCAGCCGACCTCATTATCATTTGCTAAACGATAATTAAGAAATTGACCGGTTTGTTGCTTCCCTGGACATCCGCCATGCAGGCGATTTCAATGATATTGAGTCAGTGAATAGCCAGAGCTGGATAGGGGAAAGGGATTTCTCAGAGTTTGATTTCCTTCCCGATTCCGTTTCTTGAATTTAAAGTATTGCTTACACAACCATTGATGTGCTTGTGCTGTGTGAGAAGTAACTCATGGTCGTATGTCAAAGCCCTCCGATAAGCATAGATGGAAACATAAAATACTGCTTGGGCATTCATAGAATGTTTGTCCAGAGGAGATGACTATCCCAATACAGAATATGGAATGATGTACGCATGAGCAAGGCAATATGAGCACGAGTATGATGATATGAAATAACTATTCGTTAAATCTCGCCATCGACTCTTATACATAGGAATAATGCAGATGACAATGGTTACTGAACACAGTATCCGGAATCATTCGGTTTCAGACAGTCTTAGTTGGGTCACTGTAGCAAAAGGCAGCATGTTTAAAGTTGATTCAGGGAGTGACGCGATTTTGACTGTTTCTGCAGGATCATCGTTTTGTCATTAAGTAAGCAAGCGTAACTGCAATGCCATCAGAGTGATCAAAGCCATTGCAGAGAAATCGGATGACTTGAGAAGAGATACCCAAGGCTATTTTGGATGAACAATCAGACCTCATTTGACGCGCAGGTGACATGAATTGCTCGTCGCAGCGAAGGAATGCTGATGGTCGAAACAAAAATACGCATTCAGAGCATCACTGATGAAATCATATGGTATTCTATTATCTAGTTCATCATGACTTAAGTATGGCTTAACTATTCGCGAAAGATGCCTTTCGCGAATAGTTAATAAAAATAAACAGACGTAGCAAATGTCGCGACGAAGGCATGGACCCCTTACTGCAAAACTTTTGATCACGTCCCCCACACCCTTGATCGGGCGTCTCAGTTAACTTATCCCCAAACTCATTCATTGCTGAGCGAACTGATCAGCTTCTGTGTTTCCATTCTTGCAAGTTCATCACAACGGTTATTCTCCGGATGGTCGGCATGGCTGGGCACCTTGATGTAGGCAACCTGATGTCTGCGCATTGTCAGCAGCAGCAGACGCCACAGGTCCTGATTCTCGACCGGTTTTTTGTCCGAGGTCTTCCATCCGTTCCTCTCCCAATTCTCCACCCATTTCTTGTTGAAGGCATCGACCACGTAAGAGGAATCGGAAAAGACGTTGACCTGGCAGCTTTCCTTTAAGGCGCCCAGGCCGCTGATGACGGCAAACAGCTCCATCCGGTTGTTTGTTGTGTGGGGCATATTGCCGCTGAGTTCTTTGACATGGTTTCCAAACTTCAGGAGGGCTGCCCATCCCCCGGGCCCTGGGTTTCCGGAGCAGGAACCATCGCTGTACAGCTCAACTGACCTGAGCGGCATCATGCCGTTTTGCTGCTGACAATCTTCAGCGTATCCCTGGCGATCACCAATTCCTCATTGGTCGGAATGACCAGGATCCTCACCTTGCTACCGTCGACTGACACATCCTGTTCCCTGCCGCGAACCATATTTTGAACTTTATCAAGTTCAATGCCCATATACTCCATTCCGGCGAGCACGCTCTTGCGCAGCTCCGGAGCGTTCTCTCCGATTCCGGCAGTAAAAACGATGGCGTCCACGCCGCCCATCGCGGCGGCATATGCGCCGATGTATTTCTTGATGCCATAGGACAGCATTTCAAGCGAGATGGCGGCCTTTTCATTGCCGTTGGCCGCTGCCTCCTCGATGTCCCGCATGTCGCTGCTCAGGCCGCTGACGCCCAAGAGGCCGCTTTTTTTATTCAGGATGTCCATCATTTGGTCGATGTTCAGTCCCTCATGGTTCATGATGAATTGAAGGCTGGCCGGATCGACGCTGCCGCTGCGGGTGCCCATCAGGACACCTTCCAGCGGGGTCATGCCCATGCTGGTATCCACGCTTTTCCCCCCGCTTACCGCGCACATGGAGGATCCGTTGCCCAGGTGGCAGGTAATGATTTTAAGGTCCTCGATCTTCTTTCCGAGGAAATCAGCGGCGCGCTGACTGACATATCGGTGGCTGGTGCCGTGGAATCCGTAGCGGCGTACTTTCAGACGTGAATAATAATCATACGGCAACCCATACAGGAAGGCTTTTGGCGGCATGGTCTGATGGAAGGCCGTATCAAATACACCGACCATCGGGATATTGGGCATGACCTTCATGCAGGCCTTGATACCCATCAGGTTTGCCGGGTTGTGCAGCGGCGCGAAGGAGCTGTTCTCCTCGATCGCCTTGATGCACTCCGCGTTGATGAGCATGGAGGCGGTGAAGCGCTCTCCCCCATGCACGACCCGGTGGCCGATCGCGCCAATTTCATCCATGCTTTTCAGCACGCCATGATCTGGGTCACACAGAGCTTTCATCATCTGCTCGCAGGCTTCGACGTGATCCTTCATCGGCATTTCATGGCTGTATTTACTGTCATTGACAGACTGCTTCAGACGGCTGCCGTGGATGCCGATCCGTTCAACCAGGCCCTTTGCCATCGTTGTTTCCTTTTCCATATCGAACAGCTGATACTTGAGAGATGATGAGCCCGCGTTGACGATCAAAATCTTCATCCCTGACGCCTCCGTACTTTTTATACCAACAGTATATGCCATCAGGATAAAAAAGGGAAGAAAACCGGAGGATTTGTTTGAGAAAAACTAAGGTGACAGGTTTATCAAAAGGAAATCATAACGCTCCTCTCAGTGGACAATAACATGTATATATAACAAAATACCCGCCAATCAGGCGGGTATCCTATGCGAGGCCGCAGATTTTGGCGGAGAGTCAGGGATTTGAACCCTGGTCGGGGTATAAGCCCGAACACGATTTCCAGTCGTGCGCCTTAGACCACTCAGCCAACTCTCCATCACCGGCGGCGCCAAAAAGAAATATACCATGAAAAACCTTACCCGTCAACGCGAAACTTGACACGGCTTGACCCATATCCCATAATGATTCCGTCAAAGGAGGGCACGGATGCGTAGAATTTCCGCTGTTGCGTCAGGCAGTTTGGCGCATCGGCGCGGCATCATGACAGGCGATGTTCTGCTGTCAATGAATGGTGAACCCGTCATTGACGATGTAGATTATCAAGCTTTGAGCGCGCACAGGCGCATTCATCTATGTCTCCGGAAACCTGACGGCGAGGTGCGTCAGGTTACGCTCATCAAGGATGCGTCAGTCCCCCTGGGGCTCCAGTTTGACGATTCGATCATCGGCAATCCCAGGACTTGCGGCAACAACTGCGTTTTCTGCTTTGTCAATCAGATGCCCGAGGGCATGCGGAAATCCTTATACGTCAAAGATGATGACTGGCGCCTCTCGCTTCTGATGGGGAACTACATCACCCTTACAAACGTCGGCGAAACCGAGTTCACGCGGATCATCAGGCGCAAGGCCAGCCCTTTGTATATTTCGGTTCATGCCACGGACATGAAGCTCCGCGCGCAGATGATGGGCAACAAGAATGGCGCCCTGCTGATGGATCGGCTGAAACGGCTCAAACAGGCCGGGCTGTCCTATCATCTGCAGCTGGTCCTCTGCCTTGGACTGAATGACGGTGAAGTGTTGAAGCAGTCCCTGGTCGAACTGCTGGCCCTGCATCCTGCGGCCGTATCCGTCGCGGCGGTGCCTGTCGGGCTCACCCGACATCGGGAGGGGCTGCCATCCCTTCGTCCCTACGGCAGGAAGGAAGCTGCCGATGTAATCGGGNNGATGTAATCGGGATCTGCGAAACTTTCCAGAAGGAAGCGATCGATAAGGCAGGCACACGCTTTATATACCCAGCGGACGAGTTCTTCAGCATCTCAGGCCATCCCGTGCCGGATGCCGCGTACTATGAGCATTTCGCGCAGATCGAGAACGGTGTCGGCATGCTTCGGCTGTTTGAGGATGAGATCAGGGAAGCCATCAGGGACAAGGAAATGCCGCGTGTTTCAGGTACAAAAAGGACCGTTCTTCTCCCCTGCGGCACCGCGGTTGCGCCCTACCTGAAGGAGTGGGTCAGGCAATACGCGCCTGATTGGATCAACGCCCTCGTCGTTCCCATCCGCAACGACTTTTTTGGTGAAACCGTGACTGTCAGCGGGCTGATCACCGCGGGCGACCTGATCAAGCAATTGTCCGGGATCAGGGCCGATGAAGTCTTCATCGTGGATAACATGCTCAACAGTGATAAAACGCTCTTTCTGGACGATCTGAGCCCGGAAGATGTCCAGAACGCGCTGGGACTGCCCGTACGCGTGGTGCGCAATCACGGCGGTGATTTCTTTCGGGCGCTGGCCGGCCGGCCTTCCGCTAAATAAATGATATCGGAGACAAGAACTTGAGCAAACCGCTAATCGCCATCATCGGGCGGCCAAACGTCGGGAAATCCACCTTTTTCAATGTCATTGCGGGTCAGCGCATTTCCATTGTTGAGGATATCCCAGGCGTCACACGCGACCGCATCTATGCGGACACCGTCTGGAACGGCCGTCAGTTCACGCTGATCGACACAGGAGGCATCGACACAAAAAGCGACGATGTCCTCTTCACCCAGATGCGCAGGCAGGCGGAAATCGCGATAGAAACCGCCGACCTGATCCTCCTGTTCACCGACGCGCGCACCGGATTGACCCGTCAGGATGAGGAGATTGCTGACCTGTTGAGGAGGTCCCAAAAACCGGTCCTGCTGGTCGTCAACAAGCTCGACTTCAGCGGGCTATCGGACGCTGTTTTTGAGGCTTACGCTCTTGGACTGGGGGATCCCATAGGGATCTCCAGCGCGAATCTCCTGGGCCTTGGGGATCTGCTGGATGAAATCGTCAGAAGACTGCCGCCGGAACAGGATGCTTCAGACCTTGAGGAGAACAAGGTCATCCATCTCGCGATCGTCGGGCGGCCGAACGTCGGCAAAAGCAGCCTCACAAACCGCCTTCTTGGTGAGGAGCGGGTGATGGTCAGCGACATGCCGGGCACGACCCGTGACGCGGTGGATACCTTATACGTTCATCCGGACGGTACCCGCTACAACGTCATTGATACAGCTGGGATCCGCAGAAAGCGCGCGGTCGAGGACCAGAGCCTTGAACGCTACAGCGTCCTTAGAAGCATCGCAGCCATTCACCGCTGCGACGTCGCGATCCTGGTGATCGACGCGCTTGACTCTGTGACAGAGCAGGACATGAAGATCGCAGGCATGATCCGCGATGAGGGAAAGGCGGCGATCATTGCGGTCAACAAGTGGGACGCGCTTGACAAAGAAACCGGCACGCTTGAAAAATACCGCCTTGACGTGCTGGACAAGCTGAAGTTCTTAAGCTATGCCCCGGTCCTTTTCATTTCCGCGCTTACCGGACAGCGGGTCATACAGGTCTGGGATACTGTTTCGCTCGTCAATGCCCATGCCGGTATAAGGATCCCGACAGGCCATCTCAATGAACTGCTGGGCGAAGCCCAGCTGAGCCTGCAGCCCCCCATGGAGGGAGGACGCCGACTGAAAATCTTCTACGCGACGCAGCAGGGCGTCTATCCCCCATCCTTTATCCTCTTTGTCAATGACGTCGACCTGATGCATTTCTCTTATGAGCGTTATCTTGAGAACCAGTTCCGGAAATCCATTGACTTCACAGGCACACCCATTCGTTTCATCCTCAGGGAAAGGGAGAAGGAGGGCGGACAATGACACCGTTACAGTACTTGCTGATCATTGCGGCAGCCTATCTGATCGGAAGTTTCTCCAGCGGGATCCATATTTCATCCAGTCAGGGCAGGGACATCCGTTCTGAAGGGAGCGGTAGTTCAGGCGCAACAAACGTTGCCCGTGTTCTGGGAACGCGTTTCGGGCTGCTGACTTTTGCCTGTGATTTTCTAAAGACAGCCCTTGCCGTCGGCTTTGGCTGGCTGGTCAGCGGCAGGGCCGGTGCGCTGGCAGCGGGGATCTTTGTAGTCATCGGCCATAATTGGCCTGTATATTACCATTTCAGGGGCGGTAAAGGAATCGTCTGCTCCACCGCCCTGCTCCTGATCCTGTTTCCCCTTGAAGCCCTGGCCGCAGGTGCGGTGGCCATCCTCGTCATCTGGCTTTCCAGATACGTATCCCTTGGCAGTCTGGTCCTGCTGTCCTTAAGCGCTGTATTGATTTCCATCTTCAGGGGATTTATCCCATCAGATCTGTGGTCGGTCATTCTCCTTGGCCTGGCTTTGTTCCAGCATCGTTCCAACGTCGCCCGGCTCATTCAGGGACGGGAGAACAAACTGTCTTTCAAACGCTGAACGGTCCGCCGTCGGTCAAATCAATGATGAGCGCTGATCCATGAAGCCAGATCGATGTCTTCCAGCGTATCTGCCCGCAGATGGGCGTCCTTGTGATTCCTGGCTGCCCCGACCGCGAGGACTGTCATGCCCGCGCAGAGCGCCGCTTCCACGCCCGCGTCGGCATCTTCGACCACCAGGCAGTTCTCTGCGGGCAGGCCTAGCTTCTCCGCCGCGACCAGGAATACGTCCGGGGCTGGTTTGCTCCGTTTGATGTCGTTTCCGTCAGCGACGGCGTCAAACATGTCTTCTATACCAACGCGCCTGATGATGATCGGCGCGTTTTTGCTCGATGAGCCGACTGCCGTCCTGATGCCCCTCTTTCTAAGCGCATGAAGGGTCTTTTTCGCGCCGGGCAGCAGCGCCCGCTGGTCGAGATGTGAGATCATCTCGACGTAGTATCCGTTCTTCCTTGCCGCCAAAGCCTGTTTTTCTTCGTCAGAATATGCCTTTCTCGATCTTTCAAGGATGATCTCCAGGCTTTCCATGCGGCTCACGCCACGAAGGCGTTGGTTGATCTCCCTGTCAAAACAGATCCCTTCTTCATCAGCCATCCTCTTCCAGGCTTGATAATGGCAGTCATCCGTTGTAACAAGAACCCCGTCAAGGTCAAAAATCACAGCCTTGATCATTTTTCCTCCATCTGCAATGAAGCTACAGCGAAAAGAAACTGACCTGGTTCGTTTTGCTCAGCCCGTTCAGGACCCCGCCCTCACGCAGCTGCTCAATCGCGGAACTGCTGATCTTCGCTTTGCTTTTAAGTTCTTCTACGGAGCTAAAGCCTTCAACGCGCGCCGCCGCGAGCCCGCGGGCGGCGTTTTCCCCAAATCCGGGCAGCGAGCTGAACGGGCAGCGGAGCGCGTTGCCTTCGATCAGGAACAGGGTGGGATCGCTCTTGTACAGGTCAACCGGCAGGAAGGTGAACCCGCGAAGAAGCATCTCGCGCACAAGCTCGAGAACGATGATCTCCTTCTCATTTTTGTCCGTTAACTCCTTCTTGCTGAGCCTGCTCAGGACTTCAAGCTCCCCATCGATGTAGGAGACCGGCTTTGTCATGCTCAGCGAGTTGAACTCCTTCCCCCTGATGCTGAAATAGGCTGAATAGTAGACCAGGGGCATATTGACCTTGAACCATCCGACCCGCATCGCCATGGTCACATAAGCCACCGCGTGCCCTTTCGGGAACATATAGGCGATCTTCCAGCAGCTCTTGATGAACCAGTCCGGCACCTCATGCTCCAGCATTTCCTTTTCCATTATCGCCGTCAGGCCTTTACCCTTGCGGACGCTTTCCATGATGTCAAAGGCCATTTTGCTGCTGAGGTTCCTGTCCATCAGCGTGGTCATGATGTCCTCGCGCGTACAGATGCATTCTGCCAGGGTGGCGGTCCCCTGCAGGATGAGGTCCCTCGAGTTGCCAGCCCATACCTCCGTGCCGTGCGACAGCCCGGATATGCGGATCAGGTCAGCCATGGTTTTGGGCTGTGTCTCCTCCAGGATCCCCCGGACGAACGGCGTTCCGAATTCAGGGATGCCAAGCGTTCCTGTGCTGCATTTCAGCTGTTCCTTGCTGAGTCCCAAGGCTTCGGGCGTTCTGAACAGCGACAGCACCTTTGGGTCCCCCAGCGGGATGTCCTGATACTTGACGCCGGACAAATCCTCCATCATCCGGATCATGGTCGGATCATCATGCCCCAGCACGTCCACCTTGACCAGGATGTCATGCATGGAGGCGAAGTCATAATGCGTCGTAACCGCGTTGGATGCCTGATCGTTCGCCGGCCGCTGGATGGCAGTGAACTGATTGATCTCATAGGCTTTCGGCAGGATCACCATTCCGCCCGGATGCTGGCCGGTGGTGCGCTTCACCCCGATGCAGCCCTGTGCCAGCCTGGCTTTCTCAGCCTGGGACACCGTCATCCCCCGCTCCTCCAGGTATTTGAGCACATAGCCGAAGGCTGTCTTTTCCTGAAGCGTACCGATGGTGCCGGCACGGAAAACATAACCCTCTCCAAACAGATCTTCAACGTATGCGTGCGCGGTCGACTGGTATTCACTGCAGAAGTTCAGGTCGATGTCCGGCACCTTGTCGCCTTCAAAGCCCAGGAAGACCTCAAAGGGAATGTCATAACCGTCCTTGTGCATGGTCTTGCCGCAAACCGGGCACTCCTTGTCAGGCAGGTCGACCCCTACCTGGCACCCAGAGGGCACATTGAAGTCCGTCGTCCTGCAGTCGCGGCAAGAATAATGCGGCGGAAGAGGATTGACCTCGGTGATGCCGCACATCGTCGCCACAAGGGAGGAACCGACGGAACCGCGGCTGCCGACCATGTAGCCGTCGTTCTGGGATTTTTTGACCAGTTTCTGCGCGATGCTGTACAGCGTCGCGTATCCGTATCCGATGATCGCGTTGAGTTCTTTCAGCAGCCTGTCTTTGATGACCGCGGGCAGGGGATCTCCATAACGCTCGACAGCATTGCCCACGGCGATGTCCCTGACAGTCTGCTCCGCGTCCTCCCAGACGGGCGCAAAGGTGGTCTTCCCTTCAGGATGGACGGGATAAAGCGTGATGCTGCCGATCATGCCGGCGATCTTTGCCGGGTTCAGAATGACGATCTCCTTTGCCTTCTCTGTTCCCAGCCAGTCAAAATCCCCCAGCATTTCTTCAGTCGTCTTGAGATAGAGGGGAGGCTGTTCATCGCATCCGTCTTTTTCCTGCGGAAGGCTGTTCTTGATGATGGAGCGAAACACAGCGTCGCTGCTGCTCAGGAAATGCACGTCTCCGGTCGCGACGACCGGGATATTCAGCCGTTCCCCCAAGTCGACGATGGCCTTTATGATTTCTCGAAGTCGTTCCCTACTGCTGATCTTTCCGCTCCTGATGAGAGGTTCATGGTTCGCTTCCGGCTGGACCTCGAGGTAATCATAGAATCTCGCGATGCGCTCCAGTTCTTTTGCGCCTTTGTTCTGCAGCAGGGCCTGGAAGACCTCGCCTTCCCAGCACGCGCTGCCGATAAGCAGCCCCTCGCGCTGCCTGATAATCTCGTCCCTCGGCAGCAGCGGTTCATGGTAAAAATGCTTGATATGGGACAATGACACGAGGCGATTGAGGTTCAGCATCCCCTGCTGGGAGGCGACCAATAAGGTCAGGTGATGGCGGCTGTTGCGGTTGTACCCGATGATCAGCTCATTGACGTTCTTGAGCGTCCTGGCTCCCTTCTCCCTTGCCTCATCAAGCATCTTTGCAAGGCACAGCGCTGTCGCGGTGGCGTCGTTCACCGCACGATGGGCGTTCTTCAGCACGATGCCAAGATGCCTGCACAGATCCGCCAGCCGGTAGCGTGTCATCTTCGGATACAGTTTCTGCGCAAAGGCAAGCGTATCGATCTGGGCGTAACCGAATGTCCTGCCGATCCTGGCCATCTCCGCGCGCAGGAAAGACATGTCAAAGCTTGCGTTATGCGCGGCCAGCACCCTGTCGCCTATGAAATCCAGCAGTTTGGGGATCGCTTCGCCTGCGTCGGGCTGGTCCTTGAGCATGTAGTCCTTGATGCCTGTGATCCTGATGATGTCGTCACTCAGGGGAACGCCCGGATTGACGAGGGTGGAGAATGTGTCGGTGACCTTTCCGCCTTGAAGGATCACTGCGCCGATCTCAATGATGCGGTCCGTATGCGCGTTCAGTCCCGTGGTCTCAAAATCGAGTACGATGACGGGATCTTCCAGCCTTTTATCCCCCGGGGCAAGGATGATGCCGGTATCGTCCATCATCGTGCCTTCCATGCCAGGGATCAGTTTGACGCCGTTTTTTCTGGCAGCTGAGAAGGCTTCGGGAAATGACTGGACCACCGAATGATCCGTGATCGCGATCGCGCTGTGTCCGAACTGCGCCGCAGCCTTGATGAGGTCCGCGGCGGAAACCAGTCCATCCATGTAGCTCATGTGCGTATGGGCATGAAGTTCGATGCGTTTCTCCGGGGCAAGGTCCCGCCGTACGTGAAGGTCATGCTGATTGGCGTCCCTGACCATGATGGTCAGCGCATTGTCATAGGTGTCCATCTGGCAATCGCCACGCACCTTCAGGCCGGCACCCGGCTGAATGCGGGAGAGGATTCCCTCGATCTTCCTCTTCTCCAGCTCCGGATCGCTCTCTGTCAGACCGCTTCCCCTGAAGCCATTCCTATTTCCGCCCAGAAACAGTTTGCAGACGATGCTGTCCGTGTAGTCGGTCAGGTTGAACACCAAAAGGATTGACTCGCTCTTCTGGATGTTTCTCTTTTCAACGCTGATCACTTTCCCAGCGATTGTCACCCTGCCTGAGAGTTCGGTGAGTTCTTTGATCGGAACGTGTTCCGCTGAGATCATGCCGCCAACGATCTTTCTGCTCATTTTCTTCTCTTTTTGAGCCTGGGCTGCTGCCACCGCAGGGGCCGGCACCATGGCGGGAAGGTCCGCCAGGAGCTCACTTTCCCTTTTTCTCTCAGCCATTTGCTGCTCGATCCTGGAAGCGATATCCTGCGCCAGACGGATCGAGATATTGGGCTTGATCAGAAATATGTCATAGATCGCATCGGACAGTTTCTGTTTGACTTCAGGTCGGTTCATATACTCAAACGGGAATGACTCAGGCATGTCAAGAACGATGCCGCCATGTTCAGAGGACCACTGAACGCCTTTGATATAGGGGGTCATGGCCGGATAATGCTTCAGCAGGATGGTCTCAAATATACCGGCATAATTGGTAGGATTGTCAAGGAAGTCCTGACCAAGATCAGGCGAAGCCACGCGGAGGGAGATGCTCATCTGCGGGAAGGAACGCTGCAGGATCTTTCTGACCAGGGCAAACTGGCCTTCTCCGACGATCACCTGTGAGGTGAAAAACGCAACGGCATGCTTCCTGTCGGCATAATAGTCAATGTGATCCAGGCAAAGCCTGTCCTTAAGTTCCGGGATAGCCTTCCCTACCTCATCAAAAAAATGCCTGCCGTTCATGCCTGGCCTTCCCGCGATCGATGATCCAAGTCATGCTCATTGATCAGCTTCAGCAGTTCCGGGACAGGGTCACCGGTCACTTTCCCGGCAAGCTCACCC
>MTKZ01128056.1_pt1 | contig 11644 bp, 10 predicted proteins | sample 1042781 | NCBI WGS metagenome assembly MTKZ01 (sample SAMN06212207, study PRJNA360539) | anaerobic digester metagenome | biome: Wastewater treatment plant; material: sludge; isolation source: anaerobic digester fed with sludge from wastewater treatment plant | place: Denmark: WWTP Viborg ...
GAGACGGCTCGGCGTTTCGGGAGATGCTGCACGGTGGTCAACATTGACCCCAAGCGGGTGTGGAAGGCCGGCCGTGAGGTTTGGGACGTCCACATCCACGGCGGCCGTACCCCCACCGGCCTTGAGGCCGTGACCTGGGCCAGGCAGGTTGAGGAACTCGGGGCCGGTGAGATCGTCCTGACCTGCATGGACGCCGACGGCACCCAGGATGGGTACGACCTCGAGATCACGCGGACGGTCGCCGAGGCGGTGAGCATACCGGTGGTGGCCTCCGGCGGGGCCGGCGAGCCCAAACACCTGGCCGACGCGGTGTCGATCGGGAAAGCGGATGCTGTCCTGGCGGCGAGCATCTTCCACTTTGGAACATACTCGATACGAGAGACGAAGCAGTACATGGCCGACCGGGGCATCCCGGTGCGGCTCTAGACAAGCAGAAAATCAAACCCACGGAGCGTGCGCACATGGCTGAGGAGGATATTTACCGAAGGATCAACGAACGGACGCATGTCGGCGACGAACCGGTCGAGGCGGCTCCGGCACTGGAGGAGATCGAACCCGCCGAGCCCCCGACGATCGCACCGTCCAAATCCGTCGTGCCCGAGAGGAACAGAACCGCTCCTGCCTCCGCCAAGCGCGAACCGAAGATCCACAAGTACCTCAAGTACGTGGTCGACATCCAGGCCTCGGACATCCACTTCAAGAGCAATGCCCGCGTCCACATCCGGGTGAAAGGAGACCTCAAGCCGATCAAGGGCGACCCCCTGAGCCCTCAGGAAGTCGAGAACCTCTGGTTCGAAATCATGAACGAGCACCAGCGAAAGCAACTCGCCGAAAAGGGGGCGTCGGACTTCGCCTATCAGTTGGGTGATTCCGACCGATTTCGTGTGAATATCTTCCGACAGCGGGGACAGTTGAGCGTCGCCGCCCGCCGGGTCAACAAGAACATCCTGAACTTCGACCAGCTCTACCTGCCCAAGTCGATCTACAAGGTGACCGAGTTCCACCAGGGCCTCGTGCTCCTGGCCGGTATCACCGGCTCCGGCAAGTCGACGACGATCGCGGCCGCCCTGGACTACATCAACGCCCACCGGGCGTGCCACATCGTCACCGTCGAAGACCCCATCGAGTATCTCTTCTCGGACAGGAAGGCCCTGGTCAACCAGCGGGAGGTCTATGTCGACGTAGCCAGCTTCGCCGACGCCCTGAAATACCTCATGCGCGAGGACCCGGACGTGGTGCTCATCGGTGAGATGCGGGACGAGGAAACCTTCACTGCCGCATTGAACGCCGCGGAGACCGGGCACCTCGTCTTTGGAACCGTCCACGCCTCCAGCAGCTCCCAGACCATCAACCGCATCCTGGACCTGATTCCGGAGGGCTCCCGCGACCTGGTCCGCCAGACGCTGGTGTTCAACCTCCAGGCGATCATCTGCCAGAAGCTGCTGCCGAGCATCAAGCCGGGCTTGGCCCGTGTTCCGGCGGTCGAAATCATGTTCGCCTCCCCGACCGTCAGGAAGCTGATCGACGAGAAGCGGGACGACGAGCTGAGCAAGGTCATCCGGGCCAGCCAGAGCGAGGGGATGTTGGACATGAACGAATGCCTTAAGGGGCTGGTTGAGCAGGAGTACATTGAGACCGCGGTGGCCTACGCCGCCTCGCCCAACCCGCAGGAGTTGAAGATGCGTCTCAAGGGCATCAGCGCGGGTGCCGGCTCGATCCTGGGGTAATGCACCCCGGATACGTGACGGCCGGGGACCGGCGAGTTAAAATGGTCAATGATGACACCGGTCCCCACAACCAGCCGGGGAGGTGGGCAACCCCGGCATCGAGATGTCGTTTATACCTCCGGAGCCGCCATGCGCGCCAGTCAACGCCGAACCTCAGCCGCCTTGCTCAGTGCAGGCTTATGCCTCATGATTCCCTCCGTTACGCTCGCGGCGGACACACTGGCCGCAGTGCCTGAGCCGGGCGGCTACATGAGCCCGTTGCGTATCGGCCTGGTTCTCCTGTGCATGTTGCCTTGGCTGGCCTTCTGCCAATGGGTCGAAAAGGACACCCAATACGTCCGCCGGATGGGGCGCGATACCTGGAATGGGATCATCCTGGGCGGCGGCATCGTCGGACTCGTCGTGTGGATCATGCTCCCGTGGAACAGCGTCGGGCTCTTTGCCGCCGGCTTCGGGCTTTGGTTCCTCGCCACCGTGGGCACGTGTGCAGCCTATGTTGTCCTTCGGAACGGTCACGTGGACGCCAACGCCCGGGTTTTCACTGCCCGCCACATCAAGAGCTGGTTGGGCGGTCTGGGCAAGAAGACGGAGGCCAAGGCGACGGCCTTCGAGCGGGTCCGCATGACCCGTCACAACGGCGAAAAGGTGCCCGTACCCACTGACCCCACCCAAACCGATGCTTTCGAGGCGACCCAGAACCTGCTGTTCGACGCCCTCTGGCGGCGGGCCACTGAGGTGGAGATGTTGATCAGCGCCAACGACGTCAGACTGGCTTATCGCATCGACGGCGTCGGCACACCTCGGACCGATCTGCTGACGCGCGATGCCGCGGTTCACGCCATCAACCTGATCAAGACGGTTGCCGGCCTCGATGTGGAGGAACGGCGGCGTCCCCAACAGGGTTCGCTGACCTCGGTGATCACCGGCACGAATGCCCGGCCGACCGAGATCGAGGTCCGCACCAGCGGCACCACCCAGTATGAGAAACTCTCGCTGCGCATCGTGGGAGAGGAAAACCGGCTGCGGATCGGCGACCTGGGCATGGATGACAAGCAGTTGGCCGCCCTTGAGGAGATCATTCGGAAGCCTTCCGGGCTGGTCGTCATCAGCGGCCCCCACGGCAGCGGCGTAACCTCGACGCTGTACGCCGCCCTCCGCAACCACGACGCCTTCATGCAGAACCTGCTCACCATCGAGCGGGAAACGTTGATGGAACTGGAGAACATCACCCAGCACATTTACGACTCGACCAAACACGAGGCGAGCTATGCCCGCCAGTTGCAGACCGTCCTGCGGCGGGAGCCGGACGTGGTGATGATCAGCGATTGCCCGGACCGTGAGACGGCTCACCTGGCCGCCAAGGCCGCCTGCGACGGCAAGAAGATCTACATGGGCATCCAGGCCCGCGACAGCTTCGACGCGCTCAAGAAGCTGGTGAGCCTGGCGGGTGATCTGGACACGGTTGCCAAGGCTCTGGTGGTGCTGACTTCACAGCGGCTGGTTCGCAAGCTCTGCATCGCCTGCCGCCAGCCGTACAAGCCGGACCCGAACCTGCTGAAGAAGGCGAACCTGCCCGCCGACAAGATCGACCACTTCTTCCGGCCGCCGCCGGGCGGGCTGGTCGACGCGAAGGGCAACCCCATCCTGTGCACCAACTGCCAGGGCAGCGGGTACTTTGGCCGGACCGGCGTGTTCGAACTGCTGGAGATCGACGACGGACTGCGCGACCTGATCGCCAAGGGCCAGCCGGTATCGGCGATCCGGGCCATGGCCCGCAAGAACGGGATGCTGTACCTGCAGGAAGTCGGCCTGCAGAAAGTCATGAACGGGGTAACCAGCATGACCGAGTTGCTTCGGGTCATGCGCGATGAGGAGGCGGGCCCAAACAGCCAGGGGCTGCCCCGGGCACCGACGGCCCCCGCCCCGAAACCGAAGAACCCCAAGAGCGACGGCTCGAAAAAGGAAAGGGGGTGATTCGCGATGTGGTTCTCTCTGTTTGCGACCGTTCTGATCCTCGCCGTGACCTTCTACCAGGGTCTCCAGGGGATGTTCTCGGCATTGATCAACTGCGTGCTGACGATCCTGGCCGCAGCCTTGGCATTCGCCTATTACGAAGACCTTTACCAGGGACAGTTGTTGGCCTACCAGCCCGACCACGGCCGGGCCATTNNGGCGGTTGGCCTACCAGCCCGACCACGGCCGGGCCATTGCCCTGATGGCCATCTTCCTCGTCTCGCTTCTTGTTCTGCGGACGATCGTCGATCAGTTGATCAAGGGCAACCAGTCTTTCCCCATCTACGTGGACCGTGCGGGCGGCGGCATCTTCGGCTTCATCACCGCGATGATCATCATCGGCATGCTGTCCATCGGCTTCCAGATGCTGCCGTTCGATCCGACCCTGCTCGGCTTCAGCCGCTTCAGCCTGGTGGAGGAATCATCCAACAAAGAGGTTGTCAGCAAGATACAGACGCCGGCCGGCGGCAAGGGCGACAAGGACCAGAACGTGGTTTATCGAAACGAGGTGGACTGGGCCGGTGTCAAGATGGTCCGCCACACCCTGTGGCTCAATCCGGATGGGCTGACGGTCGCTCTCATTTCACATCTTTCGCAATACGCATTTGAGGGCCGCAACAGCTTCGCCGAACTCAATCCTGACTTCCTCGACTATATCCATCACATGCGGGACGGGCTCGGCCGGGAATCGCTGGCCGCGGTGCCGGCCCAGGACGTGACCGTCAAGAAATACGAGTACCTCCGAAAGGAAGAGCCGATCTACAGGCGGGTCAGGGCCAAGGACGAGAACGGTGTCGACATCTTGAAGTACGACCCTGCCAATCGCAAGCCGCATGAGGGCGAGCGATGGCTGTGCGTGACCGTCGCGATCAACGAGAAAGTCGACAAATGCCAGGACCGCGCGAGATTCAATTTCACCTCGTCTCAGGTCCGTCTGCTCGGCCGCGACCGTGACAAGGGGCNNGGGCGGCGACCGTGACAAGGGGCCGATGAAGGTCTATCCGCTGGCAGGCATCAACGAGTCGGAACCGACGAACGCCCACCGGCTGCTCCAGGTCTTTCCTTCACAGGACATCCAGTACAGCCGTGCGGAAGGCAGCCCCGAGATGCGACTGCTCTTCGAGGTCCCGGACAGTCCTGATTTCCGGCCGCTGGCCATCCAGTACAAGATGAACGCCCTGGGAGAAATACGAGCCTCGCACGATGAAACCAAAGCTCCAGGAGGGGAAAGCGGCAACGCAAGCGCCGCCGAAACACCCTCGGACAGAGACAGGCCGCGAGGCTCGGACGAGGCGTCTACGTCTCGCGGCCCGAAGCCTCCGCGGGACGAGACGGTCACGACCCCGAGCGGCACCGAAAGCCCCTCGACGCCTCGGAAGGATCCCAACCCCCGAGACCGGGTGCACGGCGTCAACCTGGCCTCCAAGGATCCTTTCTTCTCTGACCGGCTCCCGTTTGCCGGCCCTCTGACGGACTACCGCGAAGGCACGAATTTTGAGCGATCGGGCCGAAAACTGCGGAGCGCAAGCAACCTCACCACCAGGCTCAACGCCGACTGGAAACCCGCGGAGGGCTCACAACAGCCGTTGGAAAGCTTTGACGTGCCTGCGGATATGCGTCTCCTGCAGGTCAACGTGGAGCGGCTGCAACCTGGGAGCGCGCTCGGCAAAATCTTGCAGAGCACGGTGGAGAATATCAGAAACATCTACCTGACGGACAGCAACAACAAGCAGTACATGCCCGTCGGCAAGTACGCCATCGCGACGATTCGCGGCGAGACCATCTTCGAGCTGACCTACCTCGAGGAGACCGCCCGCGGTTTTGCCCGGATGCCCGGCCTCAAGAACATCCGGTTCGAGGATCTCAAGGGCAAGTACGCCTATGTGTTTTTGTTCCATCTGCCGCCCGGCGCGCAGCCGATCAAGTTCTACACGGGCAGAACAGACATCTCACTCGATCAGTTCAATCTCGTCGCGCCGAGGTGAACTGAGCCCCGCGGACAAAAAAACGCCCGGATCATGGTGATTCCATGACCCGGGCGGAGAATCTTCAATACGTGGGTCCACCTATCGAGCCGGTGCCGTCTGGGGCCGGGGCAGAGTAATGGGGGCTCGACCCGCCGGCCGACTCGTCGGCGGCGTACCGGGTCGCATCGCGGGCCTGGTCGCCGGTCTGGTCGCGGGCTTCGTCATCGGGGATCGCGGGGCGGGCTGGCTGGGCGGTTCCTTGCCCGGTGGATAGACGATCTTGGCCTTGCTCTGTNNTCTTGAGCTCTCCCCTGTAGCGGTCTACGACCGTGCGGAGCTTCTGCTGGTCCAATTGGGTCCGGATCTGATCCTTTACCGCATCGAAGGGCATGGCCTCCCCCGCCGCCACACGCCCGGTGACCTTGATGATGTGGTATCCAAAGTCGGTCTCCACGACATCACTGATTTCTCCGACCTTCATGGCAAATGCGGCTTCGGAAAACGCCGGCACCATCCTCGGCTTGGCAAAGTNNAGTAACCCAGGTCGCCACCGCTGCGCTTTCCGGAAGGACAGCCCGAATGCTCCCTGGCCAGGGCGGCAAAGTCGGCGCCGGGCTTCTTCACCTCGATGAGCATCTGCTCGGCCTTCTTGCGCTGCTCCTGCTTGGCCTCCTCGGAAATGGCCTGGCGTGTCTGCGGGTCCTTCGTGCTGAAAAGGATATGGCTGGCTCGCACCTCCTCCTCCTTTGGTGTGTAACGGATCGCCTTGTTCTGCTCGTAGTTGGCCTTGACCTCGTCATCGCTGACCTTGAGTTCATCGGCGAACTTCTTCTGGATGATCCGTTCCTGGAGGATCGGTGCCCGGAAACCTGAAGACTTGGGCATCTCCTTCTCCAGTTGCGCAACGTCCATGTTGAACCGCTACTTGATCTCCTGGGCAGCCTGCTCCTGAGACCAGCCGTTGCCCTGAACCCATTTGTCGTAGGTCTTCTGGAACTCCTCCTTCCAGTCCTGCTCGGTCAGAACGACCCCCTCCTCCTTAGCCGCCTGGATCAGCAGTTCGTTGCCGATCATGTAATCAAACAGAGACCGCATCTGCGGCTTGACGCGCTGCCGCAGTTGGGCGAGCTCATCCGCGCTCAGCTTTCTCCCTTGGGAAAGGACCCCGTCGATGTCGCTCTCCATGATCGGTTGGCCGTTCACCACCACCGCCACCTCATCTGCCGGCGCCGTGCCAGGCTTTGAGGCCGGCTGAGAAACGGCGGGAACAATCTGGCCAAACGTCGCTGCGGCTGTTGCGCAGGCAATCGCTGCCATCACTGAAAACCTGTTAACGTACCTCATGAGACACCTTTCAAAATGGCTCCACGCGGCCAACGCCCGACTGGCAGTGGACTGGATGGCCGACAAAGGCCGCCAACCTACCGGAACTGCCCGACAAGGTCAAAAAACCGTCACAGGCATGGAGTCCGCGCCGGACCGGCAGAACCCAGGCAAACCGGCGCAAATAAAGTGCCGGCTTTGCCCTATGGACGAACAAAGCCGGCATTGCAGTTCCCCNNCGCGTCCGAAGGCGGCTCCCTAGCCCCGCAGGGAGAAAGCGCTTTTCCCGACTCCTCTTCGTGAGACAAGGCGTTTCCTAGCTCTTTTGGGAGAGGAGGCTTTCCCCAGCTCCAAACTTGAGAGGAGGGATTCCCGTCTTGCTCCTTGGGATTCCCCTCTTGCTTTTCCCTTCTTCGCTTTTACCCTCCAGCGCAATTCCCCAACCTGGTGCTTTTCCCGTTCCGTTTGTGGGGCTGAGAAGGGCGAATCGCGGGAAACGTTCAGGCCTGTATTCAGTTGTCGGAAACCGTGTCTTGGCTGAGTCTCCTTTCCGCCGACGTCCGGAAACGACAAAGGGACAGCAAGATCTCTCTCTCGCCGTCCCTCGGGTTCCCTTAGAATGGACTGTCGAAGGCCCGAATGGCCTTCCCGTCATCTAGCTATCCTTATAACCGGCTGCTGCGACCATGTCAAGTGATGAAAAAACGCTCGGCTCCAGAAAGCCCTCACCCCCGTCCCGGCTCCACAGGCCGCCCTCTCGGCCAGCGGATGGCCGGCTTTATCCTATTGTCAGGAAATGACTTATGAGCTGAAGCTGCGGGCTTGAGTCTGGTCGGCCGGAACCCTCAATGACCGCTGCTTCGGCAAAACTCGAATTCAATCACCAGAATATGGGCGTGTACCCCGGGGTGCGGTTGCCCAGCCACAAATTGCCTGGAGGGCTCTTGATCATCTGCAAGTAATGGAGCCGCTCCACGTGCCCGTCGTAGAAGCCGACGTTCATCCGAATCCTGGGAACATACCCTTCGCCGCCGGTCTTGCCATACACCACGTCGGTTTTGTAGTTCCACCCTCCGAGTCCGGCCGACGAGGGAGCCTTCTCACCATGACGAAAACGAAGGCTTTTCTTGAAGTCGTCCACAGGGTAGGAGGATCCGGGGTACCTCTCAGGAAAGACGCCGGGCTTGGGCAATTCCACCAGCAGCGCGGGATTGCCTCTCACTCCCTTCAGGCCCGCGGAGGCGTTGGCTCCGTAGCTCATCCACAGCAGGGGCATTCCCACCGGCGTGGTAATCGGACCGGTAACGTTGGCCCAGACCACCCGTTGTCTGTAGTCCAGAACGTCAAAACCGAGGCCCGACTCCTTGTTCTTCACCTTGACCGGAGCGCTGTGAGATTTCTTGATGGCTTGATACTCAAGAAGCAGATCGATGTCGTTCGGGTTGGATGCGTCGAATCCAAAACTGCTTCCCGTGACCGAGTCCTGCACGTCGAGCTCATAACTGGTCTCCGTTCCGGCAACGAACCTGGGGCGATTGTACAGGGCATCACCGGAGAGCAGCTCGCTCTGAGCCCCCAGGATTCTCACGTACATCGCGGGAATCGGCCAAGGTTCGGGGTCGCTGGGACAGGTGAAGATGCCCTCTTGACGATTGGAGTAGCGATACGCAATCGCAGCCCACCCATAGTTCGTGCTGACCCGTTCGGTCTCCCTGCGGGCTGTTCTCTCCGCCAGATTGACCTGAAGGGCGGTCAGGTTCTGCTTCAGGTTATTGCCACAGACGCTCGCCCGTGCCGCCTCTTGAGCCGCTCGGATCGACGGCATCAGGATGGCGATCAGCAGCGCGATAATCGCCACCACCACCAGAACTTCGATCAGTGTGAATGCGCCGGCGGACACGCTCGTGCGTCCCATGCCGCCCCGCCGCCCCGCCCGTCTATTTCGTGGCATGTTGACGTCCTCTCTTGATGCGACCTGTGCCAGGCAAATCATCCGCTCGTCCATGATGATATTATGCCACATCAACATACGCCCACTCAATAGCCGTCTGAGCGGTCTACCGAAAACGTCTCATCATGTGCGCGATTCGCACGGCCGGATGAAGCCCTGCTTAACCCTCATAAGCTCATCAGCGGGCCAAGGTCGTAGCGGGATGCGACGTAAAGGGGAAACCGGGGTCCGACCTCGCGACGATGCGTCTCCAGGGCCAGCTCCGGTCGGTTGTTCTGCTCGCTCAGATGGGAGAGAACCACCCACTGAAGTCGCCTCGCCGACTCGCGGACCAGTGCCGCAGACTCCTGGTTGGAGAGATGCCCTCCGCTGCCCCGGATTCGGGCCTGCAGATGCGGGGGATAAGGCCCCGCCGCCAGCATGTTCGGATCGTAGTTGCTTTCAAGGTAGGCGGCATCCAGCGTCGGCAGCAACCTGCCAAGAGCGTCGAACGCGTGCCCCAGGTCCGTCAGGATTCCAAGCCGGCGTCCGTCGTGCTCCACCACAAACACCGATCCGTCGGCCGCATCATGAGGGGTCGGAACCGTGTGCACAATCACGCTGCCGAAACGCAACGACTGTCCAACCTCGAAGTATCGTACATTCTTCAGGGCACCCAGGTTCTCCCGATAGGCCTGGTGCGTGCGGACACTCATGTGAATCGGCAGCCCGAACTTCCGCTGGTAGATGCCCGCACAACGCATGTGATCCGCGTGGTCGTGAGAGATGATCAGAGCGGTGACATCGCGTATCTCGTGCCCGCGGACCCGCATGCGACCCTCCGCCGTCTTGCCCGAGATGCCGGCGTCAAACAACAGGCGAACATCGCCCGCTTCGACGTAAATGGCGTTGCCGTTGGAGCCGCTTTGCAGTGAGTAGGTGATCACAGAACGCTTCCTGCGACGCTTCCATCATGAGGTCGCCGCGAGAACCTCCCCGCTCCCCACCTCGGCCCGCAGGGACAACCAGGCTGCTAGATCGTCAAAAAACGGCCGAGGATCGGGCTCGAACTCGATGGTATGGGAAGCCTCGGGATACTCAACGAGCTCCCGCGTCGGCCAGGGGAGTGATCGGATAAAGGCGGTCGTCTTCTCGTTGTCAATGATGCGGTCCCGGCCGGCCAGAAATACCCTCAACGGACAGCCCCGCGATTGACGGGCCAGGCCTGCCACCCGGCCGTCCAGAGCCCTCGATGCTAGCATGAATGCCACGGTCGCCCGACGCAGCTTGAGGCTGTCAGACCGGATGAACTCCTGCCGGGCAGGATGNNTCGTCGAGCGGGATATCAACCGGCGATCTCCGGGCGACGACGGCGGCCAGGCCGATCCGGATCTTCTGAGTCAACGGAATATCCACTTGGGGGAAGAGGCCGGGAGCAACCAGCGTGAGACTTGCGACTCGCGCGGGAGCATGCCCCAGAAAGGCCGCGGCCAGTTTGCCGCCCCAACTCACCCCCAGCAAGTGAAACTGCGCCAGGCCGGTCCGAACGTGCAGCTCGTCAAGCCCGTCGGCGACATCGCGAAGCAGCAGCCGCGCCGACGAAGCGTGCCCGCGTTCGATTTCGTTGCGACCGCTGCCCCGGCGATCAGGCAGCAGAACAGCAAAACCTGCTTCGGCCAGCCGTGCCGCGGACGCCTGGAACCACAGCCCGTGCGACTGAATGCCGTGCAGGTACAGGACCGCTCCGCGCGGCGAGGGCGGAGACCAGAGCCTCGCGGCCGCCTCGTAGCGGTCCGAATGTCGGATCCGTATCATCTCACAGGGAACCATGGCTGCTCATGGTATATGGGAAGCGGATCAGGTCAACGGGGGACGCAAACACGACCCTTGCGGCCTGCGCTGCCACCCCTCAGCCGGTGATCCCGCCTGTCGTGCTCCCTTAACGCACCTTCACCGTCGCCAGGGCAATTCCGGCAAAAACGATCGCCAGGAGCCAGAATCGCGTGACCGTCTGGGTCTCGGTCCAGCCGCCAAGGTGGAAGTGATGATGGATCGGGGCAACCCGGAAGATCCGCTTGCCACCGCTCATCTTGAAATAGCCGACCTGCATGATGACCGACACGGCCTCGATGACGAAGACGCCGCCGACGATGAACAGCATCAGCTCCTGCCGGGTGCAGATGGCCACGTAGCCGACCAGCCCACCGAGCGGCAGCGAGCCGGTGTCCCCCATGAAGACCTTGGCGGGGTAACAATTGTGCCAGAGAAAGCCCATGCACGCGCCCATCATCGCGCCGCACAGAACCGCCAGTTCCGCCGTGTGCGGGATATGCGGAAAGAGCAGGCTGTTGGCGAGTTCGCGGTCGCCGCCGATGTAAGCCAGGATCATGAAAANNACGGCCAGGCCGTCCATGCCGTCGGTCAGATTCACGGCGTTGGAGGTGCCCGTGACCACCAGGATGGTGATGATGAAGAACGCCACCTGGTCGAGCCTCCAGCCGGTCTTGTAGAAGGGCACATTCAGGATGCGGAACGAATCAATCTGGTCGCCCCCGATGGTCGTGGCGTTGTACTCGCCGTGCCGGTAAATGTAGAAGCCCAGCAACATGGCCAAGGCGATCTGAAACAGCAGCTTCTCGTGCGTCTTCAGCCCGTCGCGGGTTCCCGTGCGGCGTTTGAGGGTC
>MTKZ01021871.1_pt2 | contig 11639 bp, 9 predicted proteins | sample 1042781 | NCBI WGS metagenome assembly MTKZ01 (sample SAMN06212207, study PRJNA360539) | anaerobic digester metagenome | biome: Wastewater treatment plant; material: sludge; isolation source: anaerobic digester fed with sludge from wastewater treatment plant | place: Denmark: WWTP Viborg ...
ACAGGGCGCCGCCGGCCGCGCGAATCACCTCCAGCGCAACGTCGTTGGCCGGCATCCGAAGCCCAACAGTCGGCACTCCACGTGTCACCTCGTCTGGCACGGTATCCGAGGCGGGAACCACGATGGTCAACGCGCCCGGCCAGAAGGCGTGAGCCAATGCAAGCGCGGCCGGCGACGCCCGCTTCGCGAGCCGGGCAAGCTGGCTCATGTCAGAGATAAGGATCGGCAGCGCCTTGTCGCCAGACCTGCCCTTGATGGCGTAGATTCGAGAAAGTGCGTCAGGACGGGCGAGCGAGGCTGCCAGGCCGTATACGGTGTCGGTTGGAATCGCGACGACGCCACCGTGGCGGAGCGCCTCGATCGCCCGGCCGATCTGATCGTCCAGCGGCGCGTCCGGCGCGCTTCCCGATTTGTCGGTTTCCGTGACCACCGATCCCCCTCCTGCGCCGCTCCGACTCGCTACAGTTGCGTCTTGATCTGTCGCGCCAGCTCACGGCCAATGCCCTCGACCGTGGCGATCTGCTCCTCGCTGGCCTCGCGAATGCGCTTCACGCTGCCGAACGCCTGAATCAACGCTTTCTTGCGCTTCGGCCCGACGCCGCGCAAGTCGTCCAGCGCCGAGCGGACAGCCGCGCGCTCTCGCTTCTGGCGATGAAACGACACGGCGAAACGGTGTGCCTCGTCCCGAACTCGTTGCACGAGGTACAGCGCCTGTGAGTCACGATCCAACACGATCGGCCACGACTGGCCGGGCAGGAAGATCTCTTCATTCTCCTTCGCCAGCCCGACGACCCGCGTCTCGAATCCGACTTCATGCAGCGATTCCAGCGCCGCGTTGAGCTGCCCCTTGCCCCCATCGATGATGACAAGATCCGGTTGTCGCGACCAGGCCTCGGTATCCGGCTCGGTCGCCAGCCGCCTGAACCGCCGGCCGACGACCTCCTTCATCGCCGCGAAGTCGTTCTGCCCGTCGACATTCTTGATCGAGAAGCGCCGGTAGTCACTCTTCTTCGGCTTGCCGTCCTCGAAGACGACCATCGACGCGACCATGTTCGTCCCCTGCAATGTCGAAATATCGAAGCACTCGATGCGCCGAGGAAGATCCGGCAGCTCCAGCGCGTCAGCCAACTCAGTCATCGCCGCCGTCATCCGCTGCTCGTCGTTGAGCCAGCGCAACCGCGTCTGCTCGAAGTTCTCTACCGCGCTCTTGGCTACCATTTCGACCAGCTTGCGCTTCTCGCCACGCTGCGGCGTCGTCAGCCGCACCTTTCCGCCGCGACGCTCGGCCAGCCAGCCGCGCAGGATCGCATCGTCGGCCGGCATATGCTGGACGATCAGCTCGTTCGGAACGACAGCGGCCTCGCCATAGAACTGCGCGACGAAGCTGGCGACAATCTCCGACGGATCGTCATCCACTCGCGTCCCCGACATCACAAAATGCTCGGAGCCGAGGATTTTGCCGTTACGGATCATCGCCACCTGGACGACAGAATCACCACCCGGTGACTGGTATACGGCGATCACATCCGCGTCGTCGCCTTTCCCGGACACGATCTTCTGTCGCTCGAGGACATGCTCGATCGCCGACACCTCGTCGCGCAGCTTGGCCGCGCGCTCGAAGTCGAGGTTCTCGGCCGCTTGCTCCATCCGCTGTCGAAGCTCGGGCACGAGCTCCTCGCCGCGGCCCTGCAGAAAGAGCGCCGCGCCGTCGACCGCAGCGGCGTATTCCTTCGGGTCGGCAGCGCCGATACACGGACCAAGGCAACGACCCATGTGGAAATAGAGACACGGCCGGGGTGCGTCTCCGGTAATGACGATGTCACACGGTCGATATGGGAACAATCGGTTGAGCAAGTCGAGCGTGCGGTGGACCGATCCGGCCGAGGTGTAGGGACCGAAATACCGGCCGCCGTCCTGGACGATCCGGCGTGTCGCGATAACACGGGGCCATTCCTCGTTCGTGATCTTGATATACGGGTAGGTTTTGTTGTCTTTCAGCCGGACGTTGTAGCGTGGCTGATACCGCTTGATCAGCTCGTTCTCGAGGATCAGCGCTTCGCTGGCAGTGTCGGTTCGGATGACATCGAAGTCGACGATATGGCTGACCAGCTCGCGCGTCTTCGGATCCGGCGGCCGGCTCTCCTGAAAATACGAGCGCACACGATTTCGCAACGCGGCGGCCTTACCGACGTAGATCACGTCGCCCGCAACGTTCTTCATCAAGTAAACGCCGGGTCCGGTTGAGAGAACTGACAATCGGTCAGAGAATCGCGTGCCCATGACCTAATTGTACTGTCGGAGGCCAGCCCTCGCGTGAATGAGCCCTTGACCATATGTCACTGTCCGGGCATACTGTACGTACACCTCGCTTCGCGTGCGGTCTCGTCACCAATCCGGGTTCGCTACACTTACCTGCTCGGGATCGCCCACGGAATGTGAGAGAAGGCCAGACACAGAATGCAAAGCCGCGAGATACGACAACGTTTTGTTGAGTTCTTCGCCGAGCGGGGACACCTCCACGTGTCCTCGTCCCCGCTGATCCCACGTAACGACCCAACCGTTCTACTGACCACCGCCGGCATGCAGCAGATGACTCCCTACTTCCTCGGACTCGAGCAGCCGCCCGCCAACCGCATGACATCGGTTCAGAAATGCTTTCGGACTGTCGATATCGACGACGTCGGAGACGAGCGGCACGCCACCTTCTTTGAAATGCTCGGCAACTTCTCGGTCGGCAACTATTTCAAGCGGGAGGCGATCCGCTACGCCTGGGATCTGCTAACCGTCAGTTACGGAATTCCCGCAGAACGGCTTCAGGTAACGATCCACCCGGACGACGACGAGGCTCGCCAACTCTGGATGGACGAGGTTGGGTTGGCGCCAGAGCGCATCCACGAAGACCCGACGAATATCTGGGGGCCGGTCGGCGAAACCGGTCCCTGCGGACCCGACAGCGAGCTCCACGTCGACCGGGGCGCGCAGTATGGATGCGGAGAACCAGACTGCGGCCCGAACTGTCCCCGCTGCGACCGGTGGATGGAGCTCTGGAATCTCGTCTTCATGGGCCAGTTCAAAGAGGCTGACGGCTCGTTCCGCGAGCTCGAGCGCAAGAATATCGACACCGGCATGGGCCTTGAGCGCATCTCGATGATTCTGCAGAACGCGCCAACCATGTACGAGACTGATCTGCACCAGCCGATGATCCTTCGCGCGGCCGAAATCGCTGGCGTGACCTACGGCGCGGATCCAACCATCGACCGTTCTCTGCGCGTCATCAGCGACCACGTCCGTGGAGCCACATTTCTGATTATGGACGGCGTGCTGCCCGGCAACGAAGGGCGGGGCTACGTGCTGCGTCGCATCCTTCGGCGCGCAGTCCGCCACGCCCGCGCGGTGGGTATCGAACGACCGTTTCTCGTCACGATCGTCGATGTCGTCATCGACCGGTTCGGCGGCTATCACCCGGATATGATCACGCGGGCCGGCACGATCCGCCGTATCGTCGAGAACGAGGAGCAATCGTTTTCGAGAACGCTGGCTACAGGCATGGCCCGATTCGCCGAGCTCGTCGATGCACTCCGCGCTGCGGGCGGCTCGACTATCTCCGGCGAGGATGCTTTCCGGCTCTATGACACGTACGGGTTCCCCTACGAGCTGACCACCGAGCTGGCGGCCGACGTGGGTGTCGCCGTCGACGCCGAAGGCTTCGCGGCCGCGCTCGAGCAGTCACGAGCGCGCAGCCGCCAGCACGTCGCGAACTTTGCCGACACAGCCCGGGACCGTAACCAACTGTATGCGCGCCTTCAGCCGGTCGAGTTCCTGGGCTATGGGTCCACGAGCGCAGAGGCCGCCGTCGCGGAGATCGTCAGCGCCGATGCGCTCGTCGAGCAACTCGACGCCGGGCAGCCGGGCGAGCTTGTCCTCGATCGCACGCCGTTTTACGGTGAATCCGGGGGCCAGGTAGGTGATACCGGCGTCATTACGACCGAGACAGGCGTCTTCCAGGTTCACGACACCCAACGCCCAACACCCACCGTCATCGTCCATCGCGGCGAGGTGAGTGAGGGATTTATCCAGCGGGGCCAGGTCGCGTTGGCCGCCATCGACGCTGAGCGTCGCGACGCGATCCGTCGCAACCACACCGCCACCCACGTCCTGCATCGGGCACTGCGGATGATTCTCGGTGAAGACACCTATCAGGCGGGTTCGCTCGTCGCGCCCGACCGTCTGCGCTTCGATTTCACAAGCGCTGCGCCACTCGGGCCCGATGGAATCCAACGCGCGACCGAAATCGCCAACACCGTGCTGCTGCGCGACGACGACGTCACCACCGACGTCATGTCCTACGACGATGCGGTGGCCAGGGGAGCGATGGCGCTCTTCGGTGAAAAGTACGGTGATCTCGTGCGAATGGTCTCGATCGGCGAATTTTCTCGCGAGCTGTGTGGCGGCACCCATGTGCGCCACGCTGCCGAGATCGGCCCGATCGTCATCCTGAGCGAGTCATCGATCGGTTCGGGCGTCCGGCGCATTGAAGCGCTCACCGGCCGTGCCGCGCTTGAGTATCTACAGCGACTCCAGCTTATCGCGACCGATGCCGCGCGAACGCTCCACATTCCTGTCGAGGAGCTCGCCGAGGGGCTCCGGTCGTTGCAATCCAGTGTTCGCGACCTCGATCGCACCATCGATCAGTTGCGCCTGTCGTTAGCGACATCGGATGTCGAGAGCATTGTCAACACGGCAGTTGAAGTCAGTGGTGTGACGGTTCTGGCAACCAGGGTCGTCGCCGGCGATCGCGACACGATGTTGCAGATCGGGGACCGGCTCCGCGACAAGCTGCGCTCGGGCGTCATCGTCCTCGGCAGCGAGATCGACGACAAGCCGGCACTCGTGGCGATGGTGACAAGAGACCTGACTGCTCGTGGCGTTAGCGCGGGCAAGCTGATCCAGGAATTGGCGCCGATCATCGGCGGCCGCGGTGGTGGCCGGCCCGAACTGGCCAACGGCGGTGGAACTGACGCCACCAGGCTGGACGACGCGCTCGGCGCGGTTGAATCGGCGGTCTCGCGCCAGCTTGGTGGGTAGATCCGACGCGCCCCGAGCGCGTCGCTGATCTTCGTTGCCGGGTGGCGGACCCAGGATAAGGAAGTGCAATGGCTACCCGGCAAACCGACTACTTCACCATCTCGCGACCGAATGACCTCGATGCGCTCGAGGAGCAACTAGCGAAATCCGAACTCGCCGAGATCATCGTCGACATCCCCGATGGCGCGACAACGCTCTTCACCGCCCGCGAGTTCCGACGTCTTGCCGCAGCAGCCCAGGCGGCCCGCGTTGTCGTCCGCGTGGCGACCGAGGATCCCCTGCGGCGCGAGTTGGCATGGATCATCGGGCTGCCGCTCGTCGACCCGATTGACCATCGCCCGTCGGCATCAGACACACGACCTGCTAANNATCTTCCGCCAGCAACTGACACAGCGCCCACAGCAAGCGTCCCGCTGACTCCATGGCGCGGCCTCGACACCGTCGCGCCTGTCGACGAAGACGAGATGGGAGACGACTCGTACTCATTCGTGATCACTCCACCCGGCAGACACCATCCAGTCCAGACGGAGGATCTCGACGCGTCGTGGGCTGCCTGGTCTTCGCGACAATTCGACCCGGCGCATGAGATCGCGCCAGCCCACCGCCGTTCCTCGCGACACGGTCGGCGCGCCGCGGTTTCGATTCTCATTCTGCTCACTATCCTTGTCGCCCTGCTCGTCGCGGTCGCTCCGTCCGCAACAATCGCCGTTACCCCACGTATCGATGCCGTTGAAGCCCGCGTCACAGTTGGCCTCGATCAGCCAGGCCGATCTTTTGATGTACACGTCGCGCCCGCCGCGATCGGCGCGACAGTAACGGCGAGCGCCAGCATTCCGACGACCGGGGAGCGCTTCATCCCCGACGCGGCTGCGACCGGATCTCTCCTGCTGACCAATCCGAGGCTTACTCCGGTCCACATCGAAGCAGGCGCTATCGCAACCGACGCCAGCGGCGGCGAATATGCGACAACGACGGACATCACCGTTCCACCAGCGGATCCGTATGGATCAATGACATTCGGCAGCGCCACTGCGCCAATCCGCGCCGTCGCCCCGGGCGCGGAGGGAAATGCCGACGCGGAGACAATCTACGGACAATGGGACAACGGAATCTTCTTCACCAACCGCGACCCGATTACCGGCGGAACGATGAAACGGATCGCGACGGTGAGCGATGCCGACCGAGCATCGTTGGAGAAGACCGTCCGTGGAGACCTTGATGCTCGTTCCAGCACAACCCTGGACGGCCTCGTTCCCGTCGGAGCGACGCTACTCGAGGGCAGCATGCAACGCGGGGAGGCAACCCTTCGCTTCGACCATGCGGCCGGCGACGACGCGACAACACTCCATCTCGAAGCGTCGTTGCCCGTGTCGGGACAAGTCTTCGACCCCGAGGCGATGAAGACGCAGGCCACGGCGGAGGCGACGCGTCGCCTCTCCGATCTGGCGGGTGATGCGAAGATCGTCGCCGGATCGATCGTAGTTGGCGCGTCTCAGCCACTCGGCGCAACTGCTGGAGATGGCTTCTCCGTCACCGCGACGGCACAAGCAGCGCAACCGATTGACGGATCCACGCTAGACGCTCTTCGCGCAGACGCGAGCGGCAAGCGCGTCTCTGACATCACATCCGCCGCCAAGCAAATTCCTGGCGTTCAAACGGCTGAGGTGGACCGACGATACAGTGGATTCTGGGGCAGGATGCCATTGTTGCGGTCTCGGATCATGATCGAGGTGCAAGGTGCCGAAACGACCGTACCGACGGAAACCACGCCGACCGGGCGCTAAGCTCATTGGCCTCGACCTCGGCGAACGTCGGATCGGGGTTGCCATCTCCGACGACACTGGCGTTATCGCCAGTCCGGATCGCATCATCGACTTGCGGCACGGGTCATTGCGCGACATCGCGGCGCTCGTCGTCGATGTCAACGCCACGGGCATCGTCGTCGGCTTGCCGAAGGGCATGCTCGGCGATGAGGGTCATCAGGCCCGGGCGGCCCGCGATCAGGCCGCCGAGCTCGAGCAGCTCGTCACAACGCCGATCATCTTCTGGGACGAAAGGCTCACCAGCGCGATTGCAGATCGCGCATTAGAGCAGAGCGGTATGCGATCGCGCGAACGTCGGGACAAACGCGACGCCATCGCTGCGGCGATCATGCTGCAAAGCTATCTTGACGCGAATCCGCTGGTCTCTGACGAATGAACAACAGCCAGATAACTCCGGCGCGTCTGCATCCGATGAGTCGACGTTGACCAGATTTTTCATTGGCACCTATAATGACGGCTCAGGCATGTCGATCGACACACGGTGAAACGAGGCGGACGAGGTATGAAGCTGATTATCGCGGTTGTCCAGAACGAGGATGCCGACGCGGTTGTCGATGCTCTCCTTGAAAACGACTTTCGCGCCACCCGGCTGGCCTCAACCGGTGGGTTCCTTCGCCGTGGTAACACGACGATCATGATCGGCGTCCAGGACGAGCAGGTCGATCACGTTCTCGACCTCATTCGCCAGGAGGCCCGCAGCCGATCGCAGGCACAGGGAGCAGGCGAAATACAGACTGCGGCCGCGACCGTGTTCGTCCTCGATCTCGAAGAGTATCAGCGTCTCTGATCGGAATCCGGCTCAGATGAAGCTTTGGATCGTGTCGGATTGCTCGCCGCCATCAGGGGGTGTGCATGATTTCGCGGCCCCACGTGTTCAGCCGGCGGCGTCCGATCCATCCCATCGCGCTCCGGGGCATCCCGGTCCGCGCATCACCGGGCTGGATAACGATTGTCGTCGCTCTGACGATCATCTCGGCCGACCTCCTCGCGCCTGACGGGCTGCGCCAGCTTCGTCACGTCGGATTCACCGCGGCAATCGTCGCCGGCGCCATTATGTCCTTGATCATCCACGAACTGGCCCATGATGCCGTCGCGCGCCGGCGAGGCATGCATCTCCGCGCGATCATTCTGTCGTCCTTCGGGGCGCTGACCGACGATGCGTATCGACCCGAGAACCCGGCTAACGAGGTCCGCGTGGCAGCAGCCGGCCCGGCCGCCAGTGGCATCCTGGCAATTGTGCTTGGCGCTTGCTCGTGGATCGTCCCAGGATCCACCTTCGCCGGGGAAGCTTTCAGGACTCTCGCACTGATCAACACCTCGCTCGCTATCCTCACGTTGCTACCCGCCTATCCACTCGATGGCGGACGAATCCTGCGCGCCTTCCTTTGGTATGTCTCGGGCGATCTGATCCTTGCAACACGAGCCGTCGGTCTGTATGGCCGGGCCATCGGTTTCGGCATCGTCCTCGCCGGCCTCCTCATGCTGGCACTCAACGGGACCTGGTCAGTGGCGGCGGTATGGCTCCTCTTCGCCTACTGGTCAATCAGCCAGGCCGCGCGCGAAGGCTTCACCCGGACGCTCATCCGTGAGGGCGGACGCCAGGTCACGGCAGACGAAGCCGGCCTGACCGCTAGCCGCCGTATCGCCGCCGACCGAACGATCGACGCAGCGCTCGACGAGATTCTCCAATCCACCACGAGTGGTCCATTACTCGTCCAGCGCGACGGTGACGTGATCGGGCTGGTCTCGCTGGCGGAGATCCAACGGATCCCACGGGCAACCTGGGATGTCGTTACCGTCGGCGAAATCGCGTCGTCGCTCGATGACATCCCACGGGTTGGACAGGACACCTCGTTGGTGGACATCCTGGATCTGGTAGACGCCTCGACAGGCCACGTCGCGCTCCTCGTCGTCGGGGGACGTATCGTCGGCGCAGTCACTCGCCAGCTGATTTACGAGCGTATTCGCGAACACCTCCGGGCCCCGCGCGACGACCATATGCGCCGTAATTCCCGATAGCCGCGACCCCATCAGACGTCGCTCATTCTCTTGTGTACGTACATCTCGGCTGGTAGACTCTGACTCGTTGACACTGCTGCCCATACGCCATCCACCCGATGGCGCCTGAGTTCCCGAATCGACGCCCTGCGTCGCCGGGTGGTGGGTCGATGCGTGTCTACGCTGGAACGTTGGAGGATGTCGATGCCCCGGCTCGTCACGGTGTTCATCACCACCATCATGATGCTTTCCCTGGCCCTGGTGATAACACCCATCGCCGCCGCGGAATCCGACAATTCAACCGTCGTTGCCCGGAACGCAATCGTCATCGACGCGGAATCGGGCGCTGTGCTGTTCGAGCGTGCCGCCGACGAACAGGCGCCGCCGGCCAGCCTCACCAAGATCTTCACCGCCATCGCCTCCGCTGAGATCACCGCGCCGGATCGGCCAATGACCACGACCGATGCCGATCTCGTTGGCGAGGCAAGCATGGGGCTCGTTACCGGCGAGACCGACACATTCACGACACTCCTCCATGGCATGCTGCTATCCAGCGGCAACGACGCGGCGATGACGATTGCCCGAAATCTCTCAGCCACGAATGGCGATCTGGATAACGCCACCGTCGACCCATTCGTCGCCTACACAAACGCCCGAATCGCCGAGATTGGCGCGACCAACACGCATCTCGTCAATCCCCACGGGCTGGATGCCGACGGCCATGTCACGACGGCACGTGATCTCGCTACGATCACACGCTATGGGCTCGCCTCCGTGCCTGCGTTTCGCGAGGCAATTGGCGCCATCAGCTACAAAGGCGACGGCCATTCCCTTCACACGACCAATGACTTCGCGGGAACCTATCCGGGGCTGGTCGGCGGCAAGACCGGCATCACGACGAATGCCGGCTACTGCCTGATCGAGGTCGCGCAGCGAGACGGCCGAACCATCATCGCCGTCCTTCTCGGGAGCACCTCTGAGTCGTGGTATGCGGACGCCCGTTCGCTCCTCGATACCGGATTCGCAACCCCGCTCGCCCCGGCCGCGCAACCAGCCCAGCCACACCAGGTGATGTCGAACACATCGGGCCTCGCCGTCTCCGGCGCAGGAGCGGAGCGAGTGGTGACCTCGGGAGCGGTTGCCGCCCAGAAGGCGCATGCACCGGGCGTTTGGGCGATGATGGCCCTCGTCGCTATCCCGTGCCTTCTCGTCATCGCAACGATCCTCGCGCGGGTCATCGAGCCACCGCGTCGCCGCGCCGCGCGTCGTTCCCACGTCGCAATTCCACCGCGACAGCCGGTCATCATCCCAGCCNNCATCCCAGCCGGCATGCCGATGGATGTGACTGCTCCATTTCCGATCGTGCCCACGCGCCACATCGCTCCGCCTCGCCAACCGCTTCGGCCGCGGCGCGTCACCGAGCCCACTGCCGTTCCGTCCTTCGGCGACTAGCCAGCGAAACCCGATCTGCTCGAAACAGGCCCCGATGCGATATGCATCGGGGCCTGTTTCGCTTTGTCGTCGGGGGCCAGTTGTTGGGGTACGCGCTCTATGATATAGTCTGTATCAACATTGTTGAGAGTCCGAGTTGTCGAATCATTGGCAGATTGGTGGAGACTGCATGCAAGAGAGCGAGCCACTCTACGTCATCAGCGTCGCGTCAAGGCTCCTGCGCCTGCACCCGCAAACCCTTCGAAAGTACGAACGAGAGGGTTTCGTCGCCCCCTCGCGGACGTCGGGCAATCTCCGCCTGTACTCCACCGAAGACATCGACCGGCTTCGGCAGGTGAAGCATCTCGTCGAGGAGCGGGGAATCAATCTGGCCGGTGTTCAGCTCGCCCTCGGCCTGACAGAAGAGATCCGCGTGCTTCAGGAGGAGCTTCGCGCCCGAAGCCGCGACGATTACGACAACATCGCCGCCATCCTCGACGGGCTACTCGACTTGATGGGCGCGTCCACCGTCTCCGATGACGCGCAGCGCGGCCGAGTCGCTATCGAGCTACGAGTAAACAGAAAGCCCAGGTAATCCGGTGAATCCACAACGTCTGACTGAAAAGGCCCAGGCGGCCATCGTTCGCGCCCAACAGGAGACCGAGCGTCGCCAGCACGCGACGCTCGACGTCGATCAACTCCTCTATGCGCTGATCACCCAGGAGGATGGCGTCGTTCCACGGGTCATCGAACGGGCTGGCGTTTCGCCGGCCGAGATCGCCAGCGCGTTGGAGTCGATCCTCGACAGAGCGCCGAAGCTGCAGTATTCCGCACAGCCGACGCTGAGCGGCAATTTGCGCACACTACTCCAGAAGGCGGAGGATGAAGCGCGGGCATTCGGAGATGAGTACGTCAGCACCGAACACCTGCTCCTCGCGGCATTCGACACGGCATCCCGAACCGAAGCCGTCCGCCTGCTGACACAGCGTGGCATCACGCGCGAAACAGTGATGAACTCGTTGACCCAGATCCGCGGATCGCAACGCGTCACCGACCAGAACCCCGAGAACCGGTACGAGGCGCTGCAGAAATACGGGCGCGACCTGACCGACGCTGCCCGCGCTGGCAAGCTGGATCCGGTCATCGGCCGTGACGACGAGATTCGCCGCGTCATCCAGGTACTGAGTCGCCGGACGAAGAACAACCCCGTCCTAATCGGCGAGCCAGGCGTCGGCAAGACCGCCATCGTCGAAGGTCTCGCCCAGCGGATCGTCCGAGGCGACGTCCCCGAGGGGCTCCGTG
>MTKZ01022799.1_pt1 | contig 11638 bp, 10 predicted proteins | sample 1042781 | NCBI WGS metagenome assembly MTKZ01 (sample SAMN06212207, study PRJNA360539) | anaerobic digester metagenome | biome: Wastewater treatment plant; material: sludge; isolation source: anaerobic digester fed with sludge from wastewater treatment plant | place: Denmark: WWTP Viborg ...
TTTTCAAAAGGTTCTATGGGCTTTGCTGAAGAATACGTAGAGGGGAACATCGATGTAGAGGGAGATTTTGTATACCTGGTCCGTCTCGGCATATGCCCTGAATTTCAGAATATAAAGCTGTCTTTTGGCACAAGGATGGCAGCCCTCATGAACCATCTTTTGTCCCTCAACACCCTCAGGGGCTCAGCCAGAAACATTGCCCACCATTATGATCTAGGTAATGAATTTTACAGGCTATATCTTGATGAGAGCATGACTTACTCTTGCGCATACTATAGAAACAAGAATGATTCTCTTGAAGATGCCCAACAACAAAAGTACGAACATATCTGCCGAAAACTAGCCCTTAAGGAAGGCGAGACTCTAGTGGACATAGGATGTGGTTGGGGCGGTATGCTCCTGTATGCAGTCCATCATTACGGGGTTAAAGGATTGGGTTGCACACTGTCTGTGCATCAAGCTGATTACGCGAAAAAACGTGTTGCCGAGGAAGGACTGGAAAAGAGCATAACCATCCTTTTGGAGGATTACCGTAATGTTAAGGGTCAATTCGACAAATATGTATCCATTGGCATGTTCGAGCATGTAGGCAAGGGCTTAATCCCTATGTTTATGGAGAAAACTAAGTCCATATTGAAACCTGGTGGAATCGGTCTACTCCATACCATAGGAAAAGAACGTGACACCCCTTTTGATCCCTGGACTATGAAATATATCTTTCCTGGCGGCCACCTACCAGCCCTGGATCACATAATTCGAACCATGGGCGATAAAAGCCTTATCCCGATCGATATCGAGAACCTGCGCCTCCACTATTCGGCAACACTTGATGAGTGGGCCAAACGTTTTGAAAAAAACTCGGACCAGATCAAAAAAATGTTTGATGAGAGACTTGTCAGAACCTGGCGCATGTACCTCCGTGGCAGTTCTGCTGCCTTTCGGTGGGGTGATATAAGGCTTTACCAGATTCTTTTTACCAATGGACTGAACAATTCTCTTCCCATGACGAGGGAACATCTTTATAAGTACTAGATCCAAAAATGTTGGTTTAAACGCATCTGCATGTCATTTAGGCTCTGAAACCAGTGCTGTATTTCCCATCACTGTCTATTGACAATCAGCCTTTTTTCTCAGATAATGAGTGCACATATTCTGTATCTGAATATCAGAACAGCAAGAGGATCATGTGCATAACATATTAAAATCAAACAAACTGGACCATGTATGTTACGAAATCCGTGGCCCCCTGCTCAGAGAGGCGAAGCGTCTCGAAGAAGAAGGATATACCATTATCAAACTGAACAGTGGTAATCCCCCTGCTTTCGGTATAAATGCGCCAGACGAGATAATTCGCGATGTGATTCTCAATATCAGGTCAGCCCAATCATACGGCGATGCAAAAGGGCTTTTCGCTGCACGAAAAGCCATCATGCAGCAATGCCAACTCACAGGCATTGAAGATGTGGAGATTGAAGATATTTACGTTGGCAATGGAGTAAGCGAGATGATCATGATGGCCATGCAGGGACTCCTCAACAATGGGGATGAGATGTTGGTCCCTTCTCCAGATTACCCGCTATGGACCGCAGCCATCAATCTCTCCGGAGGAAAGGCTGTCCATTACATCACTGACGAGTCTTCTGACTGGAATCCTGACATTAAGGATATGGAATCAAAAATTACTGCAAAAACAAAAGGGATAGTTGTGATTAATCCCAACAACCCCACTGGTGCTGTATATCACAGAGACATTTTAATCAAGATTATCAGGCTGGCAGAGAAGCATAATCTTATAATATATGCAGATGAGATTTATGATCAGATTCTCTATGATGGCGCCAAACACATCCCATTGGCGTCACTCTCGAAGGATGTCCTCTTTGTTACCTTCAATGGACTATCAAAGTCACATCGCATACCAGGCCTCAGAGCCGGATGGATGATAATCAGCGGTAAAAAACAGGTAGCATACGATTATACCACTGAAGGATTGGACACACTTTCCAACATGCGCATGTGTGGAAATATGGCTGCACAATTCGCCATACAAACGGCACTGGGTGGCCGTCAGAGTATTATTGACCTGATTTCCCCNNCTCTATCTTTTTCCAAAGATTGACGTTAAGAAATATAAAATCTATGATGACCAGAAGTTTCTTCTAGATTTTCTATTGGAAAAAAAGGTGCTCATGGTTCAGGGAACAGGATTCAATTGGAAAAAACCAGACCACTTCCGCGTTGTTTTTCTGCCTAATGTTGAAGAAATCAGAACTGTTGCCATGCACATGGCTGACTTCCTGAAAGAATACCGTCAGATATAAATCTACCTTCTCGATTCTTATTGATGGGCACTTTGATTCTTTATGGACCTGGTTTGCAATTCTTTTTTCATCTCTTTGCAACCAGATCCCACTCAATATCAGGATCTCAGATTGTCGGTCCCATGCTGCACTGTCAAGTTAGCATACAAGCGCATGAACAGCAACTCGTTGTTGTACAATACTTTGGTCAGTTTCTTAGCTGATCATTGATCTGAGTTTCTCTAGCACTGAAGGGATGCCATTCTTTTCCATTTCATAGCTCTCTATAATGACCTTGCCTGAATATCCTTCTTCCCTCAGAAAATTAAGCATCCTTTTAATATCCATATCTCCGTCGGGAAACAGATGATCGTCTCGTTTTCCCTTATTATTATGAAGATGGACATGGGTTATGTTGTTGATTCCCAGGTATTTAAGATCACTGATGATCGCCTCTTCAGGTTTTTTCTCTTTTTTAGCAATCTTTGTGAGAAAAGCATGACCTGTGTCCAAGGTCATGCCAAGATCCGGAAACACATCCTTCAGCTCTTTAAATTCTGGCAGATCATAGAAAAAGAAGAGATGCATGGGGATTGACTCAAGGGCCAAGGTAACGCCCTTCTTCCGTGCATAGGATAATATTGCTCTCATGTCTTTGATAAAAAACTTCCAGGATTTCTCAGCAACATCCTTTATTTTTCCCATCCAGAATGTATATCCAGGATGGAGAACAACAGGGTTGGCACCAATAGCATAGGCCATGTCGATCGCCATCTTTACTCTGTTTCTCGAAAATTGGCGAATCTCAGGCTGATGGCTTCCAAGGTTTACCTCAAAGAACGGTGCATGAATGGAAAATTCTAATCCATCACCAGCCAGTGCAGCCATCTGTTCAACAAAGTCCTTATCCATTTTTTGGACATGGGGTGTCTCGAGTGACAGTTCAATTGTCCTTACGCCAGAGGAGATAATGTCATCAATAACCTCATTGATTGACTTTTGTATGAAGAAAAAAGTAGAAAACCCAAATTTCATGTGATATTGTGCAATCAGCAATGAGTGTTCAGCAATCAGCCTTTTTATGTTGTTAAGCTAATTGCTGAACACTAAACGCTAATGTTTGAACTATTAACACTTTGCTATACTGTAACCATCACTTAACTGCTTCCTTAATCTGGCTTACAATCTCATCGCTGCTCAGGGAAGCTATTGTTTTTAAAAGTCCTTCCTTTGCATAAAAATCAATAAGGGGCGCTGTCTTTTCATTATATGTTTCGAGACGTTTTGTAATAGCCTCAACAGTTTCATCTGCACGTTGTACTGCAGGTGAACCGCACTTGAGACACTTGCCATCAGGTGACGGTGGCTTGCTTTTAATATTGTATATTTCCTGGCAATCCGGGTTAGAACACGTCCTTCTGGTGGTCAACCTATCAAGGATAACTTCTTTTGGAACATCGATGTTGATGACCGCATCAAGCTTCATATTAAGTTTCGTGAGGAGTTTCTTGAGTTCTTCAGCCTGTGGAATGGTCCTTGGAAAACCATCAAGAAGATAGCCCTTTGCACAATCAGGCTCTTGAAGCCTCGCTTCCATAATGTCCATTATAAGCCTGTCAGGAACAAGTTCGCCCCTCTCCATATATCCCTGTGCCTCAAGTCCAAGTTTAGTCTTTGCTTTGACAGCATTCCTCAGGATGTCTCCCGTGGAAATCTGTACAGATCCATCAAAATCACTCAGCAATTTCGCAATAGTTCCCTTTCCGGCGCCAGGCGCTCCTAGTAATACAATTCTCATTACAATTCCTCCTTTAATCAGATATTGCTACTTATTCTTTTTCTCTTCCTTTGCTTTTCTTTTTTCTTTCAAGGTTTTTTGGGGAGCCTTTTTAGCTTCTTTTTTCTGCTTACTTTTCTCAGCCATAAATATACCTCCCGTCACGATATTTATTGAGTCTATCAAAGTAAGGGAGAAAAATCACGCAAAAACAATCGATGCATTAGGGAACAGGATAACCCTGTAATCCGTTTTATCCTTTAATCCTGATTTACTCTTTCAATCGTTCTCTGGTTCTTCAACTGTTGGCAACGAAGTGTGCCATTGCATGAAAAACCATCTATCGTCACGTTTTTCCAGCACTGCTGTAAGTCGTGCAGGCATGACCATCTCCATCCCCCTCGCCTCTGCATGGATTTGAATATCCGTTGCAAGCCATGCCACTAACCCAGCCGAAGACACCGAACTCCATTGCACCTCAAGGGATATGGATGCATCTTGACCCCAGTCATGTTGGGCCTGTTCACGAATACCACTGATACCTATACTCTTCTCGTCTTTGCCGTTTCCATAAAATACAACATCAGGATCAGAGGCAAACAAATTCAGGATACCATCCATGTCTTTATCATTGTAAGCCCTGATGAATCTACCCAGGACATCCATAACATCTGCTTCTGTTTCACTATCTGCTTTCATATTGGCACCTCAATGAGAAAGGTCATGGGGTTTCAATTCTTCTTCTCAGCCAGTACGTTAGCTCGTTTTCCTCATTAAGTATCTGTGTATGACACAGGAACTTGCAAATGATACAGCCATTGATACCACAGTTCCTCCGATAAATCCCAGGGTTATATATGTGTATCTTACCATTATTCCATAAATAACAACACTTATCGCTCCCAGTATAGATGATTTCATGACCGCAGCCGAAAATGTGGTGCCATGAGAAAAATATGTCATGAAAATCATTCCCACAAACATTGCCGGAAACATTACAAACATACCTCCAATGAGCGGACCGCCTATTTTGGTGACTATTATCGCAGAAACGATGACCAATCCACCCAGAACACCCCTGAAAATCATTATGGATAGTGTATACTGCATCTGCCTTCCTGCCTTCGACCTTACCTTTAGCACCTTCTCAACAATGTAGTGAGTGATTAAAACTAGACAGGCGTAGCTGATTGCTGAAACCGGGAAACTATTGAAATTAATGAGAACTATCCCAAAAGAAAGTAGTGTCCAAATAAGGAAAGCCCCTCCAAGGGCAACCCAGAAGTTGATCTTTAAAAGAAAGATATACGCAACAATGAAGATGCAATTTATCCCTCCAATGATTGGAACAATAGTTGTTGCATCAACAGCAACACGTTCAGATTGCGTCCAGGCGATAAAGAAAAGCGAGATCAGGATGGTCGATGGCAAACCTGCCATCAAACCACCTATTCTTGTGCCGTATTTCTCTGCGAGGATAGTGACCATGGTTATCCATAGACTTCCCACAATAAATGAAAGAATCAGCTTAAGTACAAAAATATTATCCATAGATCGTTATATATTTATATGATGTAGCATTACTGTCAGATTAAATAAAGTTCTCTGCAACATCTTATTTCTCACATCATAAAGATACTCAGGATTCAGGGTAAGAATGTCCATCAGGCTTTTTTAGTTAAAAATATTCACGAATAACATGCTCTAGGCATTACAATGAAGGGCTGTATTTCGTCTGGCATATGATGTAGATCAAAAGCTGTAGTAGCAAATAGGCACAGTCGCTATCACATACCTCCCCTGGTGCCAGCATGAGAACAGCCTGCGCTGCCACTTTAATATATTGGGCAGTAGGAGCAAGTATGGTAAACATAACAAAGGGCCCACCTCATTCGGGAATCAATGAGTCACCCATCATAAACCGTTGTTTTACCTGGAGGCCGAGCTTGGATTTAGATTATTTTGGACAGCAGTATAATACCATAAAAAAAACAGATCACATTATCCAGTCTTCCATACCCTGCAACTCGACACTATTCAAGCTCTTTGAGATGAAATATGAGTGTACTGGCCAGACCAACGAATATACCGAGAATTGTGATGCCCAGCCTAAAACTTACCATATCACCGGATATTCCCAGCAAATAAGGAAGCACACCCCCTCCAAAGGCTATGCTTACTGATAGGATAATTCCTGTTGCCAGACTTCTCATTTCTCGGTTAAAGGTCTTGGCAAGTGCAACGAGGCCTACAGGGAAAAAAGCCGTTACAACAAATGCCTGTAGAAACAGGACAAATCCTATGTATTTCACAGATGACAAGCCCATAAGAACAGTGAATACGCTTGTAGTGATCATTACGAAAAACATGATTCTTCGAAGATTAAACCTATCAATGAGAAAACCGCATGCGATTGCGACAAAAATGGCTCCCAGCCTTGATATCCCCAATATTGTGTTTGCAAACCCTATATTCATCTTTAGTTCCTTCGTCAGGTACAGGGGCACCACGGAATAGATTCCAAGGTTTGCCCCTGCACCAAAAATCCAAATTACTGCCATGAACCAGAGGGATTTTATTTTCATAATGCTGGTAAATACAGCCTTTGGGGGGTCGTTCACTTTAATTTCCGAGCTTGTCATTAAGAAGACAACAGAGCATATCACGTAAACGCATGCAAGAACTATGAATATGCCACGCCAGGGAAAAAAATGAAGCAGGAAAAGCGCGATAAAAGGGGTAGCAAAGATCGAGCATGAGGCACCTGTATCATGAATAGCAATTGCTTTACCCCAATCTTTTTCCGCGTAATACTCGGTGATTAGCGGAATTACAGCTGGTAAATAGAAGCCTACGGAAAAACCGAGCATAAATGCAAAAAAATAAAGGATACGAAACTCATGAACTAATGGAATTAAGAAAGCCACCAGACTCAAGAGTAAAAGTGAGAACACTATCGATCTTTTATATCCGAACCTGCCGGAAAAAAGTCCTGACACTATCACTGCAGCACCATATCCAACGGATAGAAAAACAAATATACTGCTTGCTTTTGCATGGCTGACAAAAAACTCATCTTCCACAAGTGGCAGTATAGGCGCAAAGGCTATCCTCGTGGTAAAGTTTGTAAACCAGATGAACCACAAAAAAAACAAAAAAAGGAGGGCCTTGCCTTGTAAATTATGATACCGCTGCATTCTTTCAATCTAACCTAACACCCTTTAAGATTTCCACAAAACTATTCATGATGACTACTTTTGTTGTACAATATACGATTAAAGATTCTCTTTACGTTTACTCTTGCTAGTAAAAAGGGGGTTGATAATGAAGAATGATCCAGCCCGATGGGTAACAAAAGTGATTGAGAAGTTCAATACAACATCTGATAATAGCCTGATGAATCCACAAAATGAACCTGCATGGGACAAACCACTCGTTGGATTTGCAAACGGAAACGATCCATTGTGGGACGAATACAAACGACATATCGGTGATTTTTATTGGACACCTCATGAGATATTTGAACTGACATTTCCTTCTCTATCTGTAAAACCAGACGAATTAACAGTTATAAGCTGGATTCTTCCTCAGACCAAACAGACCAGGTTGGACCAACGAAAAGAAAACAGCCTTCCTTCAGAACGGTGGGCACGGTCACGAAAATATGGTGAAGAATATAACATGAAGCTTCGTCTTCATCTTGTAAAATCCTTCAACGATGAAGGTATCAAAGCATGCGCACCCCTGCTTTCTCCTCTTTGGAAACAGATGGTGTCAACAAGCTGTGGGCTTGCATCAACATGGTCTGAACGTCACGCAGCATATACCGCAGGCCTCGGCACCTTTGGATTGTGCGATGGTTTGATAACCCCTCTCGGGAAAGCAGTTCGTTGTGGTTCTGTAATCGCACGGATAGCCATCAAAGCGACTGAAAGACCCTATGAGGATCCCCACGCTTATTGCCTCTATCACTCTGAAGGAACATGTGGAAAGTGTATCCTCAGATGTCCTGCCGATGCTATTACAAGAGAAGGACACGATAAGAACAAATGCCAACAGTATGTTCATGGTGTGGCACATGAATTTATCAAGAGCAAGTTCGGTTTTGATGCTTATGGCTGCGGATTATGCCAGGTTGAGGTCCCCTGCGAATCAGGAATTCCAGGCAAAAAGGGGATAGACAATGGATGAATGACTATACGAAAACATAAAAAAATCCGAAAGAAACAAAACTCTCTCTCAGCTTAATTGTGATCGCGTTATGGCTAACGTTTCACGGGCCATATCCTGCGCTGCTAATGTAAAAAACCATTCTTTTATTCGATTTTCAAGATAATTAATATAGGAAATCCGTTCGATACCAAAACGGAAACTATCTAAATTTACACCTGCAGTAGTGAAACGCCACAATTTATCAGCATCCTTAACGATTTTGTCATTTAGTGAAAGAGCTTCTAAACGTGTATCATGACCATCAATGATATCCATTATTTCATGTATCTTGGATCCAGGATAATTGAGCTCATTCAAAATCTGGCCTGCCATTTTTGCTCCCTCAATTTCATGAAACCTCTGTACATCATTTTTTTTGACTTCCGGACCGAACGCCCCTGCCTGTTCATCTTCTGGCACCATTTTCCATCCCACATCATGAAGGAGAATGGCAGGCAAAACAATGTCTTCATCTGCCTCTGGGTAATGTTTTAGTAATCTCTTTGTAAATTCATAGGAAAGCTCCACATGGACGTCATTATAACGTGTATTAAGATACGGCTTTGCCATTTCGTAAATTGTTTCGTACATTGTTCGCATTCTGTTCTTTATCCTGGTATATGGCCTCTTGTGTCGATTTTCAAATTTAATCTTTTTTACCCTTCCTACCTTTCCTGCTTTCCTCTCTTTTTGGCCTTACTTCTCAATTTTCATCATCTTCCCTGCCTTTATATACTTCATGCCCATCCAGGTTCCTACCCCTGCAAATGAAATCTTCAAATAAATATCAGGCAGTTGATTGGCTGTCAGAGCACCTAGGTAACCACCTACAAGCGCTCCCATGGCCAGACCCCATGCAATATCAAGGTTTACATTACCAAGCTTGTAATGCGTTGAAGCTCCACTCATGCTGGCAGGAATCATAGCAAGTAGCGAGGTACCTTGTGCCATATGTTGTCCTACGTTTCCCACAACGACCATAAGCGGCACCATGACTCCTCCTCCCCCAACCCCCATCATTCCTGACACAAAACCTGTTACAGATCCAATGGCAAGAAAAATAACCATGTATGTCCACTGCCCGGGGGTCCAGGTTGTTATTGGAAGATAACCTTTAACAACAAGCAAGATTGACGCAAAAATGAGAAAACAACCAAATGCCACTTTGAGTTTTTTTTCTGGAAGAGAATGGGCATAGAGAGCTCCAAAGCGCGCTGTTATTGTGGCGCTCACAGCAAGGATCAGGGCTATCTTCAAGTCAACTCCCCCAAGGCCATAATAGGTAACAGCACCCACAATACCTGTGAATACTATGGCAACAAGGCTGGTACCATGGGCCTGGTGTTGGGTAACTTTTGCAAGCCACGTCATGAGCGGTATCATTATAACTCCACCGCCCAGTCCAAGAAGACCTCCGAAAAAGCCCCCAAGAGTTCCACTTGCAAGACCTATGGTAAACTTTGTACTGCGAGTCAAACAATGCACCTTTTCGTTACTGTGCCCGAATATATCATTTTAATAATCATTTCGCCATCGGTAAAATCTGTGATCCGTAACGTGTAATCGGTAATCTCCGTTGTATTCCATGACGTGTTACAGGCCACCATCACGGATTTCTCAAATATCAGTCAAACATGCTATACTATGACCATGAAAAAGATAATATCCTTTGATCTTGATGGAACACTGGTCCACGGAAAATATGGTAATATGGTCTGGAACCATGGCATACCCCAAGAATATTCCCGTAAGTATGGAATGCCATTCAAAGAAGCTGAGCAGCTNNTTTGACCTGCCAGTTTCGGCAAAAACGCTTCTTGACCGCTTTGAGTCATATATTGAAGTCTTCCCCGATACAAAGGAGGTCCTTGAAGCCCTGAAAAACACATATACCCTGATTGTTGCTTCAAACGCTGCACAAATTTTTGTCCAAAAAGAGCTCTCCTATGCAAATCTTACATCCTATTTTACCCACATCATTTCTGCAACATCCGACTATTGCATGGTTAAAAAGGAAATAAGGTTCTACGAAAAGCTTTGTGATACCTTAAGCATATCTCCTTATGAGATTGTCCATGTGGGAGATCATCATATTTTTGACTTCGAGACCCCATCACAACTCGGTATCGACGCCTATCACTTTGTACCTGATCATAAGGATAGTAGCAACCAATCACATACAGACAACGGAAAGACCATACATTGTTTGAGTGACCTGCTGAATATATTATGAAAACATGTTACAAGTGCCAGCATCCCGTAATGTTGGAGTTTATCTCACGGCGGGACGAGTGCCAAGTATGCGGGTCAGATCTCCACGTCTGCTTAAACTGCTCTTTTTTTGATGAAACGAAATCGAACAAGTGCAGAGAACCCCAGGCAGAATATGTAAAAGAAAAAGACCGCTCAAATTACTGTGACTTTTTTCGGTTCAGAGATGATGTACAGAAGAAATCAGGCAAGGAAGAAGCAAAAAAATTGTGGGATGAACTGTTTAAGAAGGTATGAAGTGCTTTACATTTAATACATTCTACTAAGATACACAACTACACCCAAATGACAAACCCACACACATGCAGGAAATATCAAGGCACTCTTCGCCGACAGCTGGGTTGTATCCAATCACCTGTCAGTTTGCATTATCCTTAAGAAGCCCTATGACGGTAGTGCGAATGGCGGGGAAAACTCCGACGGCTTGCAACCAAAGCACATGTATAATAGATGGCTGCGGTGCAAGTCCCAGTTATAGACATGGTATTGAGATAAAATGAAATGAAATATCTTTTCGCAATTATCCAGCAGTACTCGCTATTGCGCTATATCCTCTGTTTTCTGCACGGTGATTTCTAGCTTTCTTGGAGGGAACGGGCCAAAATATTCATAAAGATAACACTTGATGTCTCCATTGTAGAGTTTCCTGTTTTTGTCGGATTTTTTGCCAAAAAATGATTCAAAACCAGGGTGGGCGTTGAGGATGAAGAATGACCATGTTTTGAGTTTGGAAAAAACTTCCCCCATTGATCGAAACAGTTGTTCAACCTCTCTTGAATTACCTATACGCTGACCATAAGGAGGATTGCATATGATACAACCATATTTCTTATGTGAGCTGAACTGTTCTACAGGGAGTCGTTGAAATGTAATAACCTCACCTACACCTGCCCTCACAGCATTGTCTCTTGCTTTCTTCAGTACCCGTCCATCCTTATCTGATGCAAGTATTCGGAACCTTGTGGTATTCTCTTTCATACGTGCTTCTGATCTTACCGTGTCCCACATTATTTTGGACATATTCTGCCAGCTTTCAGATACAAAATTTCTCTTTAATCCAGGGGCAATGTTCCGTCCA
>MTKZ01039573.1_pt1 | contig 11637 bp, 10 predicted proteins | sample 1042781 | NCBI WGS metagenome assembly MTKZ01 (sample SAMN06212207, study PRJNA360539) | anaerobic digester metagenome | biome: Wastewater treatment plant; material: sludge; isolation source: anaerobic digester fed with sludge from wastewater treatment plant | place: Denmark: WWTP Viborg ...
AAACAGCGTGGCGACCATCACGCTCAACCGCCCGCAATCGCTGAACGCGTTTACCGATGAGATGATTCGCGAGACGACCGAGGCGGTGAATCGCGCAGCCCGCGACCCCGCCGCGCGCTGCATCGTGCTCACTGGGGCAGGGCGCGGGTTTAGCAGCGGGCAGGATTTGGCCGACATCAAAGACCGCGGCGATGATTTCTCCATCGGCAACCATTTGCGCGGCGGGTATCACCGGCTGGTGAAGGCCATCATGGGCGCGGAGAAGCCAGTGATTGGCGCAATCAACGGCGCGGCGGCGGGCGCAGGATGCGGCGTGGCGCTGGCCTGCGATTTCCGCATCGCCAGCGAAAAAGCTTTCTTCATGCTGGCCTTCACCAAAATTGGCCTCATCCCAGACAGCGGGGTGAACTGGTTGTTGCCTCGGCTCATTGGCTACGCCCGCGCTTACCAGATGGCCCTCACCGCCGAGCGGGTGAGCGCCCAAACCGCGCTGGGCTGGGGCATGGTCAACCTGGTCGCGCCAGAAGATCAGTTCGCGGCGCTGGTTCAGCAAACCGCCGCGCAGTTTGCGCAGGGCGCATCGCTGGCCTACGGGCTGACCAAACGCGCCATGCTGCGCGGGTTTGATCAAAGTCTGGAGCAAGCGCTGGATTACGAGGCCGAGCTGCAAGACGTGGCCGGGCGCAGCGTAGACTCGCGCGAGGGTGTGGCCGCATTTTTGGAAAAACGCGCCGCCCGGTTTACGGGAAGATAAGAGGGAACGCGGATGAACAGGATATTACGGTTTTTTAGCTTGTTCATCCATGTTATAAAGCACACATGATCATCACCAGCCTGACCAACCCGCGCGTAAAACATGTTGTCGCGCTCAATGACCGCAAACAGCGCGAGCAGGATGGCTTGATGCTGGTAGAGGGCTACGACCCGCTCAGCATGGCGGTGCGGTGTGGCCTCGCGCCAAAAACGCTGTTTATTTGCCNNCACCGCCGGCGCGGAGATTGTTGAGGTGAACGAGCCGGTGTTTGCAAAAATGGCGTATCGGGATGGGCCGGATGGATGGCTGGGCATTTTTGCCAAACCCAAATATGAGCTGGATGCGTTGCTGCTCTCTCACGAGGATGGGAAGGCGGCGCCGCTCATTCTTGTGGCCGAGCACGTGGAAAAACCCGGCAATTTGGGCGCGATGCTGCGCACCTGCGACGCGGCGGGCGTGACGGCCTTCATCTCTTGCGACCCGCTGGCCGACCTGAGCAACCCAAACGTGGTGCGCGCCTCGCAAGGGGCGTTGTTCAGCGTGCCCATCGCCGAGGGGTCATCGCAAGAGGTCATCCGCTGGTTGCGGGCGCGAGGGGTTCGCATTTTGGCGACCACCCCAAACCCCATCAACGGCAAAGAGCCGGCGTATTACACCCAGGTAGACCTGACTCAGCCGGTGGCAATTGTGGTGGGCGAGGAAAAAAACGGGCTGAGCGATTTGTGGCTTAAGCAAGCCGATGCGCCCATCAAAATTCCCATGACTGGCAAAATCAATTCGCTGAACGTGTGCATCTCTGCTGCCTTGTGCGTGTACGAGGCGGTGAAACAACGTCAAAACAGCCGCACATCCACCATTTGGCCCGCGGGCAACTGATCCACCCCAATGCGGGCGCAGGCCACGCCATCTGCGCGGACAAGGCTAAAAATCAAGTTGCTTTTCATGGGGATGGGTGTCGCGGCGGGCACGGCCTCATCGCCGCACAAGGATGGCGAAAGCAACACCGGGAACCATTGTTCCAAATCTGCTGGTGAGCGAAAATCTTGCGCCAGCCGGGCGCGGGCAAACGCGGGCGCGGGCGGGTTATGCGCCCCCAGCGCGCGCCAGAGCGTGGGCGCGAGAAACAGCATCCCGGTCATCAACGCGCTGATGGGGTTGCCGGGCAACCCAAATACCGGTTTGCCATCACAGGCGGCAAACAGCGCGGGCTTGCCTGGGCGGAAGGCGATGCGATGCGCCACGATGCCGGGCTGGCCCATGCCCGCCACAATTTGCGGCACAAAATCGCGCTCGCCCACCGAACTGGCCGCGATAAACACAACCACATCGGCCCCGCGCATGGCGCGTTGGGCGGCGGCCTCAAACGCAGGGCGCTGGTCTGGCAGGGTGTCAAACACAATTGGAAGGCCGCCGTTTTTGCGAACCAGCGCGGCCAGCATGGCGGCGTTGGTTTCTCGAATTTGTCCCGGCCCGGGCGCGGCTTCTGACGACACAAGTTCATCCCCGCTGGAGATGAGCGCCACGCGCGGCTGTTTTTTTACGTGCACTTGGGTGATGCCCAGCGAAAGCAACCCGGCGATGTCTTGCTCGCGCAGGCGTGTTCCTGCCCGAATAGCGGCGTCGCCCGCGCGCAAATCTTCGCCCTGGTGGATGGTGTTCTCGCCGGGCGCGAGGGTCTTGGTTGTTGAGATGGCCGCGCCGTTTTCGTGCGTTTGCGCGTCCTCAATCATCAGCACGGCATCGGCGCCATCCACCACAAAACCGCCGGTGGGCACGCGCACGGCTTGCCCCTGCTCCACGCGCAGGCCAGAGAGCTGACCCATCAACACCTCGCCAATCACGCGCAATTGGCCGGGCGCATCGGCGCTGCGCATGGCGTATCCATCCACGCTGGAACGCCGGAAGGCCGGGATGTCGGTGGGGGTAAATACGTCTTTCGCCAGCACGCGGTTGATGGCGCTTGCGGCGGGCACGGCCTCATCACCCAGCAATGGTTTTGCTTGCCACGCCCCATCCAGCGCGGCGTTCAGCCGGGTCATGGCTTGGGTGGAGGTGAGGAGAGACATTTGAATTCAGAATTCAGAATTCAGAATGCAGAAAAATCATTCTGAACTCTGAATCCCAAATTTTGCATTTTTACAACCGCGCCGCCATGCGAATGTTGCGGGCCTCAAGCCCATCGTTTTTGGTGGATTTCATCAGCTCGAACTCAAAAATGATATTGCGATTGGGCCAGTCGTTGCCGTTCACGCGATCCACAAAACTGGTGTCGTTGAAATATGCCGTGCCAAATGGCGATTCTTTGGCGCGGGTGTCGGTGATCCACAAATTGTCATTGATGTGGCGCAAAAAGCGCATAAAGCCGTAGCTGTATTGCTCGGCTTCTTTGTGGAAATAGCACGAGCCGCGCACCCGCGAGCCAATCTCGCCCCAGGGCAGGCTGCGCTCTGCGTTTTGCACCGGCAGCAAGTTTGGCACAAGGTAGCCAGACATGAACACATCGGCCTCGCGCCGCAGGTCTTGCGAGACGTTGTCGAACGCGATCACCTCCACCCGGCAGCCTTTGTTTTGCAGCGCGCGCACCACCTGGATGAAATCGCCATCGCCTGTGCACAGCACCACGCGATCCAGTTTGTCGCTTTGCAAAAGCGCGTCAACGGCCATATCCAAATCCGAGTTGGATTTGGTCATGATGTTGCCCTGTTCGTCTACGTAACGCTTGACCCGCTTTTCAATGACCTTGTAGCCAAAATCGCGGATGGTGGAATAGAACCCAAGTGTGCGGTTGCGGTAGACGGCGTCCTCAACGGCGCGTTCTTCATCGTAGGCCACATACACGTTCATGCGCACGGCTTCTGCGTCATCGTGGCAGGCGTATTGGCGCAATACATCAAACTGCATTCCAAAGCCGCCGTTTTGGCTGATGTTAGAGGTGTCAATATAAATTCCGACTTTGGTGCGAGTTTCTGACATATTTATTCAATTGCTAATTAAAAATTACGAACTACGAATTGAGTCTAAACGAGCGTGTTTTCTTATTTCTCAATTCTTGTTTTTTTTATTTCATAGCAATGCCCGGCGCGCTCAGCAATTGCGAGACGCTGGCGGTCATGGCCGCAAAAAACGGCGTGGAGAACAGCCCAATCACAAAACAAAATACAATGAGCGGGAGCGCGGTGAGAACCTCGCGCCAGTTGAGGTCGCTCAGGCCGTGTTCGTCATGCGCCTCGGCGTGCGCGGCATGACCATGCGCGTCCTCGCTCTCGCCCTGCGCGGGGCCAAGAAATATTTTTTGGAAGAAAGTGAGCAGATAAGCCGCGCTAAAAATCATGCCGAGGGCGGCAAAGGCGGCCCAAATCGGGTCGCGCAAAAATGCGCCTTGCAAAATCACATACTCGCCCACAAATCCGTTCAGGGCGGGCAAACCCACCGAGCTAAGCACAAACAGCAGGGTCACCACGCCATACACCGGCATCTTGCCCCACAAGCCGCCCATCCGCACCATTTCGCGGGTGTGCAGCCGTTCGTAGATGAAGCCAATGGCCAGAAACAACCCGCCGGTGCTGAGGCCGTGATTGACCATTTGCAGCATCGCGCCCTGCAACCCAAGCTGGTTGAGCGAGAAGATGCCCAGCACCACGTAACCCATGTGGCTCACGGATGAATACGCCACCAGTTTCTTCGCATCGCTTTGGGCAAAGGCCACCACCGCGCCATACAAAATGCCAATGATGGCGAGCACGGCGATGAAAGGCGCAAGCTGCGCCGAGGCTTGCGGGAACAACCCCAGGTTAAACCGAATCAGCCCGTAGCCGCCCATTTTGAGCAGAATCGCCGCCAGCACAATTGAGCCGGCGGTGGGCGCTTCCACGTGGGCATCGGGCAGCCACGAGTGGAACGGCCACAGCGGAACTTTGATGGCGAACGCGATAAAAAATGCGAGAAACAGCGGGATGTTGGCCGCGAACGCGCCACTGTTTTTTGCCACCACTTCAAGATCAAACGATTTTGCGTTTCCGCCCAGCACCAGGATGGCGATCAGCATGAGCACGCTGCCGGACATGGTGTAGATGAAGAACTTGAGCGAGGCATACACCCGCCGCGCGCCGCCCCACACGCCAATGATGAAATACATCGGCACAAGCGCAAACTCCCAAAACACGTAAAACAAGAACATGTCTAGCGAGAGGAACACGCCCAGCGTGGCGGTTTCCAGCGCCAGCATCAGCGCGTAATACGCCCGCTCGTTTTTGCCCGGCTCATCCTTGATCGTCAGCCACGAATAACCAATGGCGATGGGCATGATAAAGGTGGTGAGCATGACCATCCACACCGAAATGCCATCCACACCCAGCTTGTAGCCAATGCCATATTGCGGGATCCATTGCGCAGCTTCAACAAATTGGTAGCCGGTGGCCGATGGGTTAAACCCGGCCAGCATCACCAGCGAAGCCACGAACGCCGCAAGCGAGGCCAGCAATGCCACCACTTTTGCCAAACGGGCCGAGACGAGAAACATCAGCGCAACGCCGATCAGCGGAATAAACGTGATCAATGACAACAACATGTGCCGCGTATTATAAGTTGTTGGTTATTGGGCGTTGCTTGAGGGTGCATTCGCCGAGCCGCGCCAGGGGTGCGCGGTCAGTTCCTCCGGGGTCAGGATTTTGTTTTTCATCCCTGGAGGCGTTTTAATAATTGTTGGTTGATGAACCCCTATTTTCTTGCGTTGTTCATCAACCAACAACCACTTTCAAATCTTTTTACTCTCCGTCTTCGCCCGCAACTGGCTCATTCTGATGCGCATGTTCGAGCAGGGATTTCCAGCTTTCGTCCAGGCCATCCTCGGTCACACCGAAGAACACCCGCGTATCACCGGCTTCGTTGCGCATGGCGAGGTCGTAGCGCAGCTTTCCCGCGCGTTCGCCCTTGCTCAGCACGGCGCGGTCGCCCGTCCACTCAATCTTGTCGGGCGTGTATGTCCCGTCAATCGTCTGGCGCACGGCATAGTGCCACAAATCGCGGGCGCTGGCAAGCGTGACGTTTGGCACCACATTGCCTTTGCGCAGATCGCGCACGGTGAAGTAGCGCACGCCATCACGCTCATCGGCGCTCACAACTTCCACGCCGGTGTGCGGCATGGGGCCGTTGTTCTGCCCATTTTGCGGGATGGGTTCTGCGGGCGGCGCGGCTTGTTCTTGCGGCGCAGGCTGCGGCGCAGGTTGCGCCGTTGGCACAGGCGGCTGCGGCTGTTGCTGATGGCGCGATGACCGCAGCGGCTGGCGCGTTGGGCGGCCATCGGCCTGAGCTTGTTGCTGTTGGCGCGGCTGCCCGCCCTGATTGTTCACCTGGGCTTGCGGTTGTTGCTTGCGCGGCTCTTGGGGCCTGCGCCAGTTGCGCTCCTGATGCTGGCGCTGGTTGTGCTGCGGCTGCGCTTGCGGCTGGGGCGGCGGCGGTTGCGGTTTGGCGTGGCGCTCCTGCTCGGCCACCTCGGCCAAAACCATGCCGCGCACAATGGCGATGAGGTCTGCGCGGTTGGCCGCGCGGCTCTCTGCGCCGTCTCGCACAAAGTAAGTCTCATCCAGCGCAAACGGTTTGTTTTTGTTGTCTGGATGAACAATCACACACAGCACGGGCGCGCCATCGGTGTAATGCGTTTCCAGCCCCGCTTTCACCGCTGGGCTGATGCGCTTGACCAGCACAGCGCTCAACTCGCGCCGCGTCGCCTCAGGGTCTGTCACGCCCGGGGTTTTCTTGTGTTTGATGTCGCCGCAGCCGATGAAGATCACGCCGCCATCCGCGTTGGTCATGGCGCACACATCTTTCAGCACATCGGCATACACATCGCCCCGCTTGGGCAAGGCCGGGTAAAACGCCCGCATTGGCCCCGCGCCTGCCTCGCGCGCATCGCGCACGGGGTCGGCTTTGGGTTGCCAGGCGGCAAAGGTGGGGCGCACCTTGTCAAAATCTTGCGAGCTGAGCAGCTTGCGAAGCTCCTCGAACGAGACCTTTTCCAGCCACACTTCGGTCACGCGGTCGCCAACGCCCAGCCGCTTGGGGTTGGATGGGTCTGCGACCACGCGGTGGGCATCGCTGCCCTGCACAAGGTGCATGCGGCGCGGGTACTCTGCGCGAACAGCGGTGAACAAACGCCCGCTGCTATACCGCCCTTTGTCAAGGTCGGTAAATTCCAGCGCGTGCAAAAACGGGTCTTGCGTAAACGCGATGCGTGTTTGCCCGCCCAGGTTCATGTTGCGCATAGATACGCCGTTGGACGAGTTGGCGTGCGCGGCGATGGCGATGCCGCCCGCCTGATTGATGACCTGATATGCGGCCAGCACATCGCTGGTGGCGCCAGCCTCGGTCAAGCCTTCGTCAATCACTTTGCTGGGCACGCGCAACTGCACCAGGCACTGCTCAATTTCTCGCGCAGATTTGTCTGGCGAGAACACGCCCAAAATGTGAAATCCAAATGTGGCGGTGAACTCGAAGCCGGGCAGCACCAGAATTTTGCTCAGCAGGCGGCGGTATTCGTCCAGCTTGCCCTGCTCATCCGGGTTGATGCGGCCCAGACGCTCCAAAAGCTCCAGGTCCTCAATTTGGCGGCGCATGGCGCGGTAGCCGTTCACCGTGTTGTGGTCGGTAAAGGCGATGATGTCCAGCCCGCGCCGCTCGGCCTGTTGAAGGATATCCAGATACGTTTTGGTTGGCTGCTCGTAATCGTGCGAGCCAAGCGTGTGCATGTGGATGTCCATCCGCCGCCAGAACTGCTGGGGCGCAGGTTGCGCCGCTTGCTGTTCTGCGATTTGCGCGTTTACCGCTGGCGCAGCTACGGCCGCGCCCTGCTCTTTTTTGGCAGATGTGCGGGTGGTTCGGCGAGTTGTTTTTGGTTTTTCGGCGGGGGCCTCAACAGCCTTTGCCTTTGTGGTCGTCTTCTTTGTGCGGGCAGACCCATCCCCGGTTTTCTTTTTTGTTTTGCTCTCTGGCATGTAAATTCGCAATGCCGAAAAATCATTCGGCGTTTTTCAATGAGAGGCAAACACGCGCTGAATGGAAGGTTGAGGTGAGAATTACAATCCCCCGCGCGTCAAAAAAATCTTTCGCGTCCCTCACAACTCTATTCCAAAAATCAACCGCGGAGCTACCTCCGTGTAAATAAATCGTTTGTCATTATAGCGGGATGAAATTGCGAAGCCCCAATACTGAACGCCAAATTCAGCGTTCGCGCGGGTTGCCCGCGGAGTTGAATCCTAGCGGTTGAAGTTACGCCGACAAAAAGCCGCCATCCACCGGGACGGCGGCCCCGTGCATGTAGCTGCTCAAGTCGCTGGCGAGGACGAGCCGGCAAGGGCCAGCTTATGAGGTTTGGGCATGAAAATTGGGAGAGACGCAAAATTTTGCGTCTCTCTTGCGAAAATCCGTTTTTTACTGCATGGACGACAGACACCGCGGCATCAAAAATCTTTTGCGTTAGGAATATGTTTCATGGTTTCACGAGCGCTGGGCACTTGATTGGAAGGGATTGTTAAACCTGGAATCACCACGTTTGGGAATCCGTGCCGCAGGGCTGTCTCTGCGTAAGCGATTTGAGTTAAGGCGGGCAACCCGTTTGGGTTAGCCTGCGCATAAATTGCCATCGCTTGCGCGTAACCCATCGCAACCAACCGCGTATGGTGCGTGCTTAGAAATGCGTCCTGGTAGGCGGGTTCGGCCTCAATGCTCTGAATTCCTATGCCATAAATGCAATATCCGCTTGCACAAAACCGATTTGTTGCCTCCTTGAATATCAAATTTCCAACAATGCCAAGATAATTCCCGGCGTATAGGTCATCGGCATGAAAGCGTCTGAAAATTGATCTGGTTATTTCGGTAACCACACGCCTAACAGGAGATTCGATGTTTTTTGCAACAAGTTTTACCTCTCGCAAAGCCTCCTGTTCGGGCATTCTGCGAAACGCCTTATCTATGAAATAACCAAAAAGAACGGGGCAAACCACATCAAAATTGACACCTTCGCCAGATGTGACCCGTGAGAGTTGTAACAAGAGCAAAGCCTTTTTGGGCACGCACGCTAAAAGTTCTTCTGCTGGGTTAAGCAGATGTGATCCCTCTTGAAGGATGCGCCCTTTGTTTTGCAACCAGCGATTAGAGGTCAGCGCATTTTCATTGATTTCGATAGTTACAAAATGACCAGAGAGATATTTTTTCATTCTATTGAACCTCCTCTTTCTTTATACGAAAGCAAAGAGAGGATTTCAATAGAGAGTTAGAGCCATTACTTTTAGACTATACGAAGGTTACGAATGAGTGGCTGTATCTTGAAGCTCAATGATTCCTTGCAACAAGCCTCTTGTAACGGCCTCTTGCCTATTTGTAACATTTAATTTGGAAAATATATTTTTGTTGTGATTTTTAATGGTCTGTTCACTAAGACCGCCTAGCTCAAAAGCAATGGCTTTGTCTGGGAATCCACGTTGCATGAGTTGCAGAATTTTCTTTTCCTTCGGAGTGAGAATGTCTGTTTTGGGGTCAATTCTGAAGCGGGTTATATTAGCTGGGTTCTTTACTGTGTTGCGAACCGTTTCAATGAGCATATCGGGAGAAAAGTTTTTAGATAACGCAATATCCGCTCCTGCCTTCTCAGCATCTGCAAGCAAATCGCTGTAATTGGTAATAACAATGATTCGAAGATTGCTTGTGGGGGCTTGTTTTGCGCGTATTTCGGTTATAGCTTCAATACCAGCATTCGAATTTTCATGCCACTTTAAATCCAAAATCAAAACATCTGTGTCAGGTCGCGTAGCCAGCCGATCTTTGACCTCTTGAATGTTTTTTGCCTCTCCAGTTATTTCAAAATCATCTTCAATTTGAAGTAATCCCTTTAGCCCGGCACGAACTACCGCCTGATCATCTGCCAAAAGGATTTTTATAATTTTTTTATCCGTGGTCATAAAATCATCTCCCCCGTTTCTAAATAATATCAATTTAAGATAAGAAAATCTGTTTACTTTTCCCTGGAAAAATCTTGTGTTTACTGCCTGCCACAACGAATTGCCGTTTTGTTAATCCTCCATCAAATAAGACACCAAAATCCCAATGGTTTTATCGCGATGACTTTTGGGAAATCGCCTGTTTACTTTAACCCTGTTACCAAGTCCATACCCCATTCTTACCTTGTTTTCAAACAAGTTAAATCGTTGTGAGCCGGTGGAGGTTAATTGATTAAACCTGAATTTTTTTAGAACATCTTCATTCCAGGGCGCGCCGTTGTCAGATACATGCAAGATTACCTCGTTCAGGGCCTTGGCCGAGTTTTCTTTTCTTTGAATGGTTTGTTTTAACACGACCTCAACTTTTCCATCTGGTTTGGACTCAACGCCGTGGTTAAGGGCATTAATGATTAATTCTTGAGCCAATTCGTGTAATTTATATTCCAACTGAATCGGTAATCTATCGGAATAATTGCTAAGCAGGGTCACACATTTTCTCGGAGATGTATCCACGTATCTCCGCAGGGCGCTTCCCAGACCCTCTTCAACAAGAAGGTCTTCTCGCAAATGTCTCATCACGTTGTCTAGCTGATCATAAAAAGTAACGGTGTATTTATCAATTTGCCTTATGAGGTCCCAAGCTTTTGCAGGCTCGTTACGGTCATAAAGTTTGACAGCAGTGCTCAAAGGTAGTTTGATAAAACCAAAAAACTCATCCTTTATGTCGTGCATTCGCACCGCTAAAAGGGAGCGCTCATTTTGACGCGTTTCTATGACGGCATGAGCCTTCTCAACAGCAAGCGTAATGTTTTTTGCAAGCAGTTCTGCGAAATCCAATTCGTCTTGGTAAAACTTTCTTCGATATTTAATGGAGTCTAGTCCCAGTGAGCCAACGACCTTGCCATTCACAATTAGCGGAACAAGCAAAAAGGACTGTATCTTTTGACGTTTAATAATTTCATGGGCTGATGAGGTTGCTACGTCATTTTGCGCGTCATCAATGGCAATAGGCTTTTTGTTTTCTATTAAAAAATCCACGGCTTTGTATCCATCAATGGAAAAAATAGGCGCAGGCTCTTCATCGTTGTCAAAGGATGGGTTCCTGGGGGATTGCGCCGCAACATAGGCGAGCTTTTTGTCTGGGGCAAAAATTGCTATGCCAGCTTGATCAACCCTAAACGCATTTTTGGCATGTTTAACAATTTTGTTGTAAGTTTGACTTTCGTTTTGGTTTCCTTCCACCAAATGAGAAATTTCCAGAAGCGCGTGATTTCTTTGAAAACGCCATTGCAACTCAATTGTGTCTGCAAGCATTTGAGAAACAGTTTCCAAAAAACAAAAATCATTCTCGGAAAATCCCGTGGAATCCAAAACCCCTTTTGAGAAAAAAGAAGTTTTATTAACAATGCGAATGACGCCAAATGGGCGTTTAAAGCTTTGGCTATAAAAACGAAACGCTATTACATGCTCAAATTTTTTGCTTGGAATCGCTTGTTTATATTCAGACACATAATGCGGAAAAACATAGGGGATATCCCGTGTGACATTATTACTACGAATCGCTTCTTCGGATTCAAACGCATGACCAACAATGCTTGCTAGTTTGGGGTAGGTTTCATTGGGGAAAAATGAACTGGGAAGCCCGTTAATGGCTTTTCGGATTAATTGACCTTCTCTTTCTATAAAAACAGCCGAAACTTCTGCGCGCGTTGCTTTTCGAATTTCTGTTGCAATGAGATGATATATGTCATCTTCATCCTTTTCTATGAGCAAAGGAAGATTTTTTGCCAGTTTAGAAAGGGAAGCCAAATAAGGGTTTGTCATTCAATAACGATTATCGGATGCAAACCATCAAATTTCAATCCACCCTTTTGGTCTGGTGTCTAGCCCTTT
>MTKZ01001624.1_pt1 | contig 11630 bp, 8 predicted proteins | sample 1042781 | NCBI WGS metagenome assembly MTKZ01 (sample SAMN06212207, study PRJNA360539) | anaerobic digester metagenome | biome: Wastewater treatment plant; material: sludge; isolation source: anaerobic digester fed with sludge from wastewater treatment plant | place: Denmark: WWTP Viborg ...
TCGGAAGAAGAGTTCGCAAACAACTACCTGGCCTTTCATGACACGCTTCCAGAGGTCGTTCGGGGCCTGAGTTCGGCCATCGAAGATCACGTCACGGCCGGAAGCTGTCGCTACATCCACATCGACGCTTCCCACATGTACGTAAACGTCAGAGAGGACGCCGCTGCAGCCCGAAGGCTGCTGAGGAAAGACGGTGTGGTGGTCTTCGACGACTTCCGAACCGAGCACACCATCGGCACGGCCAATGCGGTCTGGGAAACCATCGTCAACGACGATCTGCATCCGATCTGTGCCAGTGAGCGCAAGATGTACGCCACCTGGGGTGATCCGGAGCCCTACCAACGCGAACTGATGGAGCGTCTGGCCGAGTCGGGTGAATTCCGGGCCGATCTTCATACGATCGTCCGTGAGGAACGCGTGATCCGGGTGGTTACGAACAAGGCCAAGAAGGCGGCAGCAGCCCCTGCGGCCGCCCCTGCAAAGACGGGCGCAACACCCGTCCCGGCCAAAGCAGGAGCCTCGGTACCGATCAAGCAGTTTCTCAACAAGGTTGCCAACAAGGTTCAACGGCTGACTGCCTAGCTCGGACAGCGTCCTGCCATGGCCTACGACGAACCCACGATGCCACCGGTCCCACCCAAGCCGCTCCCGCCGCCCGCGCCCTCGTTACCCGTTGCTCCCCCTCCGCAGCAGGCGAGCATTCGCACCTCTGCGTCGACGCCACCACCAACCGCTGCGCCACCACAGGCGTCCAGAACCCGCGTCAACACGCGCATCCTCCTGGCACTTGGAATTGGCTTCCTGGCTGTGGCCATCGGTGTAGCGGCCTTGGGGTGGTCGCTGTATGTGCGCAGGTCTGACGGGTTTGCCGGTGCCGACCTGAGCGGTCTGTCGGTCAGTGTGAGTACCAGGGACGTTCCGGAAAACAACCTGCTTGGGTACATGTTCGTTGTGGCGTACGAGTCGGCGGGAGCGAAGGTCGAGTCGCAGGTTGGTGCTGGGAGCGCTGCCTCGGTTCGTCGGAAGATGATGGCGGATCGAATCGACGCCTCGGTCGAGTACAACGGACTCGCCTGGTCCCGGTCGCTGAGCGACGAGGACCCTCCGACCGACCCGGCCGAGTTCACCAAACAGGCAGGCGCACTTGATCGCGACCAAAACGGCATCGTGTGGCTTGGAAGATCTACGTTCAACAATGCCTACGGTTTTGCGGTCGGACCTCAACTCGCTGAGGAACAGGGCCCCTTCACGCTGGACTCAATGGTCTCCTACCTGCGGGGCCATCCCGACGCGTCGGTCTGTCTCCAACCCAAGAACACGTTGAGCGCTGCTGGAATGGGTCGGTTTGAGGAGCTGACCGGCTTTTCCATTCCGTCCAACCAGCTTCAGCAGGCTGACAGCGCGACGATCGGGCCCGACACCGCCGATGGCACCTGCGCCTTCTCCGAGTTCGCCGCCACAAGCGGCGCCATCGTCAACTTCAACCTGACGCTCGTGGAATCCGACGACCAGCTCGAAATCAACAATGCCTCGGCCACCGTCAGAGAAGCGCTGTACGAACAACGGCCGCAAGCCTTCGACACCATCGCCACCGCCATCTTGGAGCCACTGGACGATCGCACCATGGCCACCCTGAACGCCCGGGTTGCCAACGGCGAGGACCCTGCTGCGGTCGCCAAGGATTACCTCTCGGGTCAGGGATTGATGTGAGCAGGCGCCCTCGGCGACGCGCCTGGAGACGTCCGGTGGGCAGGCTCCCGTCCTGAGCGATCATCAAGCGGCGCAATCGGGCACCCGGCCGACGAACCTCACCATGGCGATGTCGGGGGGCTTGCTTTGGGTCGCCGGCGCCTTGCTGTTGTGGCACCTACGCGGGTCCATCAACTTCGTCGACCGGGACGACGGCATCATCACGTTGGCTCACGCCAAAAGCCTGGTGCAATCAGGTTCCATCTCCGTCGGGGCATTCGGGGATCGCGTGGCCGGGTTCAGCGCACCCCTGCACTTCATGGTGGGCGTGGTCTATTTCCTCCTGGGCGGTAGCAGCTATCAGCTTCTGGGTCGGGCCTTGGGCTTTTTGTGTCTGATCGGAATCGGTGCGACCACCGGTGCTCTCGTCGGAGAGGAACTTCAGACTGAACGGGCTCCGATTCGGTGGGCCGCCCTGGTGGCGGTGGCGGGCCTGCAGCTCGGGAGCTGGAGCTTCTTCGGTTGGCAGTTCTCCGGCATGGAGAATCCGATTGGGGCGCTACTGCTGATCGTGATCATGTGGCGATGGGACCGTGTCAATGCCTCGCTGCCATCTGCCGTGTGGCTCGGGGTGATGCTCGGTCTGCTGTCGATCGTTCGGTTGGACACGATCACCCTTGCTGCCCCATTGACCGCCGTGATCGTGATCGAAAGCCTCATGCGCCGCGAGGAGCGCAGCCTGCGACATGTAGGCGCCCTCGCCCTGCCGGCCTGCCTGATCTCACTTACGGCCGTCACCCTCTGGTACCTGTACTTCGGATCGGTCGGCTCAACCACCATCGCCAATCGCAGTCGCGATGCCGCGGCGACCCTGGACCTGCTGGGCATCGCTGCGCTGGGTGTCGCCGGGTGGCTCGCAACCTTGTGGGCCGTCCACCGCATGTCTCGACAAACCCCGGGCCGCAACCGTGCCGCAACCGGGGGGGGTGTGCTGCTCGCCGGATGCGCGATGTTGATCGCAGCAGCCGCCTTGAGTGTGCGGGTGGGGGACGGCCGCGTCGGAGGCCTGGTGATGACCGCCATGTGGTCGGTTGGGGTGATCTGGACGGCAGGCGCGGTGGTCAGCGGGTGGAGCCTTCCCGCTGCCCGACCCAAGCGATTGGCGGCCTACACCACCGTTGCGGTGTGGGTGCCCTGTTACGCGTTGATTCTTGGCCCCAGCCGAATTCACCCGGCTCGCGTCGTTTCCATGGCGGTGCCGGTGCTCTCGTTGGCCACGGTGGTTGTCGTGGCCAAACTGATCGGAAATCGGCTGGAACGTGCAGGCGAGACCCCCCGCTCAACCGCCGTTCGGGTCCGTGCCACGCTCACGGCGTCCGGTCTCGCCGTCCTGACGCTGCTCATCGTCGCGCGGGAGAGTTCACTGCCGGCAGATGAGTCGTTTTCCAAGACCTTCTATCTGGGGTGGGTCATTGCGCCGCGCGACACGATCCTGCTGCAGACGGCACGACAGACGGTCGGCCAGGTTGACCAGCGCTTGATACCCATCGTGGCCAACCCGGATCTCGGGCGGGTCGCGTTTCGCCACGAGGCTCAGGTGGTCGATCTCGGGAAGATTGGGGATCCGTTGTTGCTCCGCGTCCTGCTCGAGCCGAACACCAAACTCAGGGCAGCGATCTCCAAGCGCTATTTCTTCGACATCATGCCCCCAGACACCTGGATGCTGACCGAACCCTGGTCGTGCACCTACCGATCCATCCGCCGGGACCCCCGATTCGACGCCACGTATCGACGAATCGACACCGATACCACTGACAGCCCAGATGGTGACCTCAACCAAGCGGGGACCTGCAGCGACGGTCAGACCCTGCTCGACAACGGCGTCTACACGCTGCGCAACCCGGCGGCACGTGCCGACCTGCAACTGGCAAGTGACCTCGTGAGCGAGCGGATACTGCCGGACGACGACTTCTTCTCTGCATGCAGACGCAACGCTCCGGTCGAGTGTTTCACCCGAATGCGAGCGTACCGAAGGGCATTCCCCGGCGCCGGACCTGCCGACGAGATCACCGACCAACTCGCCGGGCTGGGCAGCAGCCCAGCAGGCCGTTTGGCCCGCGCCCTCATCACCAGCCCGAACAACCCGCAGTGGGCCGACGAGGCGTTCGATGCGCTGGTGGCTTTGGAACGCTCCGAACCCGGCTGACGTCCTGGGCGGATCACGCTCACCGCTATCCCAGGCTGACCAGGGCCACCGCCACCAAGGCGAGAACCATGCCCACCACCTGGACCCGCTGGGGCCGCTCGCCTTGGAAGGCCCCGGCCAAGCCCACGGTTGCCGCCGGATAGAGCGACTGCACTGCCGCTACGACCGCCAGCAGGTCGGCCCGGACCGCCAGTAGGTAGAACACGTTGCCGCCCGCATCGAACACCCCGCCGGCGGCAGCCAGGCGTAGGCCTCGCCCGGGCTCATCGACGACTTCTTGTGCGCCATCGACGCCGCGATCATGTCGGCGGGGCCAACGCAACACCCCAAACGCCGCGGCCAACGTCAGCACCACGACGATCGATGACCCTCGCCCGATCAGCACGGGCCACAGGTTGGAGGCCTCACCCGTCCGGCTGATCAACACCAGGTAGCTGCCGAACCCAACCCCGGCGGCCAGGGCCCGAACGAGGGTGCTGCTCGCCATCCGCCGAGGTTCTCCGGGCAGGCGCCTCTCGCGGGCCACCATGGCGATTGCAGGAAGGGCCAGGGCGATACCCAACAGCGCCATCGGTGCCGGACGCTCACCGAGCGCAAACCCCGACGTCACCGGCACGATGGCCGAGGTCACCGCCGACACCGGGGCCACCACTCCCATTGGGCCGATGGCCAACGCCGAATAGAACGTGGCAAGCCCCATCGAACCCACCACGCCGGCCGCCAGCGACCAGGCCACGTCGGCACTGGTCACCACGCCGCCCTGCACCAGGCATGCCACCGCAATGATCGAGGCTCCAACGACCATCGAAATCAGCGTGACCACCAGCGCGTGCAACCGTCGGCTGGCCGTGCCGCCCAGAAAGTCGGCCACGCCGTAGGAAGCGGCAGAGAGCAGGGCGAGAAGGATGGGCACGGCGGCGCAGGCTACCGGCAACGCAAACACATCCTCTCGGGCCATCCCGAACTCCCCACCCCGGCAGACCCCAACGATTGAGGTTGACCCAGGGGCGCGCCGCGACGGACCATCGCGACCATGATCGACCCCGTCAAGGTGCTCACCCAACGCCTCGCCGATGCCATGACGGCTGCAGCACCGGATGCCGGGGGCATCGACCCGGTCGTTCGGCCCTCAGACCGGACCGACTTTCAAGCCAACGGCATCATGGGCTTGGCCAAGCGGATGGGCATCAACCCCCGAGAGTTGGCCCAGCAGGTGCTCGATGCCGCAGAACTCGACGGCGTTGCCACGGCCGAGATTGCGGGCCCAGGGTTCCTCAACCTCACCCTCGACGAGGCCTTTCTGGGTCATTCAGTCGCTGAAGCCATCGGTGATGAGGCCCAAGGCATCGTTGCCTCACAGGAGCCACAGCGGGTGGTCATCGACTATTCGGCCCCCAACGTGGCCAAGGAGATGCACGTCGGCCACCTGCGCTCCACCGTGATCGGCGATTCGCTGGTCCGCATTTTGGAGTCGCGGGGCGACACGGTGATCCGCCAGAACCACATCGGCGACTGGGGCACCCCGTTTGGCATGCTCATCGAACACCTCATCGATTTGGGCGAGGAAGGTGCCATCGCCGAGTTGGCGCTGGGAGAACTCAACACGTTCTACCGCCAGGCCCGTGTGTCGTTCGACGGGTCGTCCGAGTTTGCCGACCGCTCCCGGGCCCGGGTGGTGGCACTCCAGGCAGGCGACCCCGAAACGCTGCGGTTGTGGCGCATCCTGGTTGATCTCTCGGCCGAGTACTTCCAGGCCGTGTATGACCGGCTCGGGGTTCGACTCACCATCGACGACCTCGTCGGCGAGTCCACCTACAACGAACTGCTCGCTACCGTGGTGGCCGACCTCGACGCAGCCGGGATGTTGCAGACCTCCAACGGCGCACGCTGCGTGTTCCCCGACGGGTTCAGCAACCGCGAGGGCGAACCCCTCCCGTTGATCGTGCAGAAGGGCGAGGGTGGGTATGGCTACGCCGCCACCGACCTGGCCGCCATCCGCGACCGTATCGATCGGCTACGCGCCGACCGACTGCTCTACGTCGTCGGGTCCCCGCAGGCCGAACACCTGGCCATGATTTTCGCCGTGGCCCGGGACGCGGGTTGGCTGACCGACGCCACCGAAGTGGACCATGTGGCCTTTGGCTCGGTGCTGGGCGAGGACAACAAGATGATGAAGAGTCGCGCCGGGGCGTCACTCAAGCTGGCTGACCTCCTCGACGAGGCCGTCGCCCGGGCGGCGGCGATCGTCGCCCAGAAGAACCCCGATCTGGATGAGGCCGAGCGGGCCGAGGTGGCCCGTGCAGTTGGCATCGGCGCCGTGAAATACGGCGATCTCAGTTCCGACCGCACCCGGGACTACGTGTTCAGCTTTGACCGCATGCTGGCCTTCGACGGCAACACCTCGCCCTACCTGCAGTACGTGGTTGCCCGGGTGCGATCGATCCTTCGCAAGTCCCGCGTCGAGGGAATCGCCGTGCCCGGCGAGCGAGACGAACCAGTCCCCGACCGCATTGGCATGGTCGAACCGGCGGAACGAGCGCTGGGGCTGGCGCTGCTCTCCTTCGGTCGAGTTGTCGAGGACTCCGCTGCTTCATCTCAACCGCACCGCCTCTGCACGTACCTTTTCGAATTGGCGCAGACCTTCACCCGGTTTTACGAGGCGGCTCCCATCCTCAAGGCAGAAACCGACGAGCAGCGACATCACCGTCTGGCGCTGGCGGTCGGCACCGAACGGGTAATGGTCCGGGGCCTCGACCTGCTGGGCATCGAAGCTCCTCAGCGGATGTAGCGATGTCCGCCGAGTCGGACGGCCCCACGAACGGGGGACTGCGACGCACCGAGACGGGCCGCGAGGCTCAGCCGTCCTCCACCGGCCTGGCGGCAGCGGGGCTGGCGGTCTCGCTGTGGGGTGGTGGCAACGTGCTGGTGGCCGCCGCGCCCATCGGTGGGCTGAGCCTGGCATTTCTGCGGCTGTGGCTGGCGTTCGCTTGCTACGGACTGGTCATGCTGGCCCGCGGGGTCCGGTTGCACGGGTCCCAGTTTCGGGCCGTGGCGATGGGCGGGTTCTTCTTTGGGGCCGACCTGATTGCGTTCTATCTGGCACTGCAATACACCAGCGTGGCCATCGCGGTCACCATCTCGGCACTGCAACCCATCGGGGTGTTGGCGGCTGCCGCGTTCTTCTTCGGCGAGCGGGTCACCCGAACCCACCTGGTGTGGGGAACCGTCGCCATCGTGGGCGTCGTGATGGTGGTGCTCGGCGCAGGCACCGACGGCGCAGCCTCCCTGACCGGCAACCTGTGGGCGATCGGCGCGCTCGTGTGCTGGGCCGGCTACTTCATCGGCTCCAAGTCGGCCCGACGCCACGTGAACAACAACGAGTACCTGGTGTGGATCAACCTGATCGGGGCGCTGATGCTGACCCCGGTGATCCTGATCGCCGGGCTGGACACCAACCAGGCATTCTCGTGGTCGGGGCTGGGGTGGGTGGCGCTCATCGTCGCCGTGCCGGGCAGCGGCCACGTCATCATGAACTGGGCGCACGGCCACACCACGCTCACCTCCACCAGCCTGCTCACCTTGGCGATGCCCGTGCTCTCCACCGGCCTGGCGGCCTTGTTCCTCGACCAGTCGGTCGTTCCGGTGCAGGTTCTCGGGATCGTGATCACCCTCGGCGCCCTGGCCAGCGTGACCGCCTACAACGCCCGACGTCCGGAGTTTCTCGAGGCGATCATCGACCAGGTGGACCCCGAGGTGCTCTGAGCCGACCGCCGTAGGGTGGGATGGTGACACAGCAGCACAACAGCGATCCATCCTCACCGAATCTGCGGCGGCCCAACGTGTTGCTGGTGACGTTCGATCAGTGGCGGGCCGATCACCTGGGATTCCTCGGATGTCCGCTCCCAATCACCCCCAACGTCGACGCGCTGGCCGCCGATGGGGTGACGTTTGCCAAGCATCACACGGCAACCGCGCCGTGCGGGCCCAGCCGCACCTCCATGCTCACCGGCCGCTACCTGATGGGGCACCGGGCGGTGAACAACGGCACCCCACTTTCCGCAGAGCTGCCCACACTGCCGCGTCTGATGCAGGCGGCCGGTTACGACCCGGTCCTGTTCGGCTACACCGATACCACGCTCGACCCTCGACTCTTGGCGCCGAACGACCCCCGCAGATCCAGCTGGGAACAGCCCATGCCCGGCTTCAGGGCCGGCGCCGCCACCGGTGACGATGTCGGGGTCAACGTCAACACCGCAGCCGACACCTGGCTGGAATGGCTGGCCGAGCACGGTCACCGATTCTCCGACGTGTGGTCCGCCTACGGTGTGGCCGACCAATCGGACCCCTCATCGGCGCTCGCCGGGCGCCCGGGGCCCTATCCCGCCGAACTCTCGCCCGCAGCTCACCTCACCGACTCCACCATCGAGTACGTACGAGGTCGACGCGAACCATGGTGTGCGCACGTCACCTACCTGCAGCCGCACCCACCATTTGTGCTGCCCGAGGAATGGTTCGGTTTCATCGATGCCGCAGACGTCGCATCACCCAATCGGTCGACCGATCGAGCCGCCGAGGCCGCCATCCACCCGCTGCTGGCGACCTTTCTGCTGATTCCGCAGCTGACCGAACCATCTGAATGGGGCAACGCCGGCTGGCGGGCCACGTATGCGTCGATGATCGCCGAGGTGGACCATCAGTTCGGACGGCTGCTCGACGCGCTGGACGCCGATGGCCAGGCCGACGACACGCTGGTGATCCTCACCTCCGACCACGGCGAACAGCTTGGTGACCATTGGCTTCGCCACAAGCTGGGCTGGTTTCCCGAGAGCTATCACGTGCCGCTGGTGATGCGCTGGCCCGCCGGGCTGCGGACGTCAGCCGGGGGGAACGAGTCAACCTCGGGCAAGGTCGTCGATACGTTCACCGAGCACGTCGATGTGCTGCCCACCATCCTCGATGCCGTGGCCCTGGCGGATGGTTCGCCGACCGCGACGGGGTTGATGTCCAGCGAGTTGGACGGTCAGCTCGATGGGCATTCGCTGTTGGGCCACCTCACCGGCGAGCCGACGGCACCGTCGCGCAGCGCCGCGCATTGGGAGTGGGACTTTCGCGACCCCGTCAACCGCCTGCCCGAGGCGGCGCTCGGGCTACAACTTGACCAGTGCTCGTTGGTGGCCCGCCGCAGCGACGAGTGGCTGACGGTCACCTTCTCCGGGGCGCCGACGATGCCGCCGCTGGCCTTCGATCTGGCCTCCGATCCCACCTGCCACCTCGACCGCAGCAACGATCCCGACGCCGCGCCCGCGCTGCTGGAGGCCGCCCGGGACACGCTCGCATGGCGACTCCGGAACACCCGCGGGCCACTCGTCAACCACCTGGCCACCACCGCCCAACCCGCATCACCGACGGAGTGACGCTGCGCCAGACCCCATGTACTATCGACTCTGTGCCCGACGACGTCGAAAGCCTGCTCAGGCAGCTCTACCAAAACCTGGAACAGGTGGAGTTGGAGCCAACCGACGTCAGGTACGTCCCGTTCGAAGATCACCTGGAGTCCTTTGGACCCGACGTCATTGCGGAACTCGGCCGCGACATCGCTTGGTCAACGCCGGGTTCGACGTACTTTCTCTCTGGGTTGCGCGGGTCGGGAAAGAGCACCCAGTTGCTCCGGCTTCAGGCAAATCTGCAATCACAGGGGTTTGCGGTGGTTCGTCTCAATGCCGAGGACTACCTCAACATCAGGTTGCCCATCAACGTCACCGAGTTTCTCTTCTTCCTGGTTGGCGGTATCGCCGATCAGGTCGAAACGAGCGGCTGGCTCCCCGATGCGGGTTCACGTATCTGGTCCCGGCTTCGCGACTGGGTGCAGGCGCTGCCGCGCCGGATCGAAATGCAACCGGAGGCCAAGCTTTCTACGGGTGCAGACTTGGGGTTCTTGCAAGGTGAGGTTGCGCTCAAAGCAAGCCTGCGCGCGGACGAGTCGTTTGTTGCGCAACTTCGCCGGTTTCTCGAGGGTCGACTCAGCGCCTTGGTCGCCGAAGCCAACGAGGTGGTCGACGAGCTGGTCGACGAGCTTCGCTCAGCTTGGCCAGACAAAGCCGGGAGCAACTGGAAAGGTCTCGTCGTACTCGTCGATTCGCTCGATCACATCCGCGGCGACGACTTCGACAAGGTACGAAGGGCGTTGGTCGACGTCGTGGATCACCAAGCGTCATCCATCCAGCTGCATTCGACACGCACGGCATACATCGTCCCGCCGTGGCTTCGCGTCGAAGGTGCCCCGAATCGCTCGTTGAGCAACATCAAGGTTCGAGATCGGGACAAACGGCGGTTCCAACCGGGATATGAGACGATGCGCACGATTCTTCAGCTGCGCTGTCCACCGGACACGACAACCACCGACTTCCTCACTGAGGATGTGTTGGATGGCTTGATTCACGACTCCGGCGGCCACCTTCGCGATTTCTTTCGCTTGATTCGAAGCGCAACAGTCGCCGCAACCGCCGACACGCTACCGCTTCCAGATGCGGCCATCGCCCGTGGTCGCCAAGAGTTACGCGAGGGTTTCATCCCACTCGCCGACGACGAGATCTCCTATCTCGGTCGGGTCGCCACCACCCACCAGGTTCACCTGGCGGAACAGCACGAGTGGGAGACGCTGGCGAACCTGTTGGACCGCCACCTCGTCTTGGGATTTCAGAACGGCGAGCTGTGGTACGACGTCCATCCGATCATCGCTGATCTCGTCACCGAATCGCAGCCCTCCTCAACATGACGCAGGTGTCGTCAGCCGACGGCGTTGAGGAGGCATGGCGGCAACTTCACACACACCTCGACCGGGCCCGATCGTTCTGGCTGGGGTTCATATTCGTCTCGGATCCGGCGGACGCCCGCCTGTTGGCCGAACGGGCTTCTTGGAACCGACGGTTCCGTGCCGAACCGTTTCTCGAGTTGCAACCATCGTCGCCTGAGGGCCTTGCCGCTTCGGTCTCAAAGATCGAAGCAGATGGTTACCCGCCTCGCGGCTGCACGTGGGTTGAGGCGGTGCACACCGGTGATGGCCCCGGCCAGTCACTCGGCTGGGATGCCGCATGGATCGACCTGCTCCAGAGCTTGAACCACCGGCGTGACACGCTGCGCAGCTCGCTTGGTGGGCTGATCATCGTCGCTCCGCCCTCCATCAAGGTGCATGCCATGCGCGTGAGCACCGATTTGTGGTCGGTGCGCGACTTTCTGGTCGAGGTGGCGCCGACCGTGGGTTTCACTGCGAACGTTGCTTCATCCGAGCCCACGGCTGGGCCGACAACGCTGTCCAGTGTTCCGCTGACGCTCCCTCCGACGACAACACTCGACCACGACGAAATTCAGACCGTGCTCGCCATGAGCGACAGCGCCCTTGGAGGTCGAGCATCAGAGCAGCTCAACCATCTGATCGAGCAGGCCAAGCAGGCAAGCGAGGGTGAACTGCTGACAGCGCTCTACGAACGGCGAGGACGAGTCCGCCTGGGAAACGATCCAGCCGGGGCCCGACATGACCTGCGCAAAGTCGCGGGTTCGATGCCAGATCAGCGCGGCCGGCTCATCGTGCTTGAGGGGCTCCGCGCCCTGGCCGCGTCCGCTGGGGACGCAGATGATGCACTGGCTCTGAGCACTGAGGCAGAGGATCTCGCCGAGCGGCTCGCCGAACAGCTCGGAACCCCCGAAGCACTCCGCGACCACTCGATCAGCCTCGACA
>MTKZ01129285.1_pt1 | contig 11627 bp, 6 predicted proteins | sample 1042781 | NCBI WGS metagenome assembly MTKZ01 (sample SAMN06212207, study PRJNA360539) | anaerobic digester metagenome | biome: Wastewater treatment plant; material: sludge; isolation source: anaerobic digester fed with sludge from wastewater treatment plant | place: Denmark: WWTP Viborg ...
CCTCTACAACCACGCCGTGGACGACGACTCCGTCAAAAAGATTCTCGTCCTCGACCGCACCCCGGCCAAACGCCGTGCCAGCCGCAGCCTCAACCAGGCCCCGCCACTCTTTTACCCGGACATCCTCACCGACACCCCGGAGGACGCCCGCATCCAGGTTGACCTCCGCCAATTCCTCCAGGACACCACCAGCGATCCCCTCTGGCCCCCGGCCACCAACGAAAAGCAATACGCCCGGCTCATCGTTGAAAATCTGGATGCCGTCCTTCGCGCCCACCGCAACCTCGTCACCGCCAACCCCGGGCGCTTCACCGACCACGATTTCCAAACCATCGTTGCCTTCGCCGCCCTGGGAATTCCCGAGTCCGCCTTCAAAAGCCACGACTCCCTCGATTTCTGGAAGATCGGTCTCCAGGGCCACTCCGCCCTCGGCCAGCTCGCCGACCTGTCGCCCGAAGCCACCCGTCTGATTAAGGCAGAGCTCAAAAAAGCCCCGGAACCCTTCTGCTGGTTCGTGGACCGCGAGCCGGACCAGGTCATCCGTGCCTTTTACCTGGCTGTCATCCTGAGCCAGCATTTCCCGCAATGGTCCCTCCTGCTCGCCAACATTGACGCCTCCCTAAAGCCGCTCTCCACCATTAAGACTACCGTCCTCAAGGACGCTGCCCCGCAGCTCATCGCCCTGGACACCCAGCAAGCTCAGCGCGACCTCGAAGCCGTCGAGTCCAGCCTCACCAAAGAGAACCTCCACCAACTTCTGATCGAACAGGCCAACATCACCACCCTCGCCACCGCCACCTCGGTCCTCGAAAAGGAGAAGTTCTCACCCCTGTTCCGCTCCCTGGCGCTCCTCGTCGCCCTGGGCGACCTGCTCTCCGCCAAGCCCGACGCCGCCACACATTCTCGCATCGCCAAACTCCTTTTCCCGGACCCAGGCGCCACCCGCCGCGACCTGGTTGACGCTATCCCGACGCAGACCTGGTCCGATCTTAAAGAAGCCTACCGCCTCGCCACCGAGGCTCAGTCCCTGCGCCAGGTCCTCGCCAAAACCCTCAAGACCCTTTCCACCCTGCCGCAGGCCCAGCAGCTCAGCCTCAAGCTCTTTACCGATGCGTGGAATCGCGACCGCCTCAACCGGCTTGAGTACTTCCTCGCTGCACTCTCTCGCCTGGTCGAGCACGGCCAGTTGCTCCCTCGCGCCGAGACCGAACTCCCCACGCCATTCGGCACCGTACTCCAGGGCCTTCGCACCCGCATCCGTGCCACCCTCGATGACGTTCACCGCCAGCTCGACCAGTTCAACGCCCGCTTCCAGCAACTGGTCTCCGCCAGGTATCCGGCCTGGGCCGCTAATGACCAGGGCACTCTCCCGGACGCTCCGGTCCTCACCAGTCAGTTCGTGACCCGCTGCCTCAAACCAAACTGGGACCCCCAGACCGAAAAGGCTGCCATCCTCATTTTCGATGGCATGCGCTACGACATCTGGGACGAGCTCCTCAAGCCCATGCTCCTCGACCGCATGGACGTTGTCGCTGATCTCCAGGCCAGCTCCATCCTCCCATCGGAAACCCAGCTTACTCGCAAAGCCATCAGCGCCGCCGCCTTCCCGGACAAGTTCGATAAAAGCACCTCCGAGGACCGCCTCCTCAAGGACGCTCTCGCCCGCGAACTCAGCCTCCAAGCCGACCTCAAAGTCGTCCCGCCCGAAGGCTCTGGCACGGGCGAGACCGTTCGCTACCGCGCCGGCAACCTCGACGTCTTCATCTTCGAGCTCTGCGATAAGGAACTCCACCACATCAAGAACAAGAAGCTCCCCGACGGTCGCGAAGTTCCCACCCGCCCCCTCTCCTACGTTTACGAACAGAACATCAAGAACATCATTGATACCGAGGTCATGACGGTGGTCCGCAAGCTCGCTCCGGGCACCAAGGTCTTCATTACCGCCGACCACGGCTTCGGCCGCGTCGGGCGCGAGCCACTCTGGTTCGACGACGCCTCGCTCAACGACCGCGACGATTGCGCCTATCTCAACTGCTGGCTTTGTGTCCCGCCCACCGCCAATTACTTGCCCAAGAAAGTCCTGGACAACATCATCGCCTTCACCCCGGACCAACTGCGCCTGCCCCCAAAGGAAACCATCAAAGTCCAAAAGACCGGCCAGGCCTATACTAAAGAATACAAGGCCGTCGTGTTCCCCAAGGTCGGCTACTCCTTCAGCCGCCAGGGCCATCACTATAACCCGGACGCCTATTCCCATGGCGGCATCAGCATCCAGGAACTTATCATCCCCATGGTCGTCCTCCGCGTCCGCTCCCGCGACGAGGGACTCCTCGGCCTCGACCAGATCGAAGGCCCCAAAGATGTCCTCGAAGGCCAGGAAGCCACCTTCACCCTCAAGCTCCGTCGCGTCGCCAAGCAAAACCTGTTCGACGACGACATCCGGGCCGACGTGGACATCGAAATTTCGTCCCCAACGCCAGCCGCCGCCGTTGCCGCGCCGGAGCCAGACGAAGGCGGTGCCCTCAACCCTCAACCCTCAACCCTCAGCCAAATCCCACGCCAGGTCTGCTACGTCGGTGCCTCCGGCTCTCAAGTCTCCATTCCCATCTGCCACAAGCCGGACGAAGCCACCACCGAGGAACGGCGAGCCGGCACGATGCAACGCCTCCTCACCGTCACGGTGAGTTGGCGCGAAGGCGCGCGCACCGCCAGAAAATCCCGCACTCTCCCGTACAAAGTACAACTCAGCTCCGATCGTGTCGTCCGCCGCCTCGGCAGCCTCGGCAACATCCTCGGGCTCACACCTAAAGGAATTAGATAGAAAGGACTCGCAAATGGCCACCACCCCTCAGCAAAAGCAGATCTTCACCCAGTCAAGCGCACCCCTTCCCAAAGACTACTTTGCCGGCGACAAGGTCAACCAGGGCCTTTCGGCCTTCGCAGCCCAACACCTGCAAGACAACGCAGCCAAGCCCGCCGCCGCGCCCCGACTTGCGGCCGCTTTCACCGAAAGTATCAAAGTGAAGCGTGCGACTAAGATTTTCAACATGCATGGCTACTGGTCCAAGAAACCGCACGAGGCCATTCGCCAGTACATTCGCCACCACACCGGCGCAGGGGACCTCGTCCTTGACCCGTTTTGCGGAAGTGGCGGCACGATCCTCTCAGCTCAACTCGAAGGGCGTAAGGGCATCGGCATTGATCTCTCGCCCGCCGCCTCGTTTTTCGCCTCCACTCTCTGTAGCGCACCCCCTCTGGACGCCTTCGCCACTACCTTTGCCGGCATAATGGAAAGGCTACGGAAGGAGTATTCATGGATATACGAATGGCCCCACAGCAATCGCACACACGAAATCCATTTCGGCATCTCCTCCATGAGGTTCAAGTGCTCGAAATGCTTAAACCCCGTGTCCCTCTACCGCTGCGGTGAAGACGAAGAGGGTGCCCGTTGTCCCCGCCCCGGCTGCGGTCAGCGTATCAAGACGAACCAAGAGAAGTTCGGTTTCCAGCTCGACGAGTGGCATCTTGCCGTCGGCTACGGCAAACACCTCATCGTCAAGGTTGACGGCACCGAGAACGACTACGAGAAGCGTATACAGGAAAAGATCGCGAGCACCCTGGCCAAACACGCACCACCCAATCTCAAATTCCCAAAGTCCGGGAGGACCCAGGTTCTTACAGCCCGCGGCATTGACGACATGGTCAAACTGTACACTCCCCGCAACCTTCTCGCCCTCTGTCTCTATCGTGACGAGTGCATGAAAGTGGAGGACCACCGCCTTCGAAACGCCCTCCTCTTCGTCCTTACCGGTTGCTGCCTCAAATGCTCCCGCATGATGGGACTTAACTCCGACGGCATCGGCCGCATTCAAAAGAACGGCCTGATCGTTCAACTCATCGTCAAGGACGTGAACGTCTTCGACTTTCTCGAAATCGCCCAAAAAGGGCTCCTTGAGGGATTCACCGCAATCGAAGCCGAAAGAAAGACCGGCCCCGAAGCCGTCCGCTTTTCCACGCAGACCGCTACCCAACTGACACAAATCCCAGACAACTCCGTTGACTATGTCTTCACGGACCCGCCCTACGGCGAGCGGGTCCAGTTCTGGGAATCTAACCAGGTCTGGGAAGCCTGGCTGGGCTTCAATACGCACTGGGACACCCAGGAGGTCGTCGTCAACCATCTCCGAGGACTCGAACAGGATCATTGGACCCGCCTCTTCAGGGAGAGCATGCAGGAGTGCTTCCGCGTCCTCCGGCCCGGTCACTGGATAACACTGACCTACAACGATCGCGAAACATGGCCCATCCTCCAGGACGTCATGCTTGGCATCGGCTTCGAACCCGACGGCTCCAAATCTGCCGTCGCCATGGAAACCACCGCGAAATCCGAGAAGCAAATGAAAGGCGAGGATAACACCATCCGCGACCTCGTGGTCAACTTCCAGAAGCCAACCACCGCCCGTGTAACCACAACCACTGGCCCCACCGACAAGCTCGACTTTCGCGAGGCCGCCCAAGCTGTCATTCGCGAGTTCCTAAGGAACCACCCCGGCTCAACCAAAAACCACATCAGCGACGAGCTTATCAGCCGTCTCGTCCGCGAGGGCCGAATGGAACCCCACGACTTCGACCAACTGCTCAGCCAAGTAGCCGAAGAAGTGGGCGGCGTTTGGCATCTGAAGGAAGGCGAAGAGGGCGCTGACGAGGCTGAGCAGCTCACGGCAGACAAAGCCGCTGATGAGATCTACGCCTTCATGTCGAAAACCTCTGGCGCCAAGCTCAAGGAGACCGAGACCAACTTCAACCAACTCGAAGCCCAACTAGCCCACAAGAGGAACCAACTCCACGCCGTGGACCACGGGAAGTCCAACGAGCCCCGCCCCCGACTGCTCAGAGAGATCCGCGAGATAAACGACCAACTGGACAAGCTCAGACCCCAACGCACCGAATGGGAGATGCAAGCCATCCCATACGGCGAGATTTACGAGTTCTACCTCTACGTACGTCCCAAGCCCCGCAGCACACTAAGCGAGCTGCTGGAGGACTACTGTTACAATACCGACGTGGGCAACTGGCGCCCCCCCCTCACGGAAGCTGAAAAAGCCGAAAAGTCCACCAGCCGCCAGCAAGCAGTCCGGCGCAAGATCCAGCGGCTCTGCAAACTCCTAGAGGGTGGCGCGGCCATTCCAGAAGGCCAGCAAGCAGACACGCCTACGCTCGTCGAATGGATCGGCTACTGCCGCCGCGCCGGCCTCCACGCACAGGGCGAACTTCTGTTTCGGCGTGGCGGTCTCAGTCTTGATGAATTGAGCGAAGCCGACCAAGTCAGCGTTCAGGAGGACTACGACGTTTGCGTCCGCGCCTTGGAACGTGCCGGCGTGGCAAAGGCCACCAAGTCATCCAGCCAGCAACATATGAATATCTGATGAACCTCAAGCTTAAAGAAGCCTTCAAAGGCAAGGTCGTCAATAAGGCCCTCACCATCAACACAGGCGTGGACGAGTTCCCACGCTACGTCGTCGAATACCTCATTGATAACTACTGTTCCGAGGACTCCTTCCACGAGGACATGCGCAAGGTCGTCCAGCGCCTCAAGGAGAACTTCGTCCACGGCGCCGAAGCCGAGAAAATCCGCCATTTCATCCGCGAGAACCGCCGCCATTCCATCATCGCCAATCTGGAAGCGCGCTTGGTCGAAACTGAAGATAAGTATTGGGCCTCCATCGGCGCCATCAATGAGAACTTCGTCAACATTCCCGAAAGCATCGTCAACCAGTACCCGATGCTCCTCTCTGGCGGCATGTGGGGCACCATTGACGTCACATACGACGAGTCCGAAATCCACAGCAAGAAAATCCGCCCGTTCAAAGTCGCCGCCTTCACGCCGTTTCAGGTAAGCGTCATCAATCTAAGCGAGTACCTCGAGAAACGCTCCCAGTTCACCACCGACGAGTGGCTCGATGTCCTCATCAACTCCTGCGGCCTCAACCCCGAGCCCCTCAACCGCCGGCAGAAGCTCCTCTACCTCTGCCGCTGCATCCCGCTCATCGAAAACAACGTCAACCTGATCGAGCTCGCCCCACGCGAAACCGGTAAGACCTACCTCTACCGCAACATTTCTTATTACGCCCACGTCCTTTCCGGCGGCAAGGCCACCCCGGCCCAGCTCTTCATCAATCTCAACAACGGCAAGGTCGGCGAGGTCGGTACCCGTGACGCCGTCGTCTTCGATGAAATCGCCAATACCGACTTCACCGACCCGAAGGCCANNCCCCCACGAGAAGTACTATCACCTGTTCGAACCCCTCCCCGACTACCTCCAGGTCATCGCCTTTCTGGACCGCATCCACGGCTACCTTCCGGGCTGGGAAATCCCCAAGCTCACCCCCAGGAGCTACTCCGCTGATTACGGCTTCATCACCGACTATTTCTGCGAAATCCTCCACGAACTCCGCCGCACGGACCCGATCAGTGGCCTTCGCAACCGCTTCAAGCTCGTGGACAAAGCCCAAACCACTCAGGGCGTTTCCGGCCGCGACCAGCGCGCCGTCATGAAAACTGCTTCCGCGCTCCTCAAGCTCCTGCACCCGGACGGCAAGATCGCCGACGCCGACCTCGAAGAAGCCCTCCTCCTCGCCTGCGAACTCCGCCAGCGCGTGCGCGACCAGCTCAACCTCATCTCGCCCGGCGAGTACGAGAAAGTCGCCCTCGCCATCCGCATGGAGCCCTCCGGCAAGGTGCTCGCCCCCGGCCTGCGTGACAGCCAGCGCGAGCAGAAAGTTACCCTTCCCCCGGAGCCAGCCATCGGCGAAGTCATCGGCCTTGCCGTGTCTGGGAGCCACGGCTGCATCCTCCGCTTCGAAATGCAGGCCACCAAGGGCACCGGCCGCATCGTGCCCCTCGGCTCCATCCAGAAAGTCATGCGCGAGAGCATCGAAGCCGCCGCCCAGTACGTTAAGGCCAAGCACGAAGAACTGGGTATCACTGCCGAATGGCGCCAGAGCTACGATGTCGCCATCCTCGGCACCTTCATGGGCGTGCCCAAAGAAGGCCCCTCCGCCGGCATCGCCCTGGTCACCGGCATCGTCTCCGTCCTCAAAGGCCTCAAAGTCCGCAGCGACCTGGCCATGACCGGCGAGATCACCATCCTGGGCAAAGTCCTCCCCGTCGGGGGCATCCAGCAAAAGCTCCTGGCCGCCTATGAAGCCGGCGTCAAAGAAGTCCTCCTCCCCGCCGAAAACCTCAACGACACCGCCGTCCTCCCGGCCGCCGTGAAGGAAAAACTCAAACTCACCCCCGTCGCCCGCGTCGAGGAAGTCCTCAAAGTCGCACTTCTTCCAACATAATTAACAACCAAAGGCATCCCCCTAGACATTATGAACACCGGCAAATCCGTCACCCTGTCAACAGTCCTAGCCGAACTGGCGAAGGATAAAACCCTGAGCCCACATTCCGTTTCGATTCTCACGAATCAAGACAGACAAGTTCCCGTTCCCTCGATTCCACCACCAGGCACTGAGGACCCCGTGTACGCGGCCATCGTGATCGACAACTCCTGGTCAATGGAGCCATACCAGGACGTAGTGATCCAAAGCCAAAGAAAGCTCCTCGATGACCTCAGAGGCAGCTCATTGTGCCGCCATAAAGCCCTTCTCGTGGCCGTTTACCTCTTTGCGCAGCACCTCAGGCAAATCAAGGAGTTTAGCGCCTTGGATGCAGGCGGCAACGATGAGGTCCCCAAACTCGACCGGCATACCTACACCTTCGACGACTACACCGCCCTCTACCAGTCCGTTTACCGTGTGCTGCAAGACATGGCCACCTACCTCCACTTCTGTCGGCAGGAATTCGTGGCCTCCCAGTTCGACCTCGCAGTTTTCACCGACGGCGAGGATAACAAGAGCCACGAGAGCAACATATCTCCCGCAGATGTCAAGGCTGTCATCCAGGACATGAAGAGCAAAGGCATCATCCGGAGAACCATCGTAGTCGGCCTAACCGGAACAGACCTCAGTGACGCGAAAGTCGAAGCCATCCGTGAATGCATGGGATTCGATGTGGCCATCCCCATTGGCAAGAGTTCATCCGAAATCAGAGCGGCGTTCGACATCGTCTCGAAATCAATCGCTGGGAGCCAAAAATGAACATAATTATCAACGGTTCCCATTACACCAACCCAAATCCCCTCCTGATCGACGGCCGCGCCGCAGAGGGCGGTGAGGGGTACATCCTCGAATTAAACCAAAACAACCTCGCGAAAATCTACAAACCGGCCGAGCGAAACAACATCCGCCGCAAAAAGGTTCTCGCCCTCTGCGGCGCGTACCGCCCGAATATCGCGGAGTTTGGCCAGGAATCCTACGCCTTCCCACAATTCCCGGCCTATGTTGACACCACCGATTACGACAACATCGCTGGCTTCTCGATGCCATACTTTCGCGGCTGCAGGCACATCGAGGACGTCGAGTTCAACCTTGATGACGGGCGATTCCCCCCCGATCCAACAGGAAGCCCTTTCTTCACAGACGCCAGCGCTGTCCAACTGGTGTACAAAATATTCGAGCTGGTGGAGCACCTGCACAAAGCCCGGATCATTCTGGCAGACATAAACCCCAAGAACATCCTCTACAACCCCCAACAGAAGTGCCCCGTCATCGTCGACCTGGACTCCGCCCAAGTGGACCTGCACCCGGCCACCGCGATGAGCGTCGCGAACCTCGACCCCATCCTCGAGCGCCAAAGCAAAGCAGCCGGCGGAAAGATATACTTCAGCACCAGCAGCGACATCTTCGGAATCGCTTGCGTCGTTTTCCGGTTCTTCATGGGAGTCTCACCGTTCAAAATGGTCCTCTCCCCCCCAATGCGCGCCGAGGAGCTCCGACCAAAGGGCGTCAGCATCATTCGCCATTTCGTGGAGGGTGACGCGTTCCTTCGGTCACTGGGCCACGCATACGTCCCCCATCCGGTTAATGTAAAAATCGCTAAGCGCCTTGAATCGCTCAAGCAGACCGACAAGCTCCTATTTGACTTCTTCTATCGCACTTTTGCGCAGAATGGCCGCAAATCGCTCCTGTACGCTCTGCCCGAGGCCGATCCAAGACATCCCTCGAATATCTTCTATATAGACCCAGGAATCAGAAAGGACTTCATGGCCAGAAAGGCAGCACGCGCCGCCCGCATCGCCCAGCAACGCCCCATCTCGCCCATCGCCCTCACCGCCGTCAAAGAGGTATCCTCCGTTATCTACGCTCACCCCGACCCCGAAGAACTTTCAATGTTCCTCGCGACCTTCGGGCTCAACACCGCAACCATGTTCTCCTGAGATGATGCCCTTCACCGACAAGTCCTGTGCCACCCTGGTCCTCGAAGGGCCGCCCTTGTTCCCGATAGCCATCGGGGGCGTCACACAGCGCAAGATACCCACCGCGGACCTTGGGTCCAATTCGCAAGACGCCTACGGCATTTACATCGGCAAAAACCTGCTCATCGGAGTCGTTTGCGACGGGTGCGGCAGCGGAGCCCAGACAACGCAAGAACAGAACCGCTGCTCATCGAACGAAGTCGGCGCTCGACTCTTAGTCCATGCCACGGTCAACGCCTGCCTCCGACTCCTGAAGGTGTCGAAGGGAAGCCTGCCTCAGAAGCAACACTTGGATAACGCCTTCTTGACCAGCTTGACGAACGCCCTTCTCAAGTCATTAGCCACCACAGTGAAGGCCTTCTGCGGCAACGACCAGGACGCGCGAGAATCTTTCATTTTTGACACCCTCATGTCCACAGTCCTCGGAGTCATCGTAACCGAGAGCCGGTTTCTTGTCTTCGGCTGCGGAGACGGGTACGTCGGCGTGAACGACGAAGTCCTCAGCCTGAAGGACCAGGAAGGGCAGTACCTGGCTAACCACTTGCTCCCTTCGCTCTGTCCGGGACGCTTCAAAGACAAACCATTCACCGCCCGGCTCCACTCCCTGGCTACAAGCACAACTGAGGACTTCCGAGCCGTTCTGCTGGCAACCGACGGGTTTGCCCCGGTCCATTTGTCGGATGCCGCCTTCTTCCAGAACATATTGAACGACCCCGCCCACAGTCCCCAGGTGCATGCCGGCCATGACCGGCTGCTCCGCGAATTTAGGAAGCGCCTACTGACCGGGCCCGCCAAGGAAGTTGAATTCAACGACGACGCGACCCTGGTCGCGGTACGCCGAACCGAAAACCCAGACCAACATGATTAACATAACGAGCGACTCTATCCGGGAATCCGGTGGCCTACTCCAGGCCCTGATCTACAAGTCCGCGGAATACATCGAGAGCATCATCGGCCGCCATAATATCAAAGGCCTCGGTGGCAAAGAGCGGTACCTCCGCAGAATAGTTACGCACGCCAATCCGCACCTGGATGAGTACGTCGGCGACCTCCTCCTCACCGCTGCCATCCCACAGCCACTAAGAGCAGTCCCGTTCGAAGAGCAAACGATATTCTCCAGAGAGGATGACGCCGATTGCAAGCTCACCTGGCCCTCCTCTGTCGTGCTCGGCTTAGGTGCGTCCGTCTCCGGCGGGGCTACCCCACTCGTCTTCTTCGACGAGCATTCCGAGGACGCAACCCGCTCCGCCGCTTCCTGCTGCCAAATGGCTGCTAACGCCCTGTTTGTTCAACTGCCGCAATCCCTCCGGGTCTTGCTCCACGAAGCCAACTCAATCGACCAATTCGCCTCAGCCCACGACCAGCACTTGGGCAACATCATCAAGGACTTTCACGAAGTGCGCTTTGCCCTAAACCGGGATGAAACAACCGGCCAGGAAGTCAGCGATTTCCTAACGCCCCAATGGAAGCGAGCGCTGGTCCACGCCTGCCTTACCGCCATCGTCTACTGCCTGGAGAATGGAATCGATCTTCGCTCCGCACCAGACGCCAAGGCCCAGGCCCTCAGTGGCCCACTCGAACTTTACCGCGCAAACAACCTGAGACGAGGCCACGCGATGTTCAAGAACGCCGACGAACGAACGAAGGGCCTTTATGTCCCTTCCGCCCAAGACAAGGTCTTCAAAGAAGCGGGTCTCAAGGCTAAAGTAACGAACCCCGACACGAAGGCCAAACCAGAGGACCGCATCATCACCGTCACCCAGCGGGACAGCTCCGGCCAAGACATCCCCCAATTGTTAATTGCATCCCGTGTAATTTTCGCGTGCCGTCAGTGCTGGGGGGACAATATCGCCACCTTGATTGCCCTGCATATCTTCGAGACCGAGTACCAAAGCCAACTCAATTTCAAGGCGGTCTTCCAAGAAATCGAATCCATGTTTCAGAACCGTTACGTGGAGGTTAATACACCCATCGGGCTGCTAGAGCAGATCTCCCTGCCCCCGATCTTCATTCAAGGCGTGCGAAAGCAAAGAGGCATGAAGATTCCGTTCGAAGGGCGCTACCCACTTGTCCTCATAGGTATTTCTCCTGACCCAGGCGTGATTAAACCCAACCGCGCCGCGCGGAGCTTCCTTAACAAGACAAACAACGGCTTGGGTATCGTCCTTGTCAACGACACGGCCCTTGGGACGAAAGCCATCTTCAAGTGCGACAACACCCCATACCCCAAATGGGCCAAGCTGTGCTCCGCTCTGCAAGACCTGGA
>MTKZ01008909.1_pt1 | contig 11626 bp, 11 predicted proteins | sample 1042781 | NCBI WGS metagenome assembly MTKZ01 (sample SAMN06212207, study PRJNA360539) | anaerobic digester metagenome | biome: Wastewater treatment plant; material: sludge; isolation source: anaerobic digester fed with sludge from wastewater treatment plant | place: Denmark: WWTP Viborg ...
CACTGCCAGGAGTGGGGCATGCCCCTTCTGGCCATGATGTACCCCCGGGGCAAGAAGATCAGAGACGAATACTCCGAGGAGTACATCGCCCATGCCGCTCGAGTGGGGGCGGAGCTGGGAGCGGATATAGTCAAGACCAATTACACCGGCGATCCGGACAGCTTCGCCCGGGTAGTGGAGGGCTGTCCCGTGCCGGTGGTCATTGCCGGAGGACCCAAGGTTGACTCGGAGCTTGATCTGCTGAGAATGGTACAGGGAGCTATATCGGCGGGGGCACGAGGCGTGGCCATAGGCAGAAATGTCTTCCAGCATGAGAGCCCCGCCCTCATCACCCGACGCATCTGCGGAGTGGTGCATAAGGGCCTGGAAGCAGAGGAGGCATTGGCCATATCCTCGGCCTGAGAATGAGACTGTCTATCCAGCCGTGCGGAGGGCCGGGGCAGCAGAAATAAAAGGGCGCAAGATCCTTAGTGAGAGCAATGAATTCCGGCCCTCTTACCTGCTTCTGCTGCCTTGCCCTGATTATGTTCGTCTTTTCGGGCTCTTTTTCCGGACTGGCCCAGGGAGAGGATTTGGGGAGGGAGAAAAGCCGGGTCGGAGAGGGACCGAATCTGGTGATCGCCTCGGTCTCGGGGAACTTGGAGCTGGGCCGCCCCAGCAGCATCTTTGTGGTCTTGGAGAACAGAGCGGAGCAGGGAGCTAAAGAGGAGGAGATGGATCTGAGTCGAGAGGCGGCTCGCAGCATCTCCGCCCAGCTGATCAGCTCTGATGAAAGGATCAGAATTCTGTCCCAGATGCAATTCGGGGGCCTCCTGGAGGGGGGAGAGAATATCACCCTCCAGTTCACCGCTCTGGCCGAGGGGATGCCTCTGGGCCTCTATCCCTTAGAGCTGCGCTGTAATTTCTCCCGGCTCTCCAGGGTGACTGCCACCGGCAGTGAGAGGGCGCCTGGCCTTCTCTTTGAATATAGAAATACCTCTCTGGATATTCCTCTTCAGGTCGAGATGGTCATGGGGCCACGAGTAGAGATAGAGGTCCAGGATGAGTGGCTAAATTATGTGGCTCCGGGAGAGGAGAGCGTTCTGCAGCTGACGCTGACCAACCGGGGGGATGAGCCGGCTCGGGATCTGGAGCTGCAGGTGAGCCCCAGGCCACCTATAATGATGGTGGAGAGCGCCTGGGTCCAGGCCAGCCTGCCTTCCGGGGAAAGTGCAGAGGCGAGGCTCTCCTTGTTTGCGGATGAAAATGCGTCTCCAGGCTATTATGCTCTGCCCTGCCTGGTCAGCTACAAGGACGGCCTGGAGGAAGGGAAAAAAAGAGAGGAGAAGGCGGCTGTCATTTATGTGGGCCAGAGGGGCAGTTCCACCTGGATCTATCTGGCAGGCGCTGCCCTGATCGGCATTCTCCTGCTCTCCGCCCGGCGGGCCCTGGAAAAGATTCGCCGCAGCAGGAGACGCTTTCGCATAGTGAAGAGCTGAGGAGGCTCAAGGGCTTAAAGGTCAAGGCCAGAGGCCTCAAGGGCTAGCTGGTCAGGCGCAAAAAGCATTCCTGTGCCTTCTCCAGTATCTCCTCTTCTCCGGGTATGACTCCACCATTCATCAGCACCTTGCCGTTGACTATGGTGCTGTCTACCCCACCGCTCATGCTGTAGACCAGATGGGAGACCATATTGCTCCGAGGGCAGAGCCAGGGCTTTTTCAAATCTATGAGTGAGAGGTCGGCTAAAGCACCTGGATGCAGCCCCAGGTTTAGCCGGAAGGCTCTCTGGGCGTTTTCTGTGGCCATGCCCCAGATCTGATCGGCAGTGAAGGCGGCCGGAGTATGGTAGGCGTTCTTCTGGGTGATGGCCCCCACCTTCATCTCCTGGAACAAATTGAGGTTATTGTTGCTGGAGGCTCCGTCTGTGCCCAGGCAAATATTGACTCCCGCCTTGAGCATGGTGTTAAGCGGCGCTATGCCCGATGTCAGCTTGAGGTTACTAACCGGGCAGGTCACGGCATTGGCTCCTCTCTCCGCCAGCAGGAAGCAGTCTTCTTCCGAGAGCCAGACGCAGTGCACCGCCGCCAGCCGCGGGCCTAGAATCCCCAGGGAGTCGAGATATTCCACCGGGCTCATGCCTTTGCTGAGAAGAAAGCCGTCCACCTCCGATCTGGTCTCGGAGAGGTGGATGTGGATCATAGAGTTATGCCGGTCGGCTATCTCTTTTGCTTTAAGGAGCGTCTCCTCGGAGCAGGTGTAGGCGGCATGGGGGCCCACGGCGGGGGTGATGAGGGGATCATTCTTCCAGCGGCGGATGAAGGGCTCGACCTGACTCAGCATCTCCGGTTTCATGTCGAATACCACTCCTGATACGAAGGCGCGCAGGCCCATCTCCCGGGTGGCCTCTGCGGTCGTATCCGGGTGGTAGTACATATCATTGTAGCAGGTGATGCCGTGGCGGATCTGCTCCAGGCAGCCGAGCTTGACCCCCCAGCGGATGTCCTCCTCGGTGAGGCGGGCCTCCAGGGGCCAGATCTTCTCTTGGAGCCAGGGCATGAGCTCCATGTCATCGGCATAGCCGCGCAGCAGGGTCATAGCCAGATGGGTGTGGCAGTTGATCAGGCCGGGTATGGCCAGCTTGCTGCGGCCATTGATGGCCTCCTCGCCGCTTTCATCTTTGAGGTCGGGCCCCACCTGGGCGATCCGGCCCTCTTCTATGAGGATGTCCCGGCCGGATACGAGCTGGCCGGATTGAAGAAGGGAGACATCTTTTATCAGCATCGGATGGAGGTAGCCCGGAGAGGTGAAAAGACTGTCGAATCGTCAGGCTTAAGATCCCTTGGCTCAAAGAAGCCTGCGAGCTGAGGTAGCCAAGCGGCCTACGGCGCTGGTCTTGAGGTACTGCTCCTCTTCGGGAGGACGGGACGGGCAAACCAGTGGTGCATCGCACCTCGTGAGTTCAAATCTCACCCTCAGCGTGATTTTATAGTTATTGTTTTATATCGTGCGGCGGGCTCAAATCGATCCTCAGTTTATCCATGTCCTCTTTGCCTAAACGACTCATCAGGAATGCCGCCAGATCCTCCTGCCTGGATTGCCCGAATACCATCCTGTAGATGACAAGGGATTTTTGCAGCTGCTCCATCCGCTCCCTGTCACAGCTTAAGGGCAATGCTGGAACGTGCCTCTCGATCTTGGCCCCGTCTTCGAGTGGGTATATCCAGAACGGGACCAGATCGCCCGATCCGTCTTTTCGATCTCTCTTTCCTGCCATGAAAAGGGCCTCCCATGGATCGGCATCATTTAGCCCTATCTCTGAAAGACCGTACCTTGCGGCCAGATTCTTTCGTATGGCATGGCCTTTAAATCTGTGAATCCTCCCTTCGCGTTGCTCAAGGTCTACGGGATTTGACGGCAGATTCCAGTGAACAACTGCATGACAGTAGGCATGAAAGTCCAGACCCTCCTGGCCAATTGACGTAGTTGCCAGGACGAAAGGCCAGAAGGGGGAATTAAAGGCCTTCCTAACCTGAGAGATCCTGTTCTCAGACTGGCTTTCATCGCTCTTCTTATCTGATAGCATTACTGCAAAATTAGTCCTCATCTTCTTCATCGACCTTGATACGGATCTGCAACTCCCGTCAAGGTCTATCTTGTCAACATCAAGACTCGCAGTCCTCAGGCTCAAGGCCTCTGCAACCGTCTCCGAGATCCTGCATGCGGCCTTGCCCCTTTCATAACCAAAGAGCCCCTCTGATTCCTTCAGGAAGTGGACATACTCATCCAGAACAGATTGAAGCCCACCATCAAGGCAATAATCCAGAACGTGTCTCCAGTAGGCCGGAGCGCCTTGAGAATCAAATGCATAGAGGCCGCGCAGTAAGGCATTGGATGTGGGCAGGTTGAAGAGACGAATGAAAGGTCGAGACATTCGCATAGCGCTCATGCTTATCTCATCAAGGGGTTCCCATAGACCGCCATCAGACAATCCACCCGTAACCCTGGCTAAAGCCCTTAAGCATGTTGTTCCAGGCCCTGCTATTGCTATCTTCGCAAGGACGATGGAAAGATCCTTCGGTGGCCTCTTCAGCTGCATCTTTCCATCAACCAGTGCATTGACCTCTGCGATTGCCTCTTCCCAAAGGGATGGACCTTCATCACTTTCATCCTCCCCAGAGGCCTCTTCACCGCCCCAGAATTCATCTAGCTCCTTACAGTGGAAGAACCTTTCAGCGCTTCCTCTATGGTGATGCATATCCAGGAGGATGGGCGCTGCCCAGTACCAGTCCTCATCTTCAGGTCCGTATTCTGGAGAAGATCCCACAATAGGCAGTAGAAGTCTCTTTATCTCAATTTGTGCTCTCTGAATTACATCAGCAACAGATGGCGGTTGCATAGAGGCCATCCTTAGTGGATCGCATGCCTTGGCAAGCGTTATGCTTGGGTATATGATCCCCAGAATCGGTAATCCTGTGAGTCTTCCATCTTTATCACTCCTAGCGAACTTAAGCAGAGGCCTGAGCCTCTTCCTCGAATCCTGAGTATTTCCAATCGAGGTGTCAAAGAGACCGATCATATTTCTCTCAACTTCATAGCTCGTCAGGCTCGCAATCATCCTTGGGACCATTCTCCATGAGGAGAACACCAATCTCTTTGTGAACTTCTTGAGCTGCGGATCTGCAAAAGGCCATCCCAGCTCGTAATATGGAAGAGATGGAGGAAGCCACAGGAGCTTCCAGGCATTAGCACCGATGGTTCCCGAAAAAAGGCTCCGAAGCCTTGCATTCCCAGGATCTATCTCCCGATAGGCTTCGATATCATCCCAGGGAAGCAACAGTCCTTCTGCTTCCGACAAGTGGCTGCAGATCTCTCGATCATTATACGAACAGGCTTTCTCAAAGGCATTTTTCAGTTCGTACTTGTCCATGAAGTTTAGGGGATATGGAGAGGATTTCCAGTACTCAAGGGAATCCCGGCTGCTCAGGCATTCGGCTACATTCTGGAGGCCACAGTATGCAACCAGGTCCCCCGGCTTAAGCTTAGCCGATCCATCGTGGACCTCCATAAGCATTCCATTTCTGTCCTCAGAAGCTGCAAGCCTCTCGGTCCTCACCATAACCTTACGAAGCTGAGCCTCGAGCGCCTTCTTCAGATCTACCAGCAGAGCCTCATCTCCAATGTCAATACGAAACAGCTCCTGTCTGTATTCTTTGATAGTGCTCTCGAACTTCATCACTGCATCAGGCTCTTGGACAAGGAACTCGAAGGTTTTTAGAAAATCTCGGTAGTGGTCCTCAATTCCTGCCTCATCCGCTGTCGTGTACATTTTATAAGGGGTTGCAGACAGCAAAAGCACCCTGGCCTCGGAGTTTTCATCGGCATAGGAGAACAGTTCCCTGGAAAGCTCCCTGGCGGACAGTGCCGAATCATCATCACCCTCTTCTCCGTACATAAGATGCTTGAATCTCTGGAACTCGTCCAAAATGATTAAATCAGGCTCAAGAGCCTTCAAACAGGATCTCACAAGAAGAGCACGTAGCTCTGATATGCACCGATTGCTCTCTTTCTCCAACTCTCTCTTTCGATGCACGCCCATCCCCGGTTCCATAAATGCTCTTGAAAGCTCCTGCACTCTTTTTCCCAAACCAGTTCTGGAATTATTCACGGCATTATCTTCACAGTCATGCAATAGGCTCAGGAAAGATGCTTTAAGTTGAGGATCAATTTCGTTCTTCGGGTACTTCCCGACAAGCCTCTTGAAGTTCATTAGCGTCATTCCACCGCGAAAGACATTCATCGGCTTCCCATCGTCGAGATTCCATTCGTCTTTTAACATCCAGAACAACAGAGCCCTCTCTTCTCCGATGCCGGTTCCAGACGACATCTCAAAGGACGTGCCTGGTGTCAGCGCAACGAAATTGATCCTATTTTGCTTGAGGTTCTTGATCTTTGCAGGCAGCAGAGAGATGCGGCTGACGCTGGGCGTGCCGTATCCCAAAAAATACAGCTTTGAAATATTTTGGCTTGCTATGTTCGAATTCGAGCAGATGTAGACGATGTCGATTCTGGGGACCGTCTCCCATAGGTGATCTATTGTTTTGGCTATGACTCCGCGGGCGACAAGCGTCTTGCCAAGCCCTACCTCATCTGCTACGAGGAAGCGCCTTGTGCAGTCCTCATCAGTGTACAACCTTCGAAAGACATAATCCACAGTCTCTTTTTGGAAATCCTTCAGCCCATCGAGAATCCCATTAAAATTAGGTCTTTGATAGTTCCTTTGAATTTTGAGAACCTCTTTGTACTCTTTACGATCAAAGTAGCTAATCTTTCTCAAAGGGCCTCTCCTCCATCATCTTTCTTGCTTCCCAAATGGGCTTCCAGATCTCATCAAGGCCTTCAGGCAGCAGGTCTTGGGTCTCAGGGTTGCCCCTTAGATCCTGAATAAGATTGTTTAGATCATCGATCCGCTGCGGGTCCCTGTTCAGAGCCCTGACCATGCACTCGAAGAGTGGCACTATTCCAGGGGGGCCGCCTGGCCTCCATTTCCATGCATCTCCTAAACCATTTCCATCATTTATCCCCGGCAGATCAGATCCTCTTTCCAATGAGAGAAGAAGCAGCATCAGCCTGAGCACCTGGCTCTTATCCTTCAACATACCCCGGAGGATGCGCTCATTTCTGTCTGCAGGAGCCCCTTCTAGAGGCAGCTTGAGAACAAATCCCTCTGTCCGGCTCTTGCCGCTAGATCTCACAGTCACATCAAATGCAAAGAAGGCCGATATCTCCCGATCCAAGAGGTGTCTGAACTCAGCATGCACCGCGGGTCCGGCCGAGAGGGGAATGGCTCGCGCCTTTTGCAAGGTTATCGGCCTGCAGGTGAGAGAGGCCTCTTTAGGGATAGAAGCGATCATGCCCTCTATGAAGATACTAAAATGCTCATCAGCATCCTGGGAAACGTGGGCCGATAGGCCTGCTTTCACCAGCTCGCTCCTAGCCAACTCTGCCAGGCGCTTTAAGGCCTCATTTTCGTCTTTGAGAATGGGACCATCAATAATGCTGAAGGGATCGAGAATCGTTCTAAGACCTGCCACCTTCCCGTCCTGAGTTTCTTTGCCTCCATTCAACACCGCGTCTATGCCGCAATACTTCTTTTTTCCTCTCAGCTCCACAAGAAACTCTACGTTTTTGCTGAATGCTGCATCTGTAGCATTGGCAGAGCCTGTCCAGATCCTGCCCTCGCTTCCAGCATCAGCCACGTAAAGCTTAGCATGTAGATCATTGAGGTTATCTTCAGGGAAGGCTTGGTCGTCTTCAATATACGTCAACGCCTGCTCAGGATTTGCAGGATCTGATCCATCCTGCTCTGAAATAGCATCCTCTTTGAGGCAAAATACCTCTGAGAACCTCCTCAAGCAATCAACTGAAACCTTTTGCAGGCTATCAAGTCGTGATACCAGTGCACATTCCTTTCCAAGGGATGCGAGGCGATCAAGACAGCTCTCCGTAAGGAAAGGAGAGACGACGAGCATTTTGTCTATCCGTCCCGAGAAGGGATTGGCTTTCTTGTTATCAATTCCCAGAGGGTGGAATGCCATGCTCTCGAAGCCCTGGGGCGGATCGAAGTCGACCCTGCGAATCTCATATTGCACCTGTTCTATCCTATTTTGCACATCTTCCGGAAGACCGTTCGCCACCAATCCGGGAAGAGCTGCAATGAATTCCCCGACGGGGTGGTTCGAGGAAAAGGCATTCTCCCTATCGGCCAGAATGCCATCGAAGACCAGGACTGTGTCCCATGATCTGTCATAAGTAAGGTTCCTGCTTAAACAAAGGAAACGATAGGTTACAGGCTTATCCCGCGAGGTGTAACGCAAAGCCCAGACCTTTGGATGGAATGAACCTTCTCCGCTCTGCGGCAGCGCCTGGAAGACCGATCCTTCCAGGAACGAGTAGAGGGGTTGGCCGTCCTCTTTGGGAATATGAATCATACCAGCATGGCATAAGATGCAGATTCTTCCCGCGTATCTCCTGAGGGACTCAAGAAGAGCCAGTGGGTCGGGCGTCCTGGATTCGCACTCAGCCTCAAAAATAGTGAAGGCAAGGGGTGCCGTCATAAGTGCCAGTAGATCAAGTGAAAATGTAGTTCCTACGGCATAGTCAAGGGAATATCCATCCGGTGGCCTGAGAATCTCCATAAGATGCCTTCTATCATATGGATCGAGCATTATGACCTCCTCAGGCCTAACAATATATCTGAGATAATTTTCTCAGCAGGGCGCCATCTATACCTGAGCCTTCCAGTGCCTGCATCGCCACTCCACCTGGCAAGCGCTTCCCGATTGTCAAGCCTGGCGAGATCGCCCTTTAGGTGTCTTTCCCTCTCGTGAATGAGCTTCCTTGCGGATTCGTTCTCTGCTATCTTCCGAGCCTGCATGGGAGATAGAGCCATCTGGAGCCATTCTTTGATGAACTGCTGCGTCCTCCCCGTAGGCCTCGCCCCTTGATGGGATACGATCTCCCAGAAACGTTTTTTATAGTCCCATCGATCAAGCTCATCCATACGTGACTGGATGCAATCAGCCCATTTCTCCAACTCATCTTCGTAGTAACTCAGGAGACCTAAAATGTCGGACTTTTCCGCCAGCATGAGGTTGTAGAGAAGGGAGGCGCCATTGATGACCTCTGAGAAGTTTCTCGCATGGTAAATTGTCTCTCGGAGCGACTCAGGGAGATCAGAGCAAATGGGATGCTCCCAGGGGAAGCTTACGGATTCTGATGGTATATCGGAGTCCAGGAGGCATGCAAGCATTGTATTTGGCCATCTGGTCAATACTCTCTCCTTCAGATAGCAGGCTTCCTCAAAAGTTAGGCTGAAAGAGGCTTTGCTTGGGAAGTCATCAGGCGCCGGTGGAAGGCCAAGGTGCCAGTTGTGCCGCCGCTGGCAGCCATCTATCTCCTCTTCATAGCTGTGTGAACTATCTTTGCCAAATCTGTAGAATGCATCCAGTGAGCGGTGGTAATCGAAGATGGAGTAGGAACTGATCCGGATACCCCAGGCTTCAAGGCCCTGCCAGTATATGCTGCTTGGAAGACGCTGAAGATTCTTCTTGGCGTCCTTTCCTATGACGCCATCGGTGTCGTCTGAATCTAAAAGGGCGTATATCAGACGCACCTCCTCATCTCTTGCCCGCCTTTCTATCTTTAATGAAGGGACTTTATTCTGCTCCATGCTTCTATACATCCATGGCACAAACAGAAAGTATCTGGCTCTGGTCTGGATAGTACTGGTCCCGGGAAAGAACATGTCTGCGAAGGCATCCCTGATGACACCTATCCCCAGCTCGTCTCTCGTTTCATGCTCCTTTAGGGAACTCAAGACGCCCAGCATAATCTCCCGATCTTTTTCCGAGTAATCAAGCCATGTAAAGGAAGATGCCATCTCAATCATACCTATGCAGGGCAATGTCTCCCCCTGCATCTTACGGGATTTCAAGATAGGATGAATAAGCTTGCGGTTGTATCTTATTGGAGAGGAGTGAAAAACCGTATTTTATCTGGCATATAAAAAAATGCTTATTCCAGAAATCTACAGTCTTGGATTAAATTAATGATGCACCCCCCCAAAATAAGATTGACTTCGATTACGAAGATCAAAAGGACGCTTAAAAACCATGACTGAGCAGAATCGCAGGTACGTCACCAAGGAGATCGGCAAGCTCCTATCCGAGATCTGGCGGGTCAAGGGGCTGGCGGAGCAAGAGTATGGGCCGCAGCACCCCATCACCAAGAAGCTTGCCAGCATGCATGAGGATGCACAGAAACTGCTGCGGGAATGACTAAAGAGATCCAGTCTGCAAATAATTTAGAAGGGCAGTAGATGAGATACATGTATCTGTAGGCCAGTTATGCTTGCCAGGCTGGAGGAGACCACAAATTCTGAGGAGCTGCGTTATAGCCGCCCGCTTTTTCGCAATCCTTATAGCCGATCAGTGAGGAGTACCTATTCATGGCCGGTGCAAGTGAGAATGTGGTTATCCAGGACGCCAACGAGGCCGCCTTGAAGGAATTTGAGGCCGGAGTTCGGAGGAGTATCAAGCAGGCCGATGCTGGTCTAGTCAAGACTTTTAAGACCAAAGAAGAGTTTTTAAACCACTTGAAAAACCTCGATTAAGCCCCATACATGGACTTCGAATCAACTCCTGAGTTTGAGGAGCAGTTTTCAAAGCTCACCAGGAAGAATAAGGCACTGGATGAGCGCTTCCTCAAGAAGATAAGCCAGATTCTTGATAATCCCTCGATAGGCAGCCCAAAAGAGCCATAAGTTAAAACATGCTCGCGGCTCCCATGTAGATCCTTATGTTATTGTTTACAGGATAAAGGGAAACAGAATCCAGTTTCTATATGTGGATCATCATGATTCTGTTTATCCGAAGGCGGTAGAAATCCTGGAAAAGATAGAGAGAGAAGGCTAGATGCCCAACTGTGGGATGCAAGCCAAATATGCTTCCTTCAGCTCCTTGAGGTCGATATGGCTGTAAAAACCAAAAGCCTCTTTCCTACTATTGCCCCTTAGCTCCTTAATGTACTCCCACCTCATTCCCGCCCGCAGAGAAGATGTCAAAGAATTAATTTTTGTTACGCGAGGTAAGGTTTTTACTTTAAATACGCTAAACCGTCTCGTAGAATGCACGCGCCTTAAGGAATTTCAAATAAAATAGCCATCTATCTCTATCTCGTGCGCAGAGGCAGTGGGCAAAGCTTGTAGAGATGGAGGTGAAGTTCTAGGAGCTGCCTGCAGGAGAGCGAGAAGGAAAAGGGTAAAATGAAAGGGGGCCTTCAGGAGGATGGAGCCGCCTAAACCATGACCGAGCAGAATCACAGGTATGTCACCAAGGAGATCGGCAAACTCCTATCCGAGATCTGGCGGGTCAAGGGCCTGGCGGAGCAGGAGTACGGGCCGCTGCACCCCATCGCCAAGAAGCTGGCCAGCTTGCACGAGGAGGCACAGAAACTGCTGCGGGAATGAATCAAGAGGATCCAGTCTGCAAATAATAAAATGGTAGTAGATGAGATACATGCATCTGTATGCAGTTATGCTGGCCAGGCGGGAAGAGACAGCGAACTCTGCGGGGAGCGCGGTATACCCGCCATTTTTCGCAATCCTTGCAGCTCATCCGTGAGAAGTAGCTATCATGGCTCGTGCAAGTGAGGATGTGGCTATCCAGGATGAGAAACCTGAACCATCCAAAGCGGATAGCTTTGCCGAGGGCATAATCAAAGGTCTCCAGGATTTCAAGGAAGGCCGGATAACCCGCTTAAAGGATGCTGATGAGCTGGCCGATAATCTTCGCAACCTGTAGGTCGTTATGGCTTTCCGGCCTGTAACCACATATTATTTTGAAAGGAATTTTAAGAGGCTAACTAGAGCAGGCAGGCTAAAGCCCAGGTGATCAAGTGATCACCAAAATCTTTGAGCTTAAGGTGTATTAGGTTTTGGCGCATTGGAATCATTCAAGCTATATTGTTGTCTCCAAGATTGTCTTGGATTCGAGTCGTATTTCGCAAGGTATTCTAGCGGATCAGATATTATGTAACCAGTGCGATATATATCACCGTATATAATTTGTCCAATTGAGTTTGGTAATGG
>MTKZ01011206.1_pt1 | contig 11625 bp, 12 predicted proteins | sample 1042781 | NCBI WGS metagenome assembly MTKZ01 (sample SAMN06212207, study PRJNA360539) | anaerobic digester metagenome | biome: Wastewater treatment plant; material: sludge; isolation source: anaerobic digester fed with sludge from wastewater treatment plant | place: Denmark: WWTP Viborg ...
CCTGGTGGCCCTGTGCTGCGCAACCTCTACGGAGAGCGCGACGGGGCCATTTTGGCGCATAAAGAATATGGTGAAACGAGCAAACAGTACGCGTTGATCGAGACCGGCACGCTGCCGATCCCGCGCACCTATGACGCCGCCCATCTGCGCCTGCTGCACTACGAGCTTTTCAAGAATGTATTTGAATGGGCGGGGGAGTACCGCACGGTAACGCTGTTCAAAGCACCACTTGAGTTTGCGCCGCCCGGAGACATCGGACGATACCTAGATGACGCCTCACGGATAGTGCGAGGTTCCGCATGGGCAACGATGGATCGACACCAGTTCGCAAGCACCGCAGCCGAGGTCTTCGCCTATGTCAACCAGGCACATCCGTTCCGTGAGGGAAACGGGCGAGCAGGCAAACTCTTTATGCAGCAGGTATCCGAGCTGAGCCAATACAAACTCGAATACAGTCCTGAACTGTCCGGCGTCACGCGCGAGATGTGGAACAATGCGAGCGCAATGTCGCGCCCAGACCTTGGCAGTTACGCGCCCGTTCCCGACACCCTCATCCCGATTTTCGAACGCATGACGGCTCCACGCATGCCAGAGCGCACACACGAGACTCAGCGCGCCCGGAGTCAGGCAAGCGAGCAGGAGAGCCCTTCGCTTGAGCATCGATTAGAAACCAAACTGGGTGAGCTGCGCGCCCGCCGTGACCCAACCACCCCGAACCCCACGGAGACGACCACACGCGATGTTCCCGAGGCGAGAGACGGTGACCGACCGTATCAGCCACCCGGTGACCGCGGGCCAAGGACTGGACGGTAACAATGAAAATGGGTTACACGCGCGTCAGTACGCGAGGACAAAATACCGACTCTCAGATCGCCCGGCTTGAGGGAGCCGGATGTGAACGCATCTTCGTAGATGTGGGCTATTCCAGCCGTCTTGAAGATCGCCCAGAATGGAACGAGTGCCGGAAGGTTCAGCGCGCCGGAGACGAACTCGTCATCCCCGCACTTGACCGCGTGGCGGGCACTGACACCATCGCAATCTCCGTGATCCGCGATCACGCAGAGCGCGGCGTGAAGCTGCGCAGCCTCGATGAACCGTGGATGGACATCGACCCCACAACGGCGATGGGAGAGGCCATGCTGAACATCATGGCAACCCTTGCGCAATTGCGCATCGAAATGATCCGCGAGAACACCAAGCGTGGCATCGACTACGCCCGCTCTCAGGGCCGCGTCGGCGGCCGCCCAACCGTCATGACCCCAGAACGGATCGCTATGGCAAAGACCATGCGCGAATCCGACCCGCCCATGAGTTACGAGCAAATCGCGATCGCGCTCGGCGTCGGCAGAAGCTCAGTAACCCGGGCACTATCGCAGCTGGAATAGCCCCGCTCCGATGCGCGCTCTCGGCGTCAAGAGTTTCCGCGACAGATTCTGCCGCTACTCCCTTCGCCACACGCATCCGTACTCTCACCCACTGCTGGGCTCATTGACCGTTTCGACGGCAGACGTGGTGCCCTAACTGGTAACACTTTGAGTACGAGAACAAACCCCAACAACCAATCACTTGACAGGTTGGAAAGTGATAATTAAGCTTTCCGATATGGAAAACAAAGACATTCAAGACCAGCTCCGTGAGGCCGAGCGGGCAGCCGCCGCGCCGCACATTACCAACACCAAGGTTCCTTGGTGGCACACCCTCCTACTCAGCCTCACCGGCCCAGCGCTCGTGCTGCTCGTGACGCAGACATCGGGAGTGTTTGCTGAACGCACCCCACTGGGCTCTCTTCCGGTCCTTGCGGTCGTGCTCATTGCGCTCGTCGTGATCTTCGACCAAAGAAAACGTCGCGGCGTCACCCCGAAAGGCCAGGCTCCCATCGAAATTCGCCGAGTCCTCAACTGGTACCTGCCCGGTGCAGTTGTGCTCGTCGTAGGCATTTTTGCGTTGGCGCTCACCACCTCGCTCTGGGTGAGTATTCCCGCAAGTTTCGTGGCCTGCCTGGGTGGGTTCGTGTGGCTCGGTATTGCCCACGAGCGTGCAGCCGAGCGTGTCCGGGTGCGGCTAGCATGATTTCCAACCTCGACCCGGTCATTCACGCTCCCAAGCGACTTGCGCTCATGGCGCTGCTCGCCCACGCACAAGATGCTGACTTCGGGTTCGTACGTGACGCACTCAAGGTCAGCGATTCCGACCTTTCGAAGCAAGCAACCGCGCTGGCCGATGCTGGCTACATCACTGTCGCAAAAGCCGGTCGCGGGCGCGGCGGCACCACCACGTTTCGGATCACTAAGCAGGGTCGCGCCGCGTACGGGAAGCATCGTGCGGCACTTGAGGCACTGCTTGCAGGGGCTGATTTCATTACCGCACCTCACTCCGTCGAAACTGCGGAGCTTTAGCCGAGCCACAGGGTTCTCGCAGGGCCGTTGGCGCAATGGGATGAGCACTATTGCGCGGTGCATATGGCAGGCAGATGCTCGCGAGTGGAGAACCCCGTGTCTGCACCGGCTTGCAAGAAACCAATCTCGCTGACCAACTCGACAACTGGGGGCAAGCTCTGCCTGGGAAAGCGCATGTTTTACTGACGACTGTTGTGGATACCGTGCGCAGAAGAGGGTGAAGCGTACAGTGGGGTTGTGGTGCCCGCACAACTACTTTGTAGCGACACGCCCGAAGGGTGGTAATATCTCTGAGGTTCCTGTCAACTCGCGTGCGCTCAGCGTACGTTCAGGCGAGGACTCACCAGAAGACCATCTCGCACACACTGCGAGGTTACTCACACAAGAAATGTAGGTAAGGAATGCAGTCGCAACGACGCACAACTTTCGGGGGGAAGCGCCGGGTACGTGAAGTGCTCAGCGCAGCTCTGACTTTTCTCCTCGTTTTAATAGGTATGGCAGGGATCGCAGCCCCAGCAAATGCTGCTCCGATCCCATCAGGCAAAGTTTCGGTCACGTTTGAGAACGAAAGTGCAGAGGGTGGACCGACCGAAGCATGGGATTGGTTCAAGTACACGGTCAATCTCAATGATCTTGATGGGCTAGCCGCCGGTGACACCACTGTCGTCGGGATTGACACGACTATCTTCGGGGGCATGCAGGACACTACCTTGTTCCTGAACTCGGATGGAACATCGAGCGCCGCTTCTCAAGCGGACACGGTAGCGCAAATGGATGTGAATGGATCAGCGGGAACAATGACGTTCACTCTGACCGACTATGCATCGACCCATACCAACGTGAGCGCTCAAGGGTACATCACCGCGCAAATTACAAGCTCTATTAACCGGGGCGAAACCCAGCCGATCACGGTCACTATTGACGGAGTAGAAACCCCAATCGGTGAGGTTGAGGTAATCGACTGTGGTGGTGAAGGTCAAGATCCTTGCCCAACAGTCCCCACCGGTGCAGGCAAATGGGGTGGCGATAACGGTGATGGGACAGGCAGTGTCACCATCATGACTCCCGTATTCGAGAATGCGACCGGTATCAAGGTCGTGGACACGCTAACCTCGGGTTCGCAGTCCATCAACGGCGTCAACTGGGTGCGCGCATATGATTGCGTCAACACCTGGGGTGACGCGGGCCTGCTTGACGGGAGCAACAACTGCGTTTCCGGGAACTATGCTGCAGCAACCGCTGTACCTGACGGTGATGCGGGCAATAGCTGGATACTTTCCACCGACCTTGAGAACGCGTTCTTGCAGCTCAATCTCAGTATGGCCTTCACGGGTTCCGGTCCTTGGACCGATACTGCCACGATCACCAAAGATGGTGAGGAGTTTACTGAGAGTGCAACAGTCCGCAAGTACGACGCCGGCGGTGGCGGTTCTGGTGAACTCGTCGCAGTTGCTCCGGTTGCACCGGTTGTGAACCCGGCTGAGTGCACGGTTGAGGATCAGGGCAGCACTGTCTGGGAGACTGTGACGCAGCCGGAAGATGGCAACGGCATCACCTACGATGACGTTGTTGTGAGCGACGATCATGTTGCTACCATGACCGCGAGTCCTGCTGAGGGTTACACCCTTGACATCTCAGAGCTTGGTGAAAACTGGGTACTGAATGAAGACGGCACCGCAACCTGGACGTACGAGTTGCAGTCAAAGTACTGTGACGTGGTTGTTGTTCCGGTTGCACCGGTTGTGAACCCGGCTGAGTGCACGGTTGAGGATCAGGGCAAGACTGTGTGGGAAACTGTCGCACAGCCGAAGAACGGTAACGGCATCACCTACAGTGACGTGACCGTCGATAAGGATCACGTAGCAACGCTCACCGCGACTCCTGCTGACGGCTACGTGCTTGATGGTGACGCACTCGGTGAGGGCTGGACTCTCAACGATGACGGCACCGCGACCTGGACCAAGCAGCTCACCTCGAAGGATTGCGCGGCAGCACCTGTTGTGAAGCCGCCCACTCCTGGCCTGGCAGCCACTGGTAGTACCTTGCCACTGGGGCTTGCTGGTGGTGCAGCAGTTCTGCTGCTGGCTGGTCTTGTCACTGTTGCGGCGGCTAAGCGTCGTCACGCTAACCAGCAGTAACCACGCGTGACCCTCACTACCCCCCTAACAGGTGAGGGTCACCATGTGGTGGAGTATCTGACTACTCCCCACATTCCGTGAGGGAGACTCCACGAAACCGCGCCCCCCGGCGGGTTGGTGGAGTCTCCCTCAACTTTTTTGTCACCCTTAGTAAGGTGCAAGCATCAACCGATGCAGAGTGCACCAACACTAGGTACGCAGGGAGGGATGGGGTGGTGAGTGAGACCGTGGAGTTGTTACAAGCTGGACGGAATCTTGCCTGGCTCGGTCTGGTACCGGCGTTTGACCACGCGATCCTGCTCGCCCAAGAAGCCGAATACGTGGCGTTGCAAGCTACCCGGGCAGGTGAGCTCCCGCAAGCGCCGGTATATCCGCCGTTAGTGGTGAGTCTTGCAAATTCGATGCGCGGATACATGATCCGTCCTTACCCCACCGAACCCGAGACGGTTCCGGCCAGCGACCACAGCTCTGACGATGCCGAGCAGACTGAAGTGTCGCCGCCTGCACCGAGGAAAACACGGGCGACATTCATCCCCCGACATGCTGCCGACGCCTAGGGCTTAAGGGGGCATGCTTACCGTTGCATACCCCTATCTAGCTGTCACTCTGGCTGCCTTGGGAACGACGTAGGGCCGGGTAGGTGCTCCAAGAGCCTGCGGCGAGCCTGTTCCACACGACGGCGGTTTCTGTATGGATGCCGAGAAAGCCTGCGAGCACCGCAGCGGGCAGTTCAGCGGCAAGCTGCATAATCGCCGTCGTCCGGCTAACCTGCGGGAACACCCCAACACCTTTCATTCGCATTCCAAGCCCACCCTGATTCACCGGGCGGGCAGGGTTGCGTCCAGGGAACAGCCACGCGCTGCGTTGCTGCCCGGGATGGCGTTCGAGCGTGTGCACGTGCTGCCGCATAAGGGTATCGACGCCTGGCGGCAACACAATCGGGTCTGCCGCGAAGTGAACGGAGACATGCTCCGAGGTGATGGTCACACAGTCACGCGTCATCCGGCTGAGTGTTGCGGTGCGCTGCCCATACAGCAGAACGAACAGGCCGCAGATGCGCGTATCGACACGGATGCTTTCGTCGTGCAGTAGCCGTTCAGCAAGCTGCCAGTGATCGCTTTCTGACATTTGCTGTGTCGGCTGCTGCGATCGATAGGTCGGTGAAGTTACGGGGCCGCTGCGACCCGTCGCGTACGTCCAGGTGAAGAACTGCGGCAAGTGGCGTGTGCCGTTTGGGTGCGCGGCAAGGTATTCGTCAATGTGTGCTTGCCGCACACGATCCAGGGTGATGTCGTGCGTGTGCAACCAATCAAGGAACCGCCCCAGGGCACTCAGATGGGAACGAATGTTGCCTCCGGCGCTCTCGGTAAATTGGTCCTTCACGGCTTGCGCTCTGACCCTCCGGACAATATGCCACCGAGAGTACGCCAGCAGTACATGACGGTCAGGGCTGGAATGCTCGGCGAGGAAAGCGTCTATCCATTCCAGTGTGCCTCTCATATCGCGATGATCAGTGGGGAGCACGCCGCTCGCGACGAGCAGATCGCGAAGATACTCTCGAGCGCGATCCCGCGGGAAACGGTCGATTCCTTCATGGCTGATAGGTGTCTGTCCGTGAGCCATGCTCGCGAGAATCGGGGTTGCTTTGCCACGGTTCAACCAGCGCAACACTGATTCAGGCTTGTTCCAAGAAAGCAGATAGTCGAACACTGGGTGCAACTGTGGGTGGATGCTGCCTTCTGGCGTCGTAATCAGCGCGGTAATGCGGTCGGAGGTCATGCAGCGTGGGCATTGACGGCCCACAAGACGCTCTTCACTCCCACAGCTGTGACACCTGTATTTTGGCGGCTGGTGTGCGCAGCCCGCACACACCAAAACATTGCGGTCATCGAGGTAAGCGATGATGCGAGACTGACTGCATCGCGGACAAACCGCTGCATTGGTGGTTATGCGAACGTAACAAGGCTTACAGACGGCTTGTTGGTTGAGAAACATTGCTGCGGGTCGCACCTGGCCACAACGGAAACAGGGATGTGTCGGGCGGGGCGCACAACGAGCGCAGAGCACTCCCTCGGCCGTTCGCGCGACCCGCCGGTCCAGCTCCCCGCACTTCACGCAGACCGCGAAGTTACGCTCGTCTTTGGCGTAGCAGGTACTGCACACCAGCACTCCATCGAGCCAGTTGTCGCAAAAACGGTGCTTGTTGCATCGCCCACAGGCACGGGCGAGAGCCTTGCGCCGACAGGAGCCGCACACCCGACGGCCGTCCTCAAGAGAATGCTCGACAGGACGCGTTTGTGCGCAGTCCTGACAGGCAGGCAACTGAATACCAGCGGCCCCGGCATCAATCAATGCGTGCAGAAACCGTTGCACTTGGCGGGGCATCGTAGGCTCCGCTGACCTCAACGGATCGGGTATCCCGTCGAGCGTATGGCGCAGACGTGCACGCACGTTCGGGTGCAGCGCGACGGCCGTAATGACTTCGAGGATCACGGAGTGTTCCAGCCCGGTATCTGCGGCGGTGACAATTTCGATAAGCGCAGCGATGTTGTCGCGATCCGGAATGCGGCTGCGAGGACTGCTCATGCCTGATCGGGTCGACGTATTCGGGCAGGGATCGGACGTAGCTCTCCGATCCCACGAATTTCACCATCGGTGCCGGTCTTCTCGACCGTCGTGGGCTCTTCAACCGCCTCGATCAGATCGTTTGGCGTGCAGGTGAGAATGTCGCACAGCGCAACGAGGACGTCCATGTTCAATCGTTGTGGTGTTTTGGTGACGAGCCGGAACACTTGCTCACGGGAGAGATGGATGCCACGCTCAGCGAGTAGTGGAACCAAATCTGTGGTCTGAAATAGTCCGTGTAGCGCCATGAGCTCGCGTAACTTCCAGCGGGCGTTCATCTTCTTGATCATGATGATCCTTTCTCGGGCTGGTAGACACGGTGGAGTGCATNNATAATAGACACGGTGGAGTGCGTCAGCCAGGATACGGTTCTTGAAGTCGCTGCTCACCGATGCGTAAATCGCGGTGCTCGATGCTGTCGCATGGCCCACCTGTTCTTGAACGAAACGCTCGGCATACCCGAACTCGATCAGATGCGTCACGTACGAGTGCCGCAAACAATGCAACGTCAGTTCCGCGGGAAGGCCAGCCCCGGCCCGCAGCTCCGCAAAACGAATATCTAAGTACCGGACGGACACGCGGCTATTTCGTTCCGTCACCCAGAGCGCGGGGTGTGCTCCAGGTTCCATCTTTGGGCGGGCTTCCTCCACCCACTGGCGAAGCCCGTTGAGCGCCCAGTCAAACTCGGGTACCGCCAACACGGTTCGACGTCTCGGCGGCCCCCCGCGCACCGCTTTCCCGTAGCGCACATGCAACGCCCCGTATGTGCCCCATTCCTTCACCTGTGGGTTCACCCTCAAATCAGCAATGTCGAGGTTGATCGCCTCACGCCGCCGCAGCCCGAACGCATAAGTGGTCTTCAGCAGTTGCGCATCACGCATCGCGGCCAGCGCACCCTTGCGTCCAGCACGAACGATCTGCTCAACCCGGCTATCACAGTAATCAAACAGCGCTTCAAGCTCGTCATATGTCAGCGGGCGACGCTCCGGCCGCCCCTCATACTCATTCAGATGCGCCACGGTGTTCCACTCATGGCAAATCTGCACCGGCACCGAACCGAACCGTTGCTCACACTCCGTCATCCAGTCATACCGGCGATCAGTGAGATAGTCGCAGAATTGCCGCAACATGAGATGGTAGCCGCGGATCGTGCCCGTGCTCAGCCGGAGTCCGCCGCTGGTGAGCGACACAGTGAAGTCCTCAACATCTTGAGCCTTCCACTCCCAGGGATACTCGTTCGTGAATGCCTGAAACCTGCGTATGAGCGTCAACCTCGGGTAGATCGTGCTGTCTTTCAAGCGGCGACTGGCCTGCTGCCGCGACCATCCCTCCACCATCGCCTCGAACACAGCAGATGCCTCATTCAGATACGAGACACCGCTGACCAGCAGCAGGCTCGCGGACCCAGGAACAACATCCATGACCCCTCCAAGCTGATTGCATCTAATGCATCATTATTGCACTAAATCAAGAGGGAAGGAAACCCCAGATCACGGGGTCATGACCGAGGTGATTTTGACCCGCGAGTGCTGGTGCGGCACCGACGAATGATGCATCTGGCGTAATAATTCCCGTTCGCCGGCCCAGTCGTAGACGTCCTGGAAGAGCTGCCGGTGGATTGCCTGGAGCTGTCGGAGATCTCCGGTGACCTTCACCGGTCGGGTGATCATCTCGGCCCGTCGCCACTCAGTCAGTTCCGCTTCGGCGCGATCCAGCGTGGCGCGGTCGGTCAGGCCGAGCCGGTTGCGGAGGATGCCCGATGCGGGCTCGAGGTACGGGTCGACGAAATCAGGCAAGGCCCCAGCGGGCCCGTGTACGGCGTCCCAGCTCGTCGACGTCGAACTCCCCCGCTGCGTAGGCGGCCGCGTCAGCGCGGTACTCAGCGCCGGCGGTGAGGCCTTCCATCGCGGAACTGTGGGCGGCGTCGGCCACGACGCGCTCGCGCAGCTCGCGGTCGGCCGCGGAAATGGTGCTGGCGGTCTTGACGCTCATGGTGGCCTCCCTCGTTGCTTCTAGTCTACCCGACTTGCTCAAAAACCTATAGTGGAGGTTTTGCACAGAGTGGGGTTTCGACAAGGGTTTTGAGCACCGGAGCTTCCCCGACATCTCGCGGCGCGCACCTGTGGAGTTCAGGTCTTGGTGGCGGCGGATTTTGATTGCTCGGTGTCGTCTAGTCGCCGATGACGAGGATGCTTGCGGCGGCTTCGACGACGTCGTCGGTGATGGCTTCGAGTTGATTGATCTTGAGTATCCGGGCGATCTGGGGGAAGAGGCGCTCGAGAAGCCGGAAGTTGCCACGCGTGATTCGTTCGATGGCGGCGATGGCCTGGGCGTCGGTGAAGTCTTCAGGGTCGAGGGTGCGTCCGATTCGTTTCCAGTGTCTGTCGAGGACGAAGAGCAGTTCGTCGCGTCCCAGCGCTCGATAGTGGTGGGAGAACCCGAGCCGGCTGTACAGCTGCGGGTAGTGCCTGAAGCGTTGGTCGATGCCGGGCATGCCGACCAGGATGATGGCGAGGTGGGTGCGGTCGTGCTGGTCCCGGAGCAGTTCAAGGGCCATCGGGGTGAGCCGTTCGGCTTCGTCGATGATGAGCAGCTCGACGAAGGAATTCTTGTGTGAGCGCTGGCCGGTGACGTTACCGATCGTGCGTTGGTGTTCCTCCACGCAGATGTCCACCTTGATCTGCCAATGACCGATCTCGCGGACGAGTTCCTTTGGTCGAGGCAGAACTTCTGGCGTGTAGAAGACAGTGCGGGACCGGTTGGCCAGAGCGTAAAACGCATCGTCCGCATCGCTGCGCGGTCCCCACTCATCGATGTACGGCTCGAGAGTGTCCCAGTTGGCGTATCTACGGGCGGATTGGGTCTTTCCCACGCCAGCGTCGCCGTGGCAGATGCCGATGGTTCGCTCTTTCCGGACGGCATTCGCGAACTCGATGAAGCGTCGGTGCTCCTTGGTCACGATGAATGCCTGGCCCATCACTCGTCCTCTTCATAGGTGCGCAGCCTGTTCCGCCGCGCCGGCTGAGGTGCGCGGCGGAGTTCAGGTCGGGCGGCGGTAGTCGGGATGCGCTCGTTGATGATCTTGCGCAGTTCGCGTCGGCGTGCTCGTCGGGCGGTTTCGACGTCGCGGAGACTCAGTCTGAGGTTCGGGTGGGCTTCGTCGATGGCGACGCAGATGAAGGTGTCGTGGTCGTAGACGCGGATCTCGGAGATGTCGCGCGGGTCGTACCGGATCGTGATCGGGTGTCCCACGAACGGGGCGAGGGTGGGAGCGAGGTAGCGCTGGCCTTGGAAGTGGATCCCGTCTCTTTGCACGATCCGGTTCTTCGGCACAGTAAGGAGGAGTGTGTCGAGGTACTCGAGACTGTCGGGCATCCGCGGAAGCCAGCCGTCGGCGACCCATGCGTCCCTCGGCGAAACTCCAAGCTCGGAGTGCGGTCGGTCGTTGTAGACGGTGATGAACGCCCCAATCGCTTGATCCAACGCGGGTAGATCCATCGACGGTGTAGGGGTGCGGCTGCCTGGTCCGAGGTGGCCGGGGAGTGTGGCGAGGAGTTCGGTGTTGATCGTGCCGAAGAATCGTTCGATCTTGCCTCGACCCTGAGGGCGGCCAACGATCGAGTGAATGATGCGGATGTGCAACGCGATCGCGGTGCGCTCAAGATGGTGGCTGGTGAAGTCAGAGCCGTGGTCGACGTGCAGGATGTCGGGGAGACCGCACATGGCCCATGCCGGGTCGGTCTTTCGCCAGATCGCTTGACGGAGCGCGAGTGCCGTGTTCAGCGCCGAGGGTGCCCCGGTGAAGACGGTGTATCCGCAGATCGCACGAGAGTAGTCGTCCATTACCGTCGTCAGCCATGGTCGATCCGGCTTCCCGTCGGAGCCGACGATGAGGATGTCTAGCTCGGTGTGATCGGACTGCCAGGTTTGGTTCGGCCGGTCAGCACGACGGCGAAGGACAAGTTCGTGCCGGTCGCGGTACGACGCCGGCCCCTCCAGCGCCAGCGTCACAAGCGCAGGATCAAGCCCGCGCACGACTTCTCGCACCGTCGCGTAACTGGGGACCGGCCTACCTTCCCGGGTCGCTTCCGCAACGGTCAGCCGATGAAGCGTCGCGAGGCTCGGCCGTGGTCTGGTCAGCGCGAGCCGTTCGATGAACGCGACGGTCTCGGGAGCTGTGCGCCGGGTTCCTGCGTCGATGCGGGGCTGCAGGTCCAGTCCGGAGATCCCGCCGTCCAGGTAGCGGCGGTGCCAGCGTTGCAGTGTGCGGGCGCTGATTCCGGTGTCGCGGGCGAGGGCCGCGAGTGGAACCTGGTCTTCGACATGAAGTCGAAGCACCCGCCACCGCTCCTCGGCGTCCACGCCTCACCTACATCGCGGCGCTTCCGCGCGCAGCGTCCGCTTGCTGGTGACGGTAGAGAGTGGCGCGGCTCCACCCGACCAGGCGGGCAGCGTCCTCAGCGGTG
>MTKZ01029261.1_pt1 | contig 11625 bp, 11 predicted proteins | sample 1042781 | NCBI WGS metagenome assembly MTKZ01 (sample SAMN06212207, study PRJNA360539) | anaerobic digester metagenome | biome: Wastewater treatment plant; material: sludge; isolation source: anaerobic digester fed with sludge from wastewater treatment plant | place: Denmark: WWTP Viborg ...
AACTAGGAGTAAATTTCTATGCTCCTAGGTATAAAGAGAACCACCAACTCTAAATGGTGGGGAAGAGGTATATATGAATAATTTAAAAGAATATAACGGAATCAGATATTATTATATTGAGGACGGTTCTATAGGGGTGTTTTCCATTATAGACAAAAACGCAACCGAATGTGTAATACCATCAGAAATAGATGGTATTGCGGTTACATCAATTACAAATAATGCGTTTTCTGATTGTAATTTATTAGAGTCATGTATAATTCCAGAAGGGATTGTGCACATTTCTCATAACGCTTTTGAGAAATGTTACAATTTGAAAAGCATTGAATTACCGGAATCGCTTACACACATCGGTGACAGAGCATTTAATTATTGCTCTTCATTGATTCAGGTAGTGATACCTGAAAATGTAACATGTGTTGGGACGGGAGCATTTGGTAACTGTGAGCAATTAAGACATGTCTTAATAGAAAACCCTAAGTGCTATTATGAGTATGCTTTCACAGTATACCCAAACGCATTACTAGAAAAAAAGAATATAAAGACCAGAAATGTGGTAAATAATATATTTGCATTTCAATATTCAGAAAGCGAATTTACAAAGTTCGCTTTAATGAGAGACTGTAATAATATACAAATTCAACACATAAGTGGTTCGGTACCGCATGTGTATGATATAATTAGAGCTTTAAAATTACAACCAGACTATCTTCTCAATATTCCAAAGAGAAGATATAAATTCAGCATTCTGACCAACTTCTCAGAAAGGGGAAGAGGATATTATAAATTAGTATATTTTAAAAAACCAGTAGACGTACAACAGGGTGTAATCGGAGCCTATTCTGTTGGATGCAAAGTAGAAGTCAACTCTACTGGTAAATTAGAAGATTGGATAAATAAAGATTTCTACATAAACGATCTTCTAGATATACTATATAAAGCCACGGGGGACTATCATACAAACGAAATAATATCCAAAAAAGTCCATACAATGGAACCACACCATACGATAGAATACGATTCGTCTAAGTCTATATTGGATTTAGATGTAGACTAATTTACAGAATTAAGAATTCGGGAGTAAATTTTCATGCTTCCGATGATATGAGAACCACCGACTCTAAATGGTGGGAAAGAGGTCGTTATGATATATTCAAATGAAAAATTCCCAGTAATCAAAAAAACACTCCCATGGGGTGTTTTAAATTGTGTTTTTATGGGGGAAGAAGGTAGGGGTAGGAAGTTCTACTTGCTACCCTCAGATTTCCCTCTAGAAAAGGGAGTTAACCTAGGATTGACAATTGGGCTTACCAAGTCTGGTAAGCCCAGAGTAGTGAAAGGAGAGGATGAAAAAACCTTTCTAATACTATCCTCTAAAGGAGGGTATACCAGAAGAGGAGATGGACAAGTTTTTGTTCTTGGAAAGAACAAAAACTGTATCAATAAACTAATCGAAACCTATGGAGCCGACGGTGCGGCTGGTCGCGTCGGAACATGGTGGGAATATTTGATTGAGGTCACTGACCTCAACGAACCTCTATACTTCAGGGTACGTAGAGGTGGTGGATGTAATTCCACCATATTAAAAGTATCGAAAGGTGCTGTAGAGGACCTTGGCGAATATGTGTCCACAATAGCATACTTCGATACCATGGGAGAGGACATTCCATATTGGATAAGCTGTCGAATGAATTCGACGACTACACTAGGNNCGAGATAAAAGAAAAATTAAAAAACATAGATGATTTATACAGGTATGCAAATGTAAAGAAACATCCGCATATCGAAGAACATAGATAGATAATTTAAGAATGAGTGTTGCAACTGCAACACTCATTCTATTTTTTTATCTTAGGTTATTTAAATTATCAAATTCAGTCGCTGTTAATGGTGTTGTTTTTTCTAATTGACCAGTTTTAGCAATGTAATCTGTTTTTGTTTTTTCTATCTGATTTCTGTCTATACCAGATGTCCATTCTAGTGAATCTCTTAATATATTATTATTTTTTAATAATATAGCACCTAATTCATTTATTTCTGGTGATATATCTTTAACACAACTAAATTTTAAATCTAATCTGGTTATTTCATGACTACCAGCTTGGTAATCCAAATCTGAACTATCTATCGATTTTAACCACATATTAGAGAACATAGTAACTGCCTCTGGTACTAGACCAGTTCTGTCAGTATTAACTATAATCGCTTCAAATGTATGGTTAGATTGTTTGAATTCTAGGTCTGCTCCATGATATGTACCTAATCCAGATTTTCTATCAGAAATACCAGTAATTATATAGTTAGCTACCTCTGATACTATTCTACCTGAAGTTTCATATACTTTAAATGTTATTTCCTTTGCATCATCTTCTGCTATACCAGCTACTTCAAATTCTGCACCAGTATAACCTCCCTTTACAGACTCAGTGGTCAATGATAATTGAGAACCGATACCTGATACATCTATAAAAGCATACTCTAAGATATGTACAAATTTATTTAATTTTTCTGGAATTTGTAATTGTGCAAATGCACATCTACGTGTTATAAATACACGTACGAAACCATTCATGAACATTTCATACTGAGCTAATGAGTCATGTCTAGCATCCAATCCACCTAGGAACATAGAATATTTATCTAATTCACCTGTGTATTCTTTTAATCCAGATTGAAAAGTTGTTGCCATTAATAATCACTCCTTTCTTAATAATTCATATTTTTCTCAACGTTAATTTCTATTTCAGCTTTGTTAAACTGTAATGGGAATGAAACATTGGAAATATATTTTATACTTCTTTTAGAAGCACTTACTGCTGTAACTTCAAATCTATGGTCTAGTGACTCTATAGAGGAAACCAATTCTGAGTCTACTTTAGCTTTGATTATATTCAACAGACTGTTTCTACTAACTACATTTTTTAAATCTATTAGATTTGCCGATAGCACTTTTCTAACTATTCTGATGTATGCAGATAACGTAGTAGTGTTGTTTGAAACCAATAGAGCAGAATCTAATGTTTGTGCTGTTATATTGTCTGCACGTCTGTATTCTCTTTCTGAGAACGGCTCCATATAGTTCCATCTATTATCATATAATAGTTCTTTATATTCAGAATCTACACCATCTTCTAATATAGGACCACATTCTAAAGAAGGGTTTGATAATATCAATCTACAGTTAGATCCTTTAAACTCTGTTCCAGGTTTATTCATATTAGTAAATGCAAATACTGGTAATAATGATGAGTACAAGTAAGTGATTGTAACTTTTATTCTTCTATTAGTATATGGGTCAATTATTGTTTGCCAGAAACAATCTTTATCTATGTATGCTGATAATACATTAGAACCGATATCATATAAGCTATCAGCCACGAGTGTTTCTATATCAGATAATCTAATATCAACACCAGCATCTATAACTTGATATTTGGCACGGTGGAATTGCATTAAACTTATTAATTCTTTTTTTGCATTGGTTGTTTTACCATCTATTACTACATTAGTGGTAGGATAGTTAGCATCTAAAATAATATCAACTGGTGTTCTTGCCAATGATAATATCAATCTATCAGCAGTACCCATGAATGCATTAGCATATGCTGTGGATATCGCTTCTGCGACTACGGTTGGATTAGCATTTTCAAATGAACCTTCTGAACCATTAAGTAGCTGTGAACCAGTAGGTGAACTTACAGAAACAGTAGTAGTATCTATTTCTAAATTACCAATCTGTACAGGTGTTAATGGATTTGTTCTAGGCTCATAAGCAAAGAATGGGTCAAATTCATCTATTTTATCTGGAATAGGTTTTCTATCTCCTACAGGTAATCCAGCAACAAATGTCTTCAATGCTTCGTATAATTCAGTTGTTACATCTTCAAATACATGAATGCATGCTTCTAATTCTGAAGTTTCAAATTTAGATAGTATAACTTCATTTATAAGTGTTGTTGTGTTATATCTTGTAGGTGTAGCTACACCTCCAATAAATGTGTTAGCAACAGAATTATTGTCATCTAATATTTGGAATGTAAACATCTTAATTGATGTTGTTTTTTCATATTCAAAGTTTGGAGTAATTCTCCATTTTAAACCATTGTAATATTTACCTGCACCCGCACCATATATAACTGCTATTGCTTTAACATTTGTAAATCCGTGGAAGATTTCTCCCTCTTCAGTCAACGGTGTTGTATCAAATGCCTTTGCCGCTGCCTCTAGCGAATCGAAATCAGTTTGTGATGGTATTGTTGCTAAACCATATTTAAATGATAATTTTTTACCGTTAACTTTTCTACCCACAAGCAAAACACTATTTGCTATAGCTGCATCTGGAGGCATTACTCTCATGCAATAGTTAAGTACATTATTTTGTGCGTTGCTAGTTACTGCGTTTAAATATGGTTGTCCATATTTAGCAAAGTCAACTTTACCATATACACCTGTTACTTTATTCTGTAGTATTGGTAGAAGTTTATTATGTCTACCTTTTTCTGATGTGAACACGTTCAAAATTTTAACTAGACTATCTGATTCTATAGTATTTTCTACAATATTAGCACTATTGTCTATAACTTTATCACTAATATGTGGATGGTTATACATTATATTTGACATAAATTCATCTCCTTATTTTTTTAATTACCTATATGTTTATTTAAGTCATTTAATATTTAATGACTTCTTCGAATGGCGATACTGCATCAGTAAGATTTTTTAAATCTCTGTTAACCGAACTGGTTACCATGGCATCAAAATCTTCATATGTCATAGCAGTAAAGGTTGCGGTATATTTACATATATCTCTTGCAGATACAGCTATATAATCATAAGGTGAAACACCACTAGTACCATATACTTTAGCAAATGGTATAGATGGGTCTTTCTTCCATCTATAAGATTGCGATAATATCATTTCTAAAGTATCTGATTGTACACCAAAATGCACTGAATTTATTAGCATATTTTCTCGCCATATAGTTATTACTTCTGGATATGATAATGTATTCGGTACATTTCCTCTCATTACCATTTGTAAGAATGTTAGGCAATTATCTGAGTCTTTTATTATATTACTATCCATGACTTCCATATTTTTAAGATATGTCAACACCCTACATTTTTCTACATCACCATTAGGCATTTTTAATTCCTCTGTAATATACGGAGGCACATTTATATTATAAGTAGTAGGTAAGTTAATGTGATTCATTTTAGTCTCTTTATTTATCAGTATCGGTAATACGGTATTAACTTTATACGTATCGAACATGTCTACTACTAACTTTGTTGTTGGTAAAAAATATCTTTCTGGTATTATTATTCTCAACATATCTACTGCTGTATATTTTTTACCATCCTTTTCATAAAATATATCCAAAAAATCATCTCCTTATAAACTATAGAATATATCGTCAGATATACATCCATGGTTTTCATTTCTTGTTTGTCTGGTAACTGGTTCTCCACTATTAATACTATTATAAATACTAATCTCATCTTCTACTTCAGTAATATCACCTATTCTCAATTCGAATTCTTTTTTCTCTCTATCCATACGATCGATATCACTCTTTAGTTTATCTCTTATAGCTTCAAATTCTGGTTCATCAGGTAAAGAGTCCAATGTGTCTCTGATAATTTCTTCATCTGACTTATCTTCAATTATAATTTCTGGTATCAATCCAAATCTATCTAAATTATTTCCGTATATCAATACATACATACATATTAGATATGACATGATATTATCATCATGCATTCCAGGAGCTGCTTCTATTCTATCTTTATTACCAGATGTATTTCTTTCTAATTTACAAATATCTTCATTAATGAATTTTGTAACAAACTGACTTCTATTTTTACTCATTCTATTCATCAATATAGTCATCATAGATTTTCTAGATTCTCCACCTGTCCATACTCCCTCATATTTAGAAGCCTCTGATTTAATTTTAAATAGCGAGTCTGAGGACATTCTTCTATCCATTTTTGAAGTTATTAAGTCTCTTCCTCTATCATAATAAATTCTATTAGCATATCTGCTTTTTGATATTAATTTCATTGTCGCATGTCCAACGCTGTTTCTTTCTATACATAAAACACCTAAAGGTACTACCTTGTCCAGTATCTCAATAAGTATATCTGATAATTCTACTTCATCTAAATAAGAAGAACGTAACTCAGCAATGATGTCGTATGTATCCTTATCTATTATAGTTATAGCTGTATTATCAGCACCTAATCCACTGGCAACGTCTACACCAATACCATATACTTTATTTTTTTCTATTTCTTTATATATATGAAGTACAAAGTATTTATCTGGACCAAGTCTTACTTCATATATAGGATTTTTAGTATTGAATCTTAATTCATCTAATTCATCTTGACCCCAAGGGGATTTATCCGAACCAGATAATCTATGTAAAAATATCTCTCTTTTTATCTTAACTATATCGCTCATACTTGAAGCTTCTGAACGTATTTCAGCCTCACTTATAAATAACTCTTTATAGTTAAATTCTATATATAAGAATTTATTTCTAGATATTTTTAATACATAATTTGTTATTTCGGAACGCTCATCTATCGGAAGTATATCGTTGAATTTACCTTCTAAATCATAAATAAATTCATCAAATCTACCCATGTTCTCTATTATCTTATATGCTCTTATAGACGAGTCATTGTCTAAGTTTCCAGGGGTAGATATACACATATAACAATAGAAACTATTTGTCTCTATTGCCATTCTCATAGCAGAAGCATATGCTGATATAGAGTTATCTACTGTTGTATCAACGAATGGTAAGAACTCAAATTCATCCAATGCAAATACAGAACTAGTATGACCACGGGCTGTATTCTGTGCTTTTTCTTCATTTATTGCTTTACCGTTTAAAACCATTTCATTACGATTATCAGCATTAACATATTGCTCAGCACTATTCTTACTCAAGTTCGGTCTAATATATTTTGGAAGATAATCGGTCATAACTTTAATATCTTCCAAATTCTTTTTACATTTAGGCATTTCTATATGATACATTATCAAACGTGTATCATTGGTACCTATTAAAAATGCCCATATTAGTATTTGTGACATTATCATAGTCTTACCTTTTTGACGTTTAATACATAAATCGTAAGAAATGCCTCTCATTGCACAAAATATAGCAGCAAGTACGCCCCTATTACATTTAATAGGAGCACATGTACCACCAGTAATTTTACATCTAGCTAATTCTCTCATATAATATATCATATTACTTGCCATCTCTATTTGAACTAATCCCGCATCTATACTAGAAATATTTTTAGCATATGGATTTATTAAAGCTACTTTTGGATTTTTTATTTCTAATGGCCACATCCAATTTTTTATACCTTTACTTTTTAAAAAATAGGCTACTTCTAAAAAGGATTTGTTTAAAGTACCAAAATCGTAATACTTACCATTATATTTCTTTACTGAATTCATTCCCTTTTTTTCTACGAAACTAATCTCAGAATCATCAACTATTTTGTTACCAATATATATACCCATAATAATTACCCCGCATATTCATCTGGATAATTTATATCTAATTTAAATTCTCCGGGTTGTTGTATTTTTTTATTTATTATATTCTCCTCATATTCTAATAATTTAGACTTCATAGATTCTAATTCATTAATACTATGAGGTATTTGATATTTATTACTGATGGGTGAATTCAATATAGCTATATAGTAATCTATAGTATCTATTTTACTTTGTATATATACACTCATCATTAATTTATCGTTCACAGATTTTATATTATCTTGTTGTATTCTTATATAATTTATCTCTGTAACATCTATAGGTTTTAATTTCTTTTTAAATAAAGAACCCTCTTGAATGTATTCATCTAAAACCGAATTATATACATTTTCATTGTATATTAATATATCTTTAAATACTGATTCTTTATTGTAATTGATTTGCTCAGTCGGTAATATATCATTGAGCATTTTACTATGTTTTAATAACCAAGGTGAATTTGTATTATCGTGATTTGCCTTTATCATTCTTGCTATATTATATTCACGCTTTTCGATTAAATCCATTACAGATTTAACATAAGCAGTATCTACTAATAAATCGGATTGTGTTCTTATTTTATTCATTCCACTTAATAAATCAGCACCATATCCTACAGATACAGCATATGAATCAGCATTCTTCTCATTTTTTAATGATTTAGCTGATTTTATATCCATTCTAATACTATTAAAAATAGGATATAAGAATAATCTCTTATATCTAGTATCTTTCATAAGATAACGTTGTTTATTAGTAAATCCAAGCTTGTTAATAGTGTATGATACTTCAGCTAATATTTTATTCAATTTACTAGTATTATGTTTCAAATGTCCTATCTCATGTAGTAAAATAGCTGATATTTCTCTGGACGTTAGTGATAATTTATTTGATAATAACCTCGTATCTATCTCTATTGTCCAATCATCAGAATTAGAATACATTTTTGAAAAATTATCTACATTTAAATTCATTATAGCTTTATCATCTAATATAAACGTTGGATATATTGACATACCTACAAATCCATGATTAGCCGGATATGATGTTATCTGTGTATTAAATTTAAATCCAAATTGTTTACTTAGAAATTCATTTAAACTATTAGAATCTAATGATTTTGTTTTAACTAGTTTGTCAGTTATATTGTCCAATTGTGACCATATACTGATTTCATTAGTATCCTCTTTACTCAATATTTTTGATAAATCCAATTGTATCATTCCTTTCATATTTCATTGTTTATTATAGTTTCTAATACCGTATTTATTTTATCTGGTAATATAACCCTAATGATTTTTAATTTAAAATCATATAGATTAACTATATTATTAATCTCCATTAACAATGCCCAATATACAGTAGTCCCATATAAATCATTACTAAGCTTCTTAGGGTTCATAAAATATGTTAAAATATCGTTATTATTCATTTTAACATTAATAATGTTTTTATCTATATAATCCTTATATTTCCTATAATATGAATTAAATTTCATTACTATATGCAGATTATTATGATTGATTACCAACGATTGATTTATATCTTTATTATTTATACTTCTATTTTTAATAATACTTATATAATCATCCATATTAGTTACATACGACATTAATTATCACCTTCTTAATATTATAATTATTTATTAATTCCTATTAATCGAATGTTCTTAACTAATATTTCTAGTAAATACTTAAAACAAATATATAAATTAAAAGAAAGGGGATTGTAATCATGATATTATTAACATCTAATGCTGATAAAATAGATGGCTTCGAACGTATGTCGGAGTTAGTAAATAAATTTGGTGCACCATTGATTATAACAACAGTTGCTATAATTTTTACAATTTTATTTCTTAATAGACTAATGGACATATCATTTACAAAAATGAAAAATAATATAAAGTTGGATGCTGATGCTAGAAATAATGAGAATGATTTATTGAGACAAGAGCGTATAGCAAATATAGAACAATCTAAAATATCATTCAATATAGTCTCTAGTATNNATGAATACTATGTGTGAAACTAATCAAGAAAGTTCATGTAATGTGCATAATGTGATAGAAAACACCAAGTTGTTACAATCAGAATTTGTAACTATTAAATCAGATATATTAGATATAAAAAAGGAACTATTGGTTATAGAACAGAAAATATCAGAGGCAGTAGATAAATTTGGTAATTAATAAATATAAATATAATAATGGATAATTATCCATTATTATATTTATATATTATATACATGTATTAAAATATATAAGAAAGAGGTCGTTATTATGTTTAAACTAATCAATGGTGATACCGTTATAGAAGGTATAGTGGATAGACTATACAGGGATACATTTATGAAACCGGGCTATGAAGCTGTACATGGTCAAATATTCAGTCCTATAAATTGGAATGAAGATGACTGTGAGTTTTATATGGTAGGAGATAGCGAACACAATATTGACGGATTTATAAAATTAAAGTTTAACCGCGTATGTAATACATGCACTATATCAATAGCAGTGAGTTTTTCTGATAATAAAGGTACGATGTACACCGCACTAAAACATTTAATACCGATGATATTCTCAAGGAATATTTCACACGTAAATTGGTTCTGTTTTAGTGGCATAAGTCACAATAAAGGGTATGAAAAAATAGTAAAAAAATACGGTGGAAAGATTGAAGGGGTTCTACGATACTCATTCGTCACATGGGATGGTATCATGCGTGATGCTATAATGTATGGCATCAGTCAAAACGAATATAGCACTAGTATAGCAAAATAAAATAGTTTTCATATATACGTTATGAAAGAGTATAAGTAATAACTTAGGGGTAAATTTCTATGCTCCTAGGTATAAAGAGAACCATGTATCTTTAAACATGGAGAAAGAGGGCAATATGAACAATTTAAAAATAGCTTACACACATGGCGGACAAAGTCATATGGATGATATGGCTTCAGCAGGATTGTTGAAAGCCATATTCCCAGAAATACAAATTAAAAGACTTGGCTTCAAAGAGGAGCCTGTCTATGGTGACGACACAATCGTATTTGATGTTGGTTTCGGTGAGTTCGACCATCATCAAAAAGACCATAAAAAACATGAGGACGGTTCCTCATATTGTGCTCTCTCCCTATTGTGGGAGAAGTTTGGAATGGAACTATGTTCCAATAACGGATATATGTATAATAAAATATACAAGTCGGTAATCAAGCATATAGAGCTTACAGATACAACGGGTGTACAAAACCCGTTAAGTACGTTCTTTAGGTTCAAAAATGCTTCAGACACACCGATTGAAGCATTTAATAAAACAGTCGAAGAAATGAGATTCTTCTTCAATGGTGTAAAAGAAGAGTGTTTGAAAATAGCTCCTGAGTTGGAGCGAGCAAAGCAATTTTATGATGAGGAACTAGATGGTGCTGTCTACGCCTTACCTGTAGACGAACCATTTATTCAGACAGATATTATAGCACAGTTATCGGACAAAATATTGTATTATGTACATAAGTCCGATAGAGCACCAGACAATTATAATATTATTGCTGTTGGCGACGACGGTAATAATAGAAAACTCATTCCTTTACCAGGAATGTCTGTCTCCAATCCAGAGGAGGCGAAAAAATTGGAGGAATTTGGGTTGCTAGGAGTGATATTCTTGCATACCAACAGGTTCATTATGGTATGTGATTCATTCTCGTTGGCCCAGATATATGCCGAGGTATTTTCTGAACCAGATACCAATAATGAGAATATTAAAACAAGGATAGGGGTAAGGATAGGGGTGTTGATAGACGCACAAGAGTACACTATGCAGTCAATATCACATGGATTTATAGGACATGTGATATCTTGGTTGGAAGAGAATGAGAAGACCACAGTGCCTGTCGAAAGTGAGGTTGACGACTCTAATTGGGATGGCGAGTAATCGTATTAATAATTATTAAAAATAATAAGGATGTGCATATGCACATCCTTATTATTTTTTTATTCATTGGTCACTTCATATATTATTTTCATATTATAATCACTTGTTTTTCTGATAGTATTA
>MTKZ01013887.1_pt1 | contig 11621 bp, 9 predicted proteins | sample 1042781 | NCBI WGS metagenome assembly MTKZ01 (sample SAMN06212207, study PRJNA360539) | anaerobic digester metagenome | biome: Wastewater treatment plant; material: sludge; isolation source: anaerobic digester fed with sludge from wastewater treatment plant | place: Denmark: WWTP Viborg ...
GAGGTTTAAACGCCAATTCGAAGTTTACAAATATTATTTCAGGCGGAGATTACGCAAATCAGTATCTTAGCATTAAAGTAGTTTATAATCCGACCGGAAATGTATGGCATTTGTATGTTGACAGCAGTTCAGCAGGATTTCCTCAATCAAGTCCGGCCAATACACAGACACAGATTGGAACTGCATCAGACAACTTTTATACTTCATCATCACTTCCTTATTTTGGAGCGTTATGGAATCATGCTACCGGCGCATCTGACTCGGCAATATTTGATGATTTTGATATTCCAGGAAATATCTCAACTACTTTAAATCTCACTGCAGTTATTGAAGGATATTATAATCCTGTTTCCGTATCTATGAATATGAGGGATTCAATAAAGGTATATTTAAGAAATTCATTTTCGCCTTATTCTGTCATTGATTCTTCAAAGTCTGTTCTTGACTCTCTGACATTTTCCGGATCATTTATTTTCAGCAATGTTACTACTGGAAATTATTACATAGAATTAAGTCACAGGAATTCCATTGAAACATGGAGCAAACTTCCCAAAAGCGTCACATCAGGCGGAACTTTTAGTTATAATTTTTCTGATTCTGTTTCAAAAGCTTACGGTGACAATATGATTTTTAATATCAACAGATATTGTTTGTACAGCGGAGATGTTAATTCAGACGGGATCATAGACGTTTCAGATCTTAGCAGCATTGATAATGATATAAATAATTCTAATTCAGGATATATCCCTACTGATCTAAACGGGGACTATTTTGTTGATGCTTCTGACGGATCTATAGCGGATAATAATGTAGTTAATTCTATTGCCCTGATAAGACCCTGATTTAAGTAACTCTCTTTTCATAATTCCCCGAAAATTATTTTAAAGGACCGTTTCAAACGGATAAACTGAAGGAATTTCATTCTGCATTTCCTTATTAAAAAAATATTATTGAAATTTAATTCTGTTCAACAAAATCTTAATCAAAAAATTTTTCTTAAAACTTAAATAATTTAAAATCATGAAAAAATTAAAGTACCTGTTTCTTTTATTCATTTCATTGTTGACGGTTTCAGCATCTTTCTCTCAATACAAACTGAGACCGGCATTTCCAAATCTACCTTTGTTCAGTAATCCTATTGAAATGACTCATTCAAATGACGGAACAAACAGATTGTTTGTGTTACAGCAACGAGGACTTGTATATGTTTTCAACAATTCCCCGACAGTAAGCACAAGAAAAACTTTTCTCAATCTAAGCGGAAAAGTTTCACCTTCAGGAAGCGAACTCGGACTTTTAGGAATTGCTTTCCATCCAAATTATTCTGTTAACAATTATTTTTATGTCAATTATACATTTGACAGCTCAGGAAGCGGGAGCGGATCGTGGTCAAGAGTTTCAAGATTCACAGCAAGCTCAGTAAACCCGGATACAGTTCTCCTTAATACAGAATTAATTTTAATGACAATTGCTCAGCCATATTCAAATCACAACGGCGGTAAGGTTGCATTCGGTCCTGACGGTTATCTTTATATATCATTCGGAGACGGCGGCTCAGGAGGTGACCCTTTAGGTAACGGACAGAACAGAGCAGTATTGCTGGGAAAAATTCTGAGAATAAATATAGATTCCACTTCTGCCGGAAAAAATTATAAAATTCCTGTAACAAATCCTTTTTACGGAAATGTTTCCGGTTATAAAGAAGAGATATATTCTTACGGGATGAGAAATACATGGAAATTCAGCTTTGACATTCTAAACGGAAATCTATGGGCTGGTGATGTTGGACAAAACACATATGAAGAAATCGATATAATTGAAAGCGGTAAAAACTACGGCTGGAATAAAATGGAAGGTTTTCATTGTTACGGAACCTGCGATACTACAGGTAAAGGATTTGTAAGACCAATTTGGGAATATTCACACTCATTGGGCTCTTCGGTAACAGGCGGCTATGTTTATCGAGGATCACTTCTTCCCGGACTTTATGGAAAGTACATTTACGGAGATTACGGCGCAGGGACTGTATGGGCTTTAACTTATGATTTCATAAATGNNTAAATCCTGCAACAAATGTACAACTGCAGGACACAAATTTTCTGATATCTTCATTCGGAGTTGACAATAATAATGAATTGTATGCATTAAAGTATTCAAGTACAATTGGACAGATATACAGTATTGTAAATACATCCGTAATTACTCTGAATCTGAAAGCAGCAATTCAGGGGTTTTATGACAATAATGTAAACAGTATGAGAATCAAAGATACTTCAAGAGTTTACTTGCGATCTTATGTTTCTCCTTATCCATTAATAGATTCTTCCAAAACAGTTATTGATTCTCTGAATTTCAGCGGACTTTGTTTCTTCAACAATGCTCCGACAGGTACATATTATATAGTAGTGAAACACAGAAATGGTATAGAGACATGGAGTAAAAATAACGGTGAGAATTTAGTTAAAGGTCAGTTAATAAATTATGATTTTACAAATGACAGTTCAAAGGCATACGGAAGCAATCAGATTAAAAAAGGAAGCCTGTATTGTCTTTACAATGGTGATACAGATCAGGACGGGATTATTGACGCTTCAGATGTAAGTATGATAGACAATGATGCTTTAAACGGAACATCAGGATATGTGGTTACCGATTTAACGGGTGATAATTATGTAGATTCGGATGATCAGTCAGTTGTGGATAATAACAGTCTGACTTCGGTAAGCGTGATAAATCCCTGAGTTTAATTTCAACAATAAATTAAGATGCCTGCAGGTCAATACCGGCAGGCATTTTTTATTTTCTGAATTCGAAAAGAACTATTCCTGCTGCTACGGCTGCATTCAGAGATTCGCATTCCGAATATCCGTTGATCCTGAATTTTCTGTAATTTTTATTTTCCGAGATAGAATTTGAAATACCGTTTGCTTCATTTCCGAAAACAATAAGATAATTTTCAGAGTTTGATAATTTTAATTCGGATAAATTTTCTTCTGCTGACAAATGTGAAAGCAAGATATTGTATTGATCATTTCTGTATGATTCGATTTCTCTTTCCAGATTTAATTCATTTCTTATTTTCAAAAAGAATAGTGAGCCCTGCGAAGCTCTTATGACTTTAGAATTAAAAACATCAACAGAATTTTTGCTTATAATAAGTTCATCAGCTCCAAACCAGTGGCAGGTTCTGATAATTGTTCCGAGATTTCCCGGATCGCTGATATTATCAATTGCCACAACTATCTTATTTGACTTATCAGTTTTTATTTTTTCATTATGCAAAGACAGATCAGGTCTGGATACAAGCCCGATAATTCCCTGTGAATTCACAGTTTCGGAAAGTCTGCTGAACTTTCTGTCATCAAGGATTTCAATACCGGCAGAGTGATTCGAGTTTTTAATCTTTTCAATAGCAGATTCATTTTCAAAATCTTCCCTGACAAAGATTGTTTCAAGCATTTCCCTGTAAATATCAGATCTGAGACATTCTTCTATCAGATGAATGCCTTCGATAAGGAATTTATTGAATTCATCACGATACTTTTTATGATGAAGTTTTTCCAGATTTTTTATATCGCTGTTATTCAATTATTCACCTCTGTATTCAACATAATTTTTTTCGGTTTCGTAAAGTTTAACCGAATACAAACTGACATTTTCTCTTTTAACTTTATCAGCAAGAGCTTTCCAGAATGAAACTGCCATATTTTCGGTAGTGGGTATAACATCTTTAAACATATCAATTTCATTAAGGAATTTATGATCAACTTTATCTAAAATCTCTTCATGAATTATTTGTTTAAGCAGTTTAAGATCCATTACATAATTACTTTCGGGATCGGGAGTGCCGGCAAGTGTTACTTCGATGTAATAGTTATGTCCGTGAAAGTTATTGCACTTTCCGAAAAGTTCTTCATTCTTTTGCTGTGACAATCCGGAGTTTTCCAGTTTATGAGAAGATGAAAAATGTTCCCTGCGGGTGATATAAAGCATAAATTTTTTCTGTAAAAATAATTTTTAAACTGTAATATAAAAATGCATTAAAATCTGAATACAGAAATTACGTTTTACAATGCAAGATTTAACTCAGACTAATTAAATTCATTTGCAATTTTCATTATAATAAAACTTAGTGGCACACTAAAAATGGAATGAAAGAATGAAATAATATTTTCACTTTAGTTACATATATTTACACTTAATAAAAATATTTATCTGTATATTTGTAAGAGATTATTTAAAAAATTTAAAACCGTTTTGATAATTTAACTTCATTATTCCTGAAACCTTTTTATTATGCACAAGTCTTATAAAATTAACCGAAGTGCTCACAAACAAAAGACAATTTTATCTCAATAAAATATTAATTTTATCATATAACTTGGTTATGAAACTTATTATTTTAACAATCGTTTACAAAAATTGATAATAAACCGTAAAAAATTAATGAATAAATATATTCTCCTTGCAATTTTTTTCTTATCGAACGCTTTTTCAGTTCAAGCTCAGGAAATTATAGACCTGAACAAAGCAATAACAACAGCAATCAATAACAACACAAACGTTTCGAATCTTGAAAAAACTCTTGAGATACAAAAGTTATCTACAAAATCAGCAAAAGGAAACCTGATCCCATCATTAGACCTTAGCGCAAGATGGAGCAGGAATAATACTTATTCTCAGGGATCTGTAAGATTTGAAGGCGGGACACCTATCGCAGTACCGGAGCAAAACTCATGGATTAACGGTTTCGGATTGGGGCTGAGCACACAGGTTACTTTATTCAACGGATTTTCAAACCTCAAACAGATTGATCTTTCAAAAGAGAATGAAACTGCTGCAAGAATAAATCTTGATAAAACAAAATACGATATAATTTTCAATGTAACTTCTGCATATTTTGATTTGCTGAAAAAAGAGAAAATAGTACTTGTGAATCAGGATAATTTAAAAGATTCGCAATCGCAGCTTGATAAGATAAAAGAGTATATGAATGTGGGGAAAAAAACCTTAGCTGATGTTTACAAACAGGACGTATTAGTAGCGCAGAATGAATTAGCTTTAGAACGTTCGATTAATGATTTCAATAAAAGCAAGGTGGATTTGCTTCTGGCAATGAATGATGATATGAATAAAGATTTCACTATATCAGAAAACAGTGTGGACATAAACCTTACATCATCAGATATACAGAATATAGTTGAAAGAAACTCAAATACTGAAGCGCTTCTTAACAGAGCTCTGGATAAAAGATTTGATTACAAATCCACACTTCAGGATATAAAAATAAATAAGGTGCAGATTTCAATTGACCAGAAGAATCTTTATTTTCCTACGTTGTCTGCTTTTTCAAATTACAATCTGAGTTCTTCTAGAATAGAAGATCTTACCGGCTTAAGAACTTTTCAGTTTGGTTTTCAGCTTACTTATCCTATATTTCAGGGATTCAAACTTGATAATAAGAGACAGACATCGGAACTGACACTCAGGCAAAAGCAGGATGATCTTGATCAGCTTCAGCAGCAGATCAGAAGTGAAATTAAAAAATCTTATCTTGATCTTCAGACCGCAAAGAAACAAATAGAAATATTAAACCGCAATTTAGTATCAGCCGAACAGGATAAATTATTGTCAGAAGAAAACTACAGAGTAGGCGTAGGAACATTACTTGATGTTCAGCTTGCAAGTACAAAGCTGAATTCTCTGAAGATTGACAGGATCAATGCTTATTATGATTTTTTACTTGCTGAAAGAAAGCTGAATTATTATACAGGCGAACTAAGTTACTGAAAATAATATTAATTAATATAAACTTTTAAATAACAATGTCGGAAACCAGTACTCCATTACAAACTCCATCGGTTCAGACTCCGATGAACAATAAAAAGAAAAAAAAGAAAAGCAGAAAAAAACTTCTGTGGATATTAGGATTACTTCTGATTGCAATTATAGTAATTGCAGTTATTATTTCGAGTAAAAAAGAAACTCTGATTACAGTTCAGACTGAAAAAATAAAACCCAGAAATATTACGCAGATAGTAACAGCAACCGGCAAGATACAATCAGAAACTGAAGTTAACATCAGCGCTGAGATCAGCGGGGAAATAGTTTCACTGCCTTTTAAAGAAGGAGATGAAGTTACAAAGAACGATTTGCTTGTTAAGATTAAGCAGGATGCTTTTGCGCCGCAGCTTCAGGAGCAGAATGCCGCCATACAGGTAGCCGAGAGTAATTTAAAAACCAGCGAAGTAAATTTAAGAAAGTTAGAGCTTGAACTTCAAAGGATCAAAGAGCTTAACAGTAAAGGTCTTGCTTCGCAAAGCGAGCTTGATAACGCGCAGTTGAGTTTTGAGCAGACTCAAGCTCAGATAAATACAAACTCCGCTCAGATAAATCAGCAGAGAACCGGGATGTCGAAAATAAAGTATGATATTTCGAAGACAACAATTTATGCCCCGATAAACGGAACAGTAACTCAGCTTAACAATGAGACCGGTGAAAAAGTACTTGGTACAATTTCAAATCAGGGGTCACAGATAATGACTATATCCGATCTTTCAAAAATGGAATGCCAGGTTGAGGTCGGCGAGACAGATGTAACTCTTGTAAACATTGGCGATACTGCAAAAATACAGATTGACGCTTTTCCGGATAAGATATTTACAGGATATGTATATGAAATCGCGAATACTGCCAAATCAAAAGGCGTCGGCACTCAGGATGAAGTAGTAAAGTTCGTAGTAAAAGTCAGAGTTATAAATAATGATGTGGAGCTGAGACCCGGGATGAGCTGTACTGTTGATATTGAAGTAGAAAAAAAGATGAACGTACTTGCTGTTCCGATCCAGTCTGTCACTACCAGAGAAGAATTCAAGGGTAACGGAATATCTGAAGAAGCTGATAACGAAAATTTAAAAAGAGAATCCGAAGAAAAGCAATCAAAAAAAATCAAACCGAAAGAAGTTGTTTTTGTAATTGACAATAATTCAGCTAAAAAGACAGAAGTAAAAACAGGGATAAGCGATGACTCATATATTGAAGTAACTGAAGGAATTAAGGAAGATCAGGAAGTAGTTAAAGGTACATTTAAAGCTATAAATAAGGAACTTGAAGACGGTTCAAAAATAAAAGTTGATAATGAAGTAAAGAAAAAGAATTTCAAGACTGATGAAGGAAATTAAAACTAAAAAAAACAAGTAATACTAAAAACTGATGGAAAATAACATCTCGCAGGAAAGAAAAGTACTTATAGAACTTAAGGAAATTATTAAGCTCTATATAATGGGAACTGAAGAATTATACGCGTTGAAAGGTATTACTTCTAATATTTATAAGAAAGATTATTTAGCAATTATGGGACCTTCGGGTTCCGGGAAATCTACTCTGATGAATATTATTGGTTGTCTTGACTCGCCTACATCAGGCGAGTACCATCTGAACGGAAAAAATGTAAGTGAAATGGATGACGACGAGCTTGCTGAAATCAGAAATATAGAGATTGGTTTTGTATTTCAGACATTTAACCTTCTTGCAAGGAGTGACGCTTTGCATAATGTAGAACTTCCTTTGATTTACAGAGGAATTTCAAAAGCTGACAGAATTGAAAGAGCGGAAGAAGCTTTGTTCAATGTCGGATTACAGGACAGAATGAAGCATAAGCCAAATGAATTATCCGGAGGTCAGAGACAAAGAGTTGCAATTGCAAGAGCGCTTGTAAACAATCCTTCTATTATACTTGCAGACGAGCCGACGGGGAATCTTGATTCAAAGACCGGGGAAGAAATCATGGCATTGCTTGAAGAGTTAAACAGGAAAGGTAACACAATTATTATAGTAACACATGAAGAAGAAATCGCACATCACGCTCACAGGGTAATGAAGATCAGGGATGGTCTCATTGAAAGCGATACATTAAGTGACAAAGGAATAAAAATTAAGCAACAAAGCGAAATATTATTATAAATTAAAATCCGGATGAATTTTCTTCTCGAAATAAAAGAAAACCTTCTCATTTCATACAAAGCTATAACAGCGAATAAACTAAGATCATTTCTCGCTACACTCGGCATTGTAATTGGAATTACTTCAGTCACTCTTATGCAGACCGCAATAGAAGGTATCAATCGGGCGTTTGAAAAAAGCATTTCAGCAGTAGGCGCAGATGTTTTGTATGTGCAGAAGTTTGAATGGTTCGGAAAAGAAGACTGGTCATTTTACAGAAACCGGAAAGATCTGACAATGGCTCAGTACGATTTTTTAAAAAAGAATTCGCAAACTGCAGTAGTAATGTGTCCTTCGGTCGGTACAAATAAAGTCATAAAATATAATGACCTTGTGCTGGAAAACGTTTTCGTTGTAGGAACCACAGATGAATATCAGCTTACATTCGGATCAAATATGGAAGACGGAAGATTCATTACAAAAAAGGAATCTGACGGAGGATATCCGGTTTGCGTAATAGGAACTGATATTAAAAATGCATTCTTTGAAAATACAGACCCGATTGGAAAGACAATAAAAGTAGGATCATATTCATTTCGAATAATAGGAGTTGTGGAAAAGCAAGGAAGTCTTCTTGGTCTGTTTAGTCTGGATAACAGAATAATTGTTCCGATAGAAAGATTTTACAGATTATTCGGCGGCAAAAGAAGTCTGTCCATAAATATTAAAGCGGGTGATGTAAAAAATGTGGACGAGACAAAAGAAGAAGTTACTTCGATTATGAGAAAAGCCAGAAAAATACCGGTAGGCGATAAAAATGATTTCGGTGTAAATCAGCAGGAAGCATTTAAGACAACATTTGAAAGTCTGACTTCGCTGATAAAAATTATAGGAACACTTATAACATCATTATCATTAATCGTAGGTTCGGTCGGAATTGCAAACATAATGTTTGTATCAGTAAAAGAGAGAACAAAGGAAATAGGAATAAGAAAAGCAATTGGTGCCAAAAGAAGAACTATTTTATATCAATTCCTGATTGAGTCCTGCACGATTTGTCTTTTAGGCGGATTAATTGGAATCATGATTTCATTTCCCATAAGTCTGATTATAAATGCGTATGTACTTCCTACTGCAATGCCTTTATGGGTAATTATTCTTGGACTTTTCGTATCGCTGATTTTCGGAGTTATGGCGGGATTCTTTCCTGCTTACAATGCTTCAAAAATGGATCCTGTAGAATCATTAAGATATGAATAAAATTATTTTATGAATTTCACTGAACTAATAAAAATTGCATTAAGTACACTCAGGGCAAATAAACTAAGAGCGGCTCTTACATTATCCGGTATTGTCATAGGTGTATTTTCTATAATCGCAATAATGACTCTGCTTAACGCCTTACAGGCAGGGATAGAGGGCGGTCTGAGCGAATTAGGCAGCAATACATTTCAGATTCAAAAATTTCCATCAATTCAGATCGGCGGACCAGGAAGGCAAAACAAATACAGAAACAGACCAGATATTACTTATGAACAGGGATTAAGGTTAATGGAAAAATCCACTATGTATAAATATATTTCTCTTGAAGACTATATCGGAGGCAAGACTATAAAGAACTCAAAATATTCTTCAAATCCAAATCATTCACTCGGTGGCGTAACTCCTGAATATCTTGAATGCAATAACAGGAATGTACAGTTCGGAAGATTCTTCACAGAAACAGATTTATTAAACAACAGCAGAGTTGCAGTGATTGGTATGGATGTCGTTGAAAAACTTTTTCCAAATGAAGATCCAATAGATAAATATATTACAGTTGATAACAGCGAGTTTCAGGTCATCGGAGTATTTGAAAAAAAGGGCGAGGGATTTGGACAGAGCAACGATAATTTCGCATTACTCCCGATTACTACAATGCAGCAGATTTACGGAAAGAACAACAGATCTGTTAATATTGCTATTCAGGCTCCTTCAAAAGAGACCTATAATGAAACGGTTGAAAATGTTATAAGCGTTATGAGATCTATCAGAAAAGACAAACCGGGAGAAGCAGATAGTTTTGAAATTTTTTCGAATGAGTCACTCATAGGACAGGTTAACAGTTTTACAAAATATTTTAAATACGGTGCAGGATTCATTTCCTTTATTGCAATGCTTGCAGCAGNNATTTATTGCTATGCTTGCAGCAGGAATCGGGATTATGAATATTATGCTTGTCTCGGTAACTGAAAGAACTAAAGAAATCGGAATAAGAAAAGCTGTAGGCGCAAATAACAGCAGTATACTTACACAGTTTTTAATAGAAGCGGTAATATTATGTGAACTCGGCGGTCTTATCGGCATTCTTCTCGGACTTATAACCGGAAATTTACTTGGTCTGTATTTAAGCAGTCCCGTTGTAATACCTTATGACTGGGTAATAATCGGTCTTGTAGTATGTTCCGTAGTTGGTATTGCATTCGGAGTTTATCCAGCTTACAAAGCTGCAAAGCTGAATACAATTGATGCTCTCAGATACGAATAAGCTCAGAACAATGAGACGTAAGATTATTTATATATCTGTTTATATCTTTGTTTTCCAGATTATTATTTAGTTCTTCAAGTTTTAAAAGACCCTGTTTTATCTTTTCAGTCATTTTCTGATCTTTTCTTCTTTCATAACCATAAGCATAACTTCCCAGTACCTGAATTATTCTGATAAAAGCAAAATAATAAAAATCTTTCCGGAATTTTTGTTCGTTGTAATTAATATAGTTTCGAAGATTTTCTTCATAATGAATCATCAGCATAAATCTTTCGTCACGTGTAAGTTCTGCGCTTCCCGAATAAATAAATGATGCAAGATCATATTGCAAAGGTCCTTTTCTTCCGGACTGATAATCAATGTAATACAACTCGCTATTCTTTATCATAATATTTCTCGGCTGGAAATCACGGTAGAGGAAAAAATCATTGTCAGAATCCCTGATCAAATCCGAACAAAACATCATTACTTTTTCTAGTAAATTATCTTTATCAAATCCGGTTAAATAATTCTTTAATAAATAGTCATGGAATTTTCCGAAATCATCTTTGAGAACTGATTCGTCAAAACATTTGGTCTGATAACAATACGAATAATCTAATTTGTCCTTTGACAATACCTGAAACCTGATCAGATCATTTAATGCTTTTTTATAAAGATGTATTTTTTCTTCAGAATCTTTTTCTGACACTGCAGATTTTAAGGTCATATCTCCAAGATCCTCTTCGATGTAAAAAAGGTTGTCATCCGAGAATCCGTAAATCTCAGGGACATTAAATCCAAGCTTCAGGAATGACTCACTGAACTTTACAAAAGCCAAATTCTCTTTCGGATTTTCATTGAAGATACCGATGCATTTCAGTCCGCCGTAATATATTCTGAATATCTTTCTTTCTGAAGCATCTGCTTTCAGCATTTTTAAAGAATCTATATTCAATCCGGATCTTCTGAAAACAAGTTCCTGAAAAGAATTCAATACTATTTCTTTTAAATATGACATAATTATTTACTGAACAAATCTGACAATGCTGAATTAAGATCCGGAAATTTAAAATTATAACCTACCTTGACTAATTTATCCGGAAATACTTTTTGCCCTGTAAGAAGATTCCAGGCAAACTCCCCTACCACAATTTTCATTACAAATGCAGGT
>MTKZ01036495.1_pt1 | contig 11621 bp, 11 predicted proteins | sample 1042781 | NCBI WGS metagenome assembly MTKZ01 (sample SAMN06212207, study PRJNA360539) | anaerobic digester metagenome | biome: Wastewater treatment plant; material: sludge; isolation source: anaerobic digester fed with sludge from wastewater treatment plant | place: Denmark: WWTP Viborg ...
CTAACTCCTGCCATTGGCCGATTGGACGCGTCATTTCGGAAGCCTCCGTCCCTTAGAAGTGCCCCGAGGAGGCTTTTTCTATCCGGTTCATCAGGGCCAAACCCAAACCGACTTCTTCGAATCCTTCGATAATCCCCCATCGATAACCGAGCGCGTCCACCGTACGCAAGGAATGAAAGAGGTTTTGAGCGATACTGTAGAGGTTTGACCGGCTTCCCATCGAGATAGCCGAATACCCTCTGGCGGAGTGGTAGTTGATCGTCTCGGCCGTTGCCAAAATCAGGGCCTCTTTATCTTCACCGCGTAAGCGAAGATAGAGCTCTTCCGTGTCTTTGGCGAGTTTGGTCAGGTTTCCGGTCCAGGGGATGATCGCGATGGCGGCTTCCGGCGCATAGTGCCGGTATTTCATACCCGGCGCGAGGGCCTTCGAACTTTTCAGGTTGATTTCGAGGTTGGGGATGATCTCCTTCAACTTTTCCACGGTGATCGGTCCGGGCCTTAACAATACGGGCGGCGTTTGGAGCAGGGAGATGATCGTGGATTCCAATCCGATCGTGATCGGCCCGTTATCGATGATCCATTCGACCTTCCCCTCCAATTCTCGCAAGTGTTCAGGCCGAGTGGCGCTGGGTTTGCCGGAGATATTCGCGCTGGGCGCCGCGATCGGTTGGCCAGCCGAGTTGATCAATATCTGCGCTACGGGATGCGAAGGGAATCGAATGGCCACCGAAGGCTTCCCGCCGGTGATCTTGTCCGAGACGCGCTGAGATTTCGGCACAACAAAAGTAACAGGCCCAGGCCAAAATCGTTCCGCGTATAGGAAAAAAAGATCCGGAGTGGATTCGTGTATCAGGTCCAACGCTTGATTGATATCGGCGATATGGACGATCAAGGGATTGTCCGCGGGGCGGCCCTTCACACAGAAGATCCGTTGAACGCCTTTCGCGGCGTAAATACCGGCGCCGAGTGNNAGTCCGTAAACGGTTTCGGTGGGAAAAACGGCCAACTCACCCCTCGTTAAAGCCTCTGCGGCCGGTTTGATCTTCTCTTGTATTTGAAAAAGAGAATGCTTGTCGGTGAGAACAACGCGCTGGGTGGAAACCACCGAATCGACCGCATTCTCTTCGTTTTCCGGGAGAAGCCCGTGGTGTTTCTCGCTTTGATCCATGCTCCACACCTGATTTAACTTTTAAATAAAGACTTAAACAACCTCCAGAAAGTCGGTTTCGAGAGTTTGTAATCCTCCTGCAAGGGGACTTTGTGGCCTAACATCCGTCGAGCGACGTTCGTGAATATTTTATTCAGCTCGTTGTCGCTCTCGAAGGCGATCGGGAGCCCGCGATTCGATCCAATGACCACGGCTTCAGAATCCGGCACGATCCCTACCAGCGGGATCGCCAAAGTTTTAGTCACATCGTCGATCGATAGCATACCGCGCTTTTCGGCCACATTGGGCCGAAATCGGTTCACGATCAGGAAGATGTTCTCTTCAGATATTTTGCTCTTTTCCAGAAGCCCGGTCACACGGTCGGCGTCGCTCACCGCCGTATACTCGGGATTGGTCACGATGATGGCAGCGTCCGCCGCGACGACTGCGTTTCGAAACCCGCTCTCGATTCCCGCGGGAGAATCGATAAGGATGATGTCGAAGTTCGGTCGCAACTGGGCGACGACCTTCTCCATATCTTCGGGCTTCATCATTTCTTTCGTTGCGATCTGAGAAGCCGGCAGAAGATAGAGGTTTCGGCTGGTTTTATGACGAACCAAAGCTTCCATAGAGCCGACCTTCTCGGTGATTACGTCTATGATCGTGTACAAGATTCTGTTTTCGAGGCCGAGCACCACGTCGAGGTTTTTCAACCCTATGTCCGCATCGATCAAACACGTCTTCTTTCCCAGACGAGAAAAAACCGCTCCGAGGTTGGCCGTTACCGTTGTTTTACCGACACCGCCTTTTCCGGATGTGATCACGAAAACTTGTCCCACCTTCAACCCCCTCACTTTTCATTCTGTCCGCGATCGGACAAAAGAGTCAACAAGGCCTTTGACGCGTCGCTTTGAGCCATTTGGCGCTCGATATATCGGACGACCTTCTCGATATTCGCGAAGAAGTCGCCCCGTAAAGAACACCCGGAAGCCTTCAGATGGCCGCCGCCTCCGAAATAGGCGGCGACTTGAGAGACATCGAACCATTTCTTCGAGCGGAAACTCACGCGGGTGTCCCCGGCCTCGGATTCGACGAACAGGACCGCGCATTCGGTCCCCTTGATGGATCGCAACTCACCGATGAACCCGGCGGTATCCTCTTCCGTGCATTCGCACTCCCGGAGCATCTCTTGCGTGATATAGGAATAGACCAGTTTACCGGAGAGTAAAATTACGATNNCGAGTTTTTGGATCATCCGGGTCAAGAGGTGGAACTCCTCCGTTTTTTTGTTCTCTAAAATGGTGGAGGCGTTGAAGTAAGGTTGGGCGCCCTGTTCCATTAAAAAGGCCGCATCTTTGAACAAATCGGCCGTCGTGTTGCTGTAACGGAAAAATCCGGAATCCGTCTGCAACCCTAACATATTCACGGTCGCCAGGACCGGGTCGTAGGGCACGCCCAGACGTCGATTCAACATCAAGATCAGCTGGGCCGTCATGGAGGCGGTGGGCTCTACCCACTGCACCGTTACGAAGGAAAGCGCTGAACGGTGGTGATCGATGACGCAGGAGGGCTTTTCATCCAACCATTTAGCGAACCGACCCATACGATCGGGTGAAGACCCGTCGAGGAAAATTAGCGCCTCGAACCCGTTGTCGATCGGATACCCACGGATTTGGTCGCACAAAGGAATCGACTGAAAGATCTCTGGGATGGGCCAATCGATCGCCGCTTGGGTTTCTTTACCCAGACGACGTAAACCAAAACTCAAGGAAAGTACGGAGCTAATCGCGTCTCCATCCGGCTGTATGTGACTCACGATCAAGAAAGAGCGGTACCTTTCCAAAAACGCCGTCACCTCTGCGGCTTTTTTTTCAGAAATCACGGCGTTTTTGTCTCCGTATGAGTTTTTCCTATCTTTTTTTCGTACATTCTTTGATCCGCCCTTTCCAACGCGGATCGAGCGGAGTCCGTCCCGAGAACTACCGTGAAACCGATGGTCACGTTCAAGGTCACCGGAAATTTCGTCTCGTACACCTCGCGTTCGAAGCGCTGCGTGAAACGGAGCAAGTCCTCCTCGGAATCGATGATTAACAACACGACGAATTCGTCTCCTCCGAACCGATAAGCCCGTTCCCCTTTCCGGATGCTGCTAAGGATGCACTTGCCGAAGAGCGAGAGCACCGAATCGCCGGTGATGTGCCCGAACCGGTCGTTGATGCTTTTAAACCGGTCGATATCCATAAAAACGATCCCAATCTGGTATTTCGCCCGTTTGACGTTTTCGATATGGGTGCGTAGGTCCTCCAGAAGGGTTTCTTTATTGTACAACTTCGTCAGCGCATCAATATGAGCCTGTTCAGCGACCTTTTCGAGGGCGTCGCCCAGCACTTCCTCGATAATCACGTCGTGTAAGATCATGGCGAAACCCAAACAGGTTCCTTCACCGTCCGTCAAGCGGGCGCTATACAGTCTCATATGGGTTAATAAGCCTTCCGGAGTCTCGATCCACACCTCGAGCGAGGCCGCATTTCCACGTAGACAGTGCATCTCTAAGAAGTACTCGAAAGAGATTTTTTGACCGAAGACGTCAATCATCGTCATAGCCTCATCGAAGGTTTTACCGACGATCTTCTGCGCGGTATGGCCCGTTATCAAAGAGGCGCCACTATTCCAAAACAAAAAACGCCCTTCTTGATCGACGATCGCAACGCCGGTGGAAAAGAGGTCGAGCGTGTTGATCATAGATTGGAAGGATATTTCGCGCATCTCATCACGTTCCTTTCGTTTGCGCTTCTATATGAGATTATAGCATAAACCAGCGGATCGCCAAGTAAGCCGTAGCCACGGTCAAACCGATCAAGGTCACGCTGAGCCCTTCTTTGAAGAAGGCCAAATACTTTACCTTTCCTTTGTAGTTTTTTTCGATCAAGCCGACCGCAACCATATTCGCGGCCGCGCCGCTAAAGGTGGTGCTCCCTCCCAAACCTGTGCCCAAGGCCAAAGCCCACCACAGTTCATAACTGTGCGGAATCGTCCCTTGAAGCGATTGCACGATCGGGATAAAAACCGTGGTGATGGGGACCGCACCTATAATACCTCCGAGTAACCCTGAGACCCACAAGACCGTCAAGACGACGAAAACTGGGGGGACCTGCATCCGCGAGATGGCCGTCGCCACGGCCCCGGTGATACCCACGTCCTTGAGGGCTCGCGTTACAGCAAAAAGCCCGAGGAAAAAGAAAATCGTTTCCCATTCGATCTCCGTAGAGATAGAATGAAAATCGCGCTTACTGAGAATAAGGATAATGATCGCGCCAAACAATGCTATTAAGGACGGCTCGTATTCGAACACGGAATGAAGTAGGAAGCCGAGAATGACGAACCCAAAAACGATCAGGCTCTGCTTGAACAGTTTTCTATCGGTGATCGCCTTTGAGGGGTCTATCGAAAGCAAGCGCTCGAGTTTTTCCGATGGGATTTGGGCGAGCGCTGCATTCTTCTTACGGAAATATAAGGTGTAGATGGCCAAAACGATCAAGGTGGGCCACAGCATCACCGACGAAAACTGGATGAATCCGGCATTCGCAGCACTCCCGATGAGCAGGTTGGGCGGATCCCCGAGGATCGTCGATGTACCGCCTATATTCGCGGAAAACAACAACGCGAGAATGAGCGGGGTCGGGTTAATCTGTATCGAATCGGCTATGAGGAAGACGATGGGGGCGAAGACGAGGATGGTGGTGACGTTATCAAGAATGCTTGACAGGAGCGCGGAGGCAACCAGCATCAAGAGGGTAATCCGTAACATACGGCCTTTAGACAGTTTGACGATCCAGGCGGTGATGAACTCAAAGAATCCGGTCGACTTTAGAACGCCTACGATGATCATCATTCCTATGAGAAGGCCGATGGTGTTGAAATCGACGTACTCGCCCACCGATCCAACGGTCAGTTCCGGAGAAACCTTCAATAGGAGAATGAGAATTCCGGCGGCGAACGCCACTACCGATCGGGGGTACTTCCCCTGCATAATCAAAGCGTAGGCGATGACGAAGATCGTAAACACCACAATGGTTATCAATAGACTNNTCGACACGCCGAAGTATATCACAATCGTCGTGATCGTAAAAAGCCCATAAGGTAAAAAAATAGGGGCTTTCGCCCCTATTTCAATAAATGGGCCTTTAAGGGTAGATCCCTCGCAACTTCGTCACCGTGGCCACTTTTTCTATAGATACGACGTAGGCAGCCGAACGCATATCGGTGTTGTACTTCTCTTTCGCCCCCGCCACATCGGCGAAGGCCTTTCTCATGAGCCGATGCAAGGCTTTTCGTACCTCGTCGATATCCCAGAAATACCATTGCATACCCTGTACCCATTCGAAGTAGGAAACTGTCACACCACCGGCGTTGGCTAAGAAGTCCGGAACGATGAAAACGCCTTTCTTCAGAAGGATTTCGTCTCCTTCCGGAGTGATCGGACCATTTGCCGCTTCGACGATAATTTTCGCTCTCACGTTATTGGCGTTTGCACCCGTGATCTGATTCTCCAAAGCGGCCGGAATCAGAATATCGACATCGGAGGCGAGCAATTCTTGGTTTGAAATCTCGCGATCTGCGTTCGGGTAGCCTTTGATCACTTTGTTTTTCGCGCAGTAGCCCATCAGATCGTTCACATCGAATCCGGAATCCTTATAGTACCCGCCGGAGATGTCGCTGATCGCGACGATCTTCGCGCCAAGTTCTTCGGAGATGAGCCGGGCCGTGTGCTGTCCCACGTTCCCAAACCCTTGAACCGCTATCCTCATCTGATTCAACGGTTTGTTGACCTTGCCCTTGTCCGTCAGGTACTTGACGACCTCTTCCGTGCATACGCGCACGCCCCGCCCGGTGGCTTCGGTCCTGCCAAGGGAGCCGCCGAGCTCCAGAGGTTTTCCTGTGACGATGCCGAGAACCGGTTCTCCGACGTTCATGCTGTAGGTGTCCATATACCAACCCATAACCTTACCGCTCGTGTTCACATCGGGGGCGGGAATATCCGTCTTTTCTCCGATAATGACCTGAATCTCTGAGAAATATCTTCTGGAAAGTCTCTCCAGTTCGCCTTCAGAGAGAAGAGTGGGATCCACCTTTACACCGCCTTTTCCCCCGCCGTAAGGAATCCCCACAACCGCCCCTTTCCACGTCATCCAGAAGGCTAAGGCTTTCACTTCGTCCAAGGTGACATCGGGGTGATACCGGATACCGCCTTTCGCGGGTCCCCTGGCGACGTTGTGCTGAACGCGGTGACCGGTAAAGACTTTGATGCTACCGTCGTCCATCTTAACCGGAAAGTTGACGGTGAGTTCTCGTTTTGGATAGGCCAAGACCTCTCGCATACTCGGTTCTAACTTCATAATGTCAGCCGCTTTGTAAAATTGTTTCAATGCGTTTTCAAATAGGCTCACGTATCTCCCTCCTTTGGAATTGCTGTTCTCACACACTCTATTGTACCCAAAACCAACGAAAAATCCAAATCCGAGTTATCCGTACTTCAAGTCTTTCCACTCGAAAAACCCCTAGAAGGACTCGGTTTCCTTACCAAAGTCGAGGAAAACCCGCTGCTCGTTCCGATTACCCGCGATTCAGACCTCTCTCGTGCTCTATTGACTGTTGACTAACTTCATGATAGTATCGCTCCGTGAACAATCCCGGATGCCCACAGATTTCTTTCTTTCGCCAAACCGATGACAGACGGGGAACAGGGGGAGGCGTAACGTGTCCGAAGCGATACTGGAAGTGAAAAACCTGAAAAAATATTTCCAAACTGTCAAAGCGGTGGACGACATCTCTTTCAATGTGAATCGCGGCGAGGTATACACCATGTTAGGCCCGAATGGCGCTGGAAAGACCACGACCTTAGAAATCATCGAGGGGATTCGAAAAGCCGATGAGGGAGAGATCAGCTTCTTTGGAAAAAGGATGAAGTATGTCGATCGTAAAACGAAAGAAAAGATCGGCGTTTCACTGCAAACAACTGCATTCATCCCCCATTTGAAGGTCAAAGAGACGATCGCGCTATTCGCGTCCTTCTTTCAAAAATCTCTACCCGTTGATGAAGTGATCGGGTTCGTCTCCCTGGAGGAGAAGAAAAACGCTTACGCCGAAAAGCCATCCGGAGGGCAAAGACAGCGGTTAGCCATCGCCTGCGCTCTCATCAACGACCCCGAGTTCGTATTTTTGGATGAACCGACCACCGGTTTGGACCCTCAAGCTCGGCGCAACATCTGGGACATCATCGAAAGCTTGAAGTTACGGGGGAAGACAGTCTTCCTCACGACCCACTATATGGAAGAGGCTCAGAAACTCAGCGATCGCGTGTGTATCCTGGATCACGGCAAGATCGTGGCAATCGATACCCCCGAAGGGCATATTATGAAGCTGGGAGAACGGAACTTCATCGAATTTTCCTGTCCAATGAGCCCGGAGGACATCGCCGAGCTCAATTCTTGGAATGGAGAACCGATCAAAATGGAAGAAGAGAAGGTCATTTTACCAACAAAAGACCTTTACGGAAATCTAGACAGGTTAATGAAGTGGGCGAACCAAAAATCGATCATCCTGAACGACATCAACATACGCCGCCCAAATTTGGAAGACGTCTTCTTGGACAAAACGGGAAGGAGGTTGCGAGACTAATGAATCTCGTATTCCTCAAATCCATATTCCTGTCGAGTATCCGGGAATCTGAGGTTATGTTCTGGTTTTTTTTATTCCCGGTATTGCTCCTGACCATACTGTGTGTCATATTCACGAATATGGGGACGGAAGGCATCCATTTCACTGCCGCGGTTCTAGACCAAGGGGGAAACGGCGTAGGATCGACAATCGTTCGCCAGATCTTCGATGAGATCAGTGCCGAGAAAGAAGGACATACCTCGCTTTTTTCGATACTCCCTGTCAAGACGCGTGAGGAGGGAGAACGGTTCCTCAAAGAGCAGCGGGTCCACATTTTCATAGAAATCCCCGAGGACTTCGATCCCAAGTTCAGCCAGATTTTGTTCTTCTCGCGTTTCGTCGGCACTAAGGCGCAAGCGCCCAGCATCTTCATTCATCAAGTGAAGGTTAGGGATGCCTCCTCGCTTGCGACCGAAATTATGAAACAGATTCTTACGATGATCAACGGGGAAGCGGCGAAGCGGATGGGGGTCACCCTGCCTAGCGTGACGGTGGAAGCGAAAACGGTCGGCGCTGTCCAAACCTTTTCTATGGCTGACTTCATGTTCGTGGGAGTCGTCTTGATGTCCTTTTTAAGCGCGGGCTTCTTTGGTCTGGCTTCAGACATCACCACCTATAAAAGTGAGCATATCTACAAACGTATCTTCGCCACGCCCGCGAGAACGAGAGATTTTTTTTTCGGAGAGCTGATTACTATCCTCTGTATGTGCGCCATCTCTTTTACGCTACTCTACCTGTACGCAAGCGTCGTTTTCCACATATCCCTCGACATCTTCAAACCGGGCGCCCTCATTTACGTGCTGCTGGCTTGTGTCACGAGCATCGCATTCGGTCTATTCTTGGGAAGCGTCTGTAAAACACCCAATAGAGCCGCCGCTTTTGGTAATTTCCTGTTTTTCCCGATGCAATTCTTGGGAGGTCTTTACTTCCCCGTTTTCAACCTTTCGCCCTGGGTTGATTGGTTCATCAAAATTAACCCGGTGACTTATCTCGCCGCGGGAATCCGTCAAGAGATGGGCCTACTCTCCTCTCCTTTTAAGCCATACCTGCATTATACCGTCCCCCTGGTGTGGGTGAGTGTGCTCATAGGTCTTGCGTTTCTCTTTTTCCGAAGGAGAGGTGAAGAGGCGTGAAAACCTTCTGGAATATGTTCCTGGCCTTTTTCTATAATCGCTTTCGAGATTTCGGTAGCCTCTTCTGGAATCTGGCCTTCCCCCTGATGTTTATGTTCATCTTTGGGCTCGCTTTCGGGACCGGCTCCACCGGAGATTCGACAACAGCCTCCTCGACTGAGAGGAACTGGACTCACGTCGGGGTCTACTTTTCTGAAGGGTTTTCCGAAGACTTCAAAGACCGCCTGGCCGATCTCGTGGAAGACTACGGCTGAAGCTTTTTGAAACCCCATCAGAAGGAGAATTGGAAACAGGGGTGATCCGCGGAAGCTCCGGAGTGCGTTACGGCATCGCTTTTACCGGAGACCCGAAAGCGATGGGGCTAACCGCCTATCTGAGCGCGGGCAATCAAAACAATGCGATGTATCAGTCCACGGTCAATTCCCTGGCACAGGACTTACGAACTAAAGAAGCAAATTTCCGAGAGATTTTAAACGTGGAAGTCATAGAGGCTGAAATCTATGAAAAGCCGGTGACCACGGTCGGCTACATCCTGTCCGGTATCCTATCGATCTCTATAACCTTTTCCGGACTTTCCGCGTTGATCATTAGCTTAGGGCACTTCAGGAAACGCAAGATCATACGTCGATTTCTAGCGACGCCCTTGAAAGGCTCGACCTTCTTATACGCGGACATCNNGGACATCCTCAATAACTACATCTTTTCCTTCATCTCGTTATGTATCTTGTTTCTCGTCTCAGCCGGGGCCTTCCGCATCAGGTTCACGATCCATCTGCCCTATTTGGCGCTCACCTTCGTGTCTTCACTGTTGTTTATGATGGCGTTAGGCGGGTTTTTTCTCGTTCTTTTACGTAGCCCGAAGGCGGCGATGAACGTTTCAAACCTGTTTTCGAACGTCCTCATCTTCTTTTCCGGGGTTTATTTCCCGTTGGAAGTATTGCCCGAGTGGTTGCGGTCCCTCGCCTTCTACCTCCCGATGACTTACGTGGCCAGATCGATGCGGTTTTCTTTGGGCCAGGATTTCATACCTCTATCGGAGTTCTATACGTCGAACCTCATCTTTCTGGCGATTGGCTTGATCACCATCCCGCTTTTCGGTTACTTTATTTTCAAGAGGGAGCAAGAATAGGGATAAAAAGCTGGACGTACGCGCGACGCACATTTTCCTCTTCCCCGGTTTCGTGAACGCCCTATGAGTATTCTTTGAAAGAACTCGCGGTTTATGCGTGAAGGCTGCTCGCCATGCGATAGATCGCTAACACGTCCTCTTTGTACAACGTTTTGAAGCTTCCGATCGGTCCTCCCCGGGTGCATTTTTCGGCCATCTCATCGAGGTCCGTGACCGGCAACTTGGCCTCTTGGAAGCTGAGTGGGAGCCCCAACGACCGGTAGAAAGTCTTCAGCCGATCGATCCCTTCTGCGATCATACGGTCCGGATGCACGTAGTCTGGTTCGACGTCCCAAACCCTCTCGAAAAACTGCATAAATTTCGCGGGAAATACCGGGTAAACATACCGCATCCACGAGGGAAAGAGAAGGGCCAAACCGGCGCCATGGGCGATATCGTACAAGGCGCTCAGTTCGTGTTCCATCGCGTGGGTGGCCCAATCCGAGGCTCTGCCCGTGTCTAGCAAACCGTTGTGCGCAAGGGTGCCGGCCCACATGATCTCCGCGCGCGCGGCGTAATGCGCGGGTTCCTTCATCAGGATGCCGGCGTGCTTGATAATCGTTTTCAGTGTCGCTTCACTCAGCCGGTCGGTGAGATCGACATCCTCAGTTTTGGAAAAGTACCTCTCGAAGATGTGCGCCATCATATCCGCGACTCCGCACGCCGTCTGATAGGCGGGCAAGGTGTAAGAGAGTTCGGGATTGAGAATCGCGAACTTTGGTCGAAGGAGGGGGCTGCCCGCAGACCGTTTGAACCATTCGTCCTCGTTTGTGATCACGGTACACGTGCTATTCTCGCTACCCGCTGCCGGGAAGGTCAATACGACACCCAATGGCAACGCCGCTTTCACTTCGGCTTTTCCCACGAAAAAGTCCCAGACGTCGCCCGCGTAGGGAACCCCCATAGCGATCGCCTTCGCGGAATCGATCACGCTTCCGCCTCCGACCGCGAGGATACAATCAACCTCCTCTTTTCGGCACATTTCTATTCCCGTTCTTACCAGAGAGAGACGCGGATTGGGTTGTGCGCCTCCCAATTCCACCCACTTGATACCTCGCTCTTTTAACGCGCGAATGACACGATCGTATAGACCGCTTTTTTTAATGCTGCCACCGCCGTAGTGTAGCAAGATTTTTCGGCCGCAATGAGCCGTTTCTGCTCCGACTTGCGCTTCTGTCCCTTTTCCAAAAATGATCTTGGTCGGATTGTAATATTCGAAATTGTCCATCCCACTCCTCCTGCACTTATGAGATGTCCACGTGAGGACATCACATTTAGAAATATTTCTTGATGATAAATGAAGCCGCAATCGCACCGTCCGCCGCCGCCGTCACGATCTGACGGACCTCTTTCTGTCGGACATCTCCCACCGCGAAGACTCTTTTTACCGAAGTTTCTAAGGTATGCGGATCCGCGATGATGAACCCGTCTTCGGTCATATCCAAAACCCCTTTGA
>MTKZ01022229.1_pt1 | contig 11610 bp, 7 predicted proteins | sample 1042781 | NCBI WGS metagenome assembly MTKZ01 (sample SAMN06212207, study PRJNA360539) | anaerobic digester metagenome | biome: Wastewater treatment plant; material: sludge; isolation source: anaerobic digester fed with sludge from wastewater treatment plant | place: Denmark: WWTP Viborg ...
TAGATTTTTCCGTGAGGCAACGAATACCGTTTCGAGTAGATTTTTCCGTGAGGCAACAGGGCGATTTTATAGCCTAGGCGGATGTCATCGTCTATGGGCGTTACAAGGTTTGTTGTTGCGGAGATGTCCGTACAACCGGTTCGTGACCATGTTATATACCATGGCGGGGTTTTAGGTATGTCCTATCATGAATTCAAGTTCTGGAAATAATTTCTTTTTGACTTGTTTTCCTGTTTCATGGCAAGATAGACGATCTTAACCATTCTGAAAGGGAAAAACGAGATGAAAACAATTTTTAACCTCTGCATAATCGTCAGTATTGTACTCGGGTTGTGCTTCTCCCAGGGAAAGATTGTTCAGGCAGAAGACCGGGAACCTGCCGCAATTGATACCCTTCAAAGCGCGCAGGCCGGGGTGGCTTATAACGTTTATTTCGGCAGTCTGCACAACCACAGCGACCTCTCGGATGGTGACGGTTCTCCAGATGCGGCGTATGTGCATGCGCGGGATGTGGCGCAGTTGGATTTTTTCTCCCTTGCCGACCACTCGGAATATTTTATATTTAATGACAACTTCGACAAACTGAAGGAGGCGGCACAGAAATATTATGTCCCCGGAGAATACGTAACCCTGTGGGGCTTCGAGTGGAGCCACACGACCAAGGGGCACATCTGTGTTCATAATACCTCTGATTCGATTAATTCCGTATTTACTTCCAGCCTGACGGATTTTTATGAGTGGCTAAGCGATCGCCCTGAAGGCTTCGCCACGTATAATCATCCGGGCCGGCAGGATGACCTTGGAACCGAATTCAACCATTTTGAGTTTAGAGACTATGCGGTCAATCAGGTGGTCGGCATTGAGACTTTTAACAAAGGCGACGGGTACGACCAGTATTTTTATGCCAATGCCTATGGTTCCGGCAAGACCTATCTTGATTTGGCCATTTCAAAGGGGTGGCGGATTGGTGCTACAGGAGGTTTTGACCACCATGGTACGACCTGGGGTTCCAGTACTTCGTTCCGCACGGGCGTACTCGCGACCGAACTGACCCGGGAAGCCATCGTTGACGCTTATCGCAACCGGCGTTTTTACAGTACGGAGAATAAGGACCTGTACCTTGATTTTCGATGCTCCGGCTATCCTATGGGCTCTCAACTGACCGGTATCCCGTTGGAATTTACGGTTTCCGCATGGGATGGCAGTGGGGACCTGATTCAAGAAGTGCGCCTCTATCGCAACGGTACGCTATATAAATCACAGCAGGTTAGCGGGACCGATGTTACCGTGTCCTTTTCCGATACCGTCCCCAACGTGCAGGATTATTATTATGTGATAGTCGGCCTGAATGTTGGTGACCATGGTGGTCATCCGGACGAAGCCATAAGTTCTCCCATTTGGTGCGACGATTGTTTCGCTCCTATCGAAGGCGAAGTCGATGAGGAGGGCGAAGGCGAAGCCTTATGTACGGCGGTGTCTCCTTATGGCCCGGAAGATCCCTGTTATGTGGAGGTGATCAATGGGGATTCTTTTTGTTGCTATAACGAGTGGGATCCGCAGTGTCAATCCGATTATAACGTCTGTGCGGGCATGGAAGGAGAGGGAGAAGGCGAAGGAGAAGGGGAGGGTGAAGGCGAAGACGAGGGGGAGGGTGAGATCGAAGGGGAAGGTGAAACAACCCTTTTTGCCTTGACGCTATCGATGGACGGTCAGGGCGATGCTCCCCTGGAACCGGGTACCTATTTCTATACCCCGGGAAGTTCTGTCTACTTGTTTGCTGCGCCCGCACCGGGTTGGTATTTCGACCATTGGGAAGGTGATTTAGAGGGAGTTTCGAATCCCAATAGTCAGGGGATCGCCTTTTTCATGGACCGTGACCGTGCACTTACAGCAGTGTTTTTACAGGGTGACTGGCTGCTTGAGATTAACGCCTCCGAAGGGGGCGTTACTTCGCCCGCGGCGGGCATTCATGCCTATCTGGACGGTACCGTGGTCTGGTTGTTTGCGGATCCTGAGCCCGGTTTCGCATTCCAGTCCTGGGATGGTGACCTGGTCAGTACGGCGCAGTATGTACCCATTACCATGAACGGCAACAAATCCGTTACCGCCCATTTTGTCCCGGCGGACTGGACACTGACGGTGCTCCATGCCGGAACCGGCAGCGGGGTTACCTATCCGCCCAAGGATACGGTTAAAGGCTTTTTGGACGGGCGGAAAACGGGTATTCAACTGCAGAGTATTACTCCGGGAAGTTACTGGGGCGGCTGGTCCGGCGATGGCACTGGGTATGAATACCTTCAGGTGGTTACCATGAACCAGGACCGCACCGTCGTTGCGAATTTTGAAAACACAGGATACGATCTTTCCATCGCGGTGAGTGGCGGTGGCGCCACGAACCTGCCCCTGGGGTTGCTGCCTATGGCGACAGACGCCACCCCTGTCCTTGAAGCGATCCCGTATGAAGGGTGGTCGTTCGTGGAATGGCAGGGTGATATCGGCGAGGCGGATCCCTCCGATTCCATGTTAATGCTGACTATGAATCAGAACCGGTCGATTACGGCGGTTTTCGATGAAAATATCGTCGAAGGAGAAGGCGAACCCGTAGAAGGTGAACCCATAGAAGGTGAACCGGTTGAAGGTGAGCCTGTTGAAGGCGAACCCGTAGAAGGTGAATTGGTTGAAGGTGAGCTGGTGGAGGGTGAACCCGTTGAAGGTGAGTTGGTTGAAGGTGAGCCTGTTGAAGGTGAGCCGGTTGAAGGTGAAGTCGAAGGCGAATTGCCTCTTGCCCATCCTGCAGATATCAATGAAGATTTCCGTATTGTGTTGAGCGAAGCGATTGCCTATCTCGCGGGGTGGCAGCAGGGCAGCAACCCGATTGCCTACGCCATACGGGCCGCTTATCTCTGGCAGAATGGAGAGGTTTATATCTATGTGCCGGAAATCGCTCCGCCGATGTGCTGGGTACTGGCGAATTAAACCGTGGAGATTGTATACCCATGGCAATGGCGCCTCTGGCGAATTGGAAATATAGAGGTGCTATACTAAAATCCGTTATTGTCTTGGACGTGGACGGACGGGATTGCCTCTGAGGTAGAAAAGAGGCGGTTTTCCGCCAGGGCATCACATAGTCCGGAATACACCGCGAATAATGACGGCCCTTCTGAGCGCAGGAGGGCCTTTTCAATGCGTCGCGCCAGGCACCCCTCCCGGAGCAGTATTTCCAGGGGGCGCCACACGGTGGAAAGGGGAGATAGTGTTGTCGTGGCGAGTTGCCGCCATACGTTGCCCATAGGTTGCGGGGTTTCATCCAGGCCAAGACAATGCGATAAGGCGGGGTAGTCAAGCATGGCGGCCTCGCCGCTCTTTATGGTATCCATAAATACGCGGTGCAGCCGCTTTGTGGAAAGGCGTTCCTGATCCCTCAATGTGGAAAACCGTTCATCCACCAGCGATTTGATGACCGCAAAAATTAACCGGGCGATGGTCACATCCGCCAAAGGACATTCCTGTATATCGAGCAGGCGGATTTCAATGGCGTTACGGTCAAAGCGGGCAATGGCCCCACGGGCATTGACCCATTCATATCGCAGAGTCCCTTCGGGGTCCAGAGGCTCCAGCGCTTTATAGATGGGAGAGAGTACATTCGCTTCATAATCCTGTCGCCCGCATACTGTATCGGGGATGACGTCTCCGGTGATTTCTGGAAAACTCTGGCAGTTTGTGCGATATACTTCCAGGCGGTTGTCTAAGTATCCGGTGAGTTTGCCGTCCATCACGGGAGAACTGGCGGCCAATGCGGGTAACAGGGGCAGTACTATTCGTATGGCGGCGTGAAGCCGGCGAAACTCCGTGTCGTCGGCGAAGGGAAGATTAATGTGGACGCTCTGCAGGTTTGCCCACCCATGTCCCCGGCAGTCAAAGATACGGTCGAAGGCCTGATAGATATCGCGGTTGCCATGGGGCCAAAGTCGCATTTCCTGGTAAGGGTCCATCCAAGGATGCATGGCCGTGGGCATTAGCCTGGCGTTCCAGCGGCTGAGCAGGTCATTGGCGTGCCGTACTTGTGCGGAAAATAAGACGTCCAGGTCTTCCAGGGAGGGTACGGGTTCCGGTGTTTTGAATTCCACCACGTGCAGCACCAGTTCATTCGACCACGCCGCAGCGCCTTCCTTTCCCTCAAGATAGATCTCATTTTCCAGGGCGCCCCCGGCCGCCTGCAGCAACTGGTCCGCCACGGGGATGACACACAGCGTGTCCCGGTCCACAATCATATATTCCAGTTCAATGCCGAAGCCTTCAAAGAGGGAAAGGGGGCCTCGGCCGGAGGAGGAAGGATTATGCCTTGCCATGGCTCACGTCCATGCGGCGGATAAACTCGCGTATCACCGTGTCGTACAAGGCGTCCTTGAGAACTTCATCCTCAATGCCGGCGTCAATATTGGGATTATCATTGATTTCAATGACACAGGGCCGTCCCTTGACCTCCTTGATGTCCACCCCATACAAACCGTTGCCGATAGTGCCGGCGGCGCGCAGGGCGGTGGCGACAATCCTCTTCGGCGCCGCCTCTACGGGCAGGGTGTCCGCCATGCCGCAATCGGTGCCGTTGGGCGTGTGGTGATTATAAATCTGCCAGTGGTGTTCCGCCATGTAGTATCGGCATACGAACAACGCCTGACGATTCAAGATACCCACGCGCCAGTCAAAGTCCGTTGGTATATATTCCTGGGCGAGCAGGAGTTCGGACTCCTTGAAATAGGTGTCCAGGGCGTTGTGAAATTCGTCCTGGCTCTCGAATTTATAGACGCCGAGGGAAAAAGAACTGTCGGGAATCTTCAGCACGCAGGGAAAGCCGATGGCTTCCTTGACCTTGTGCGCGGTGTGCTTGCTGATTATCAGTGACTTGGGTGTATTGACGCCATGGCGCCGCATTAATTCGGTCAGAAAGATTTTGTTGGCGCAGCGCAGTATGGAAAGGGAATCATCAATCACCACCAGTCCGACGGATTCGGCGCGCCGGGCGAAACGGTAGGTATAGTGGTTAACGGCGGTGGTATCACGTATAAACAGGGCGTCATAGCGGTCCAGCTGGGCGTAGTCATACCGGTTTATGATTTCTATTCCCACGCCGTTACGCTCCGCGGCGAGGCAGAACTTTTTGATGGCTTGGGGATTTGACGGGGGCGTTTTGTCCTCGGAACTGTTCAGGATGGCCATTTCGTAATGGTAGGGCTGCTGTTTACCGCGGCGTTTCCAGGTGTGCCGGCCGATATAGCCCGAAATTTGCTCCATGACAAAGGGGCGGTGATGTTCCGGTATATCACGCACCGCGATAATACGTACATCATCCAGGAGCCACTCCCCCTTTTCCTTGATAAAATAGGCGCGAAAGAAAGGCAGGGGAAACAGATTGAACAACATTTTGGAAAGGGTGCTGTAACGATGAGCGACATTTTTGCCAAAGTAGATGCTGAGCTCGAAGGTGTCGCCGTGGACCGTCCTGAAACTGCGCTGAATCTGCATGGTGAGATTATGAGAGGCGCGGCGGATAACGACATTGTGCCGCATGTCCTGGAGCGCCTGAACAGATGGCATGGGATAGTGCCCGCGCGCTGACGCCACCAGGGAAACATAGTAGCCCGTGGACTGGTAGTGGTAGTAGTAGCAACAGTTCAGCACCTTTGCCGTTCCGGCGGTGCTGTAGCGTTCCTCGGAAAGATAGTCCCTCGCTTTTACCACCTCGACCCCGGGAATCTTAAGGTTCCAGCTTTTAGGGTCCTCAACAATGATGTAGGTATCCATAGTCTCCTGGCGGGAGTTGTATCCAACACAACTTAATAGCACGCGCCATTTTTATGTTTTTCGCTATAGGAAGGCGGAACTTGAGTAAGGATTGAAACGGGATTTCAGGGAAGTTGTCTGGGCGCTTTTCGCCCCAAAACCACCATGCTCGAACACCCTATGGGCGATACTGTACATAAAGGTGCGGCTGAATGCAACTTATCCCACCTCTTGGTTTTCTGCCCATAAAGTGATGGCGCACCTGCACATTGTTCAATAGCGTTCCTGCGCGTATAATACCCGGTAACGTCGCAACTTAAAAGGAAGTTACCCAATGTACAAGTCCCTGACAGTTCTGCTTTGCGCTTTTATAGGATGTTCTTTTACCGCCGAGGCGGAAGATGCGTTAACGCTCCATGTGTCGCCCGGAGGAAACGATGGATGGCCGGGCCGTCTGGCGGCAGCAGACACAACCGGTACGGATGGCCCCTTGGCCACTATCGCAGGGGCCCGTGACCGTATACGGGCCCTTCGTGCGAGTGGGGAACTGCCTGCGGATACGCCGGTTCAGGTGCTGGTGCACGGCGGGGAATATACGATTACAGAGCCATTGGTATTTGAGCCTCAGGATTCCGGAACGGCGTCCGGGCCCGTAGTCTATACCGCAGCCCCCGGCGAATACCCGGTGCTGCATGGCGGGCGCCGCATCCAGAAATGGCGTATTGAAAACGGGGTGTGGAAGGCCGATGTGCCCGAAGCGACATCGGAATCCTATGCCGTGGGCGCCTTTTGGGTCAATGGCGAGCGTCGTGACGCGGCGCGCTATCCCAAGGCCGCCCATACCGCCGGGGACTATCCCGCGCCGTCGGATTTCTTTTATGCCGATGGCCCGGTTATGGAGAAAAAGACGGATTCAGAAGAGGAGGTCAAAAGCAGCACCCGCTTCCGCTTTCGCGAAGGCGATGTAAAGCAATGGGAACACCTCGATGACGCCGTGTTTGTCGTGTTCCATTCCTGGGCAACCTCACTGCACCGGGTCAAATCCTTGGATTTGCAGCAACGGGTTGTGGAATTCACCGGTCCCGCGCGATGGCATTTCACCTATTGGACCAACGACCAGTGGTACTTTGTGGACCACTTGCTCGACGCATTGGAACTTCCCGGCGAGTGGTGTTTGAACCGCAAAGACGGCGTGCTGCATTATCTGCCTAAACCCGGTGAAACGCCGGAAACGGTGGACGCGGTTATTCCACTGGTGCGTCAGTTTATCCTTCTGCAAGGCCGGCCGCAGGAGGAATCCTATGTTTCCCATCTTTACTTCAAGGGGCTTTCCATGCGCTACGGTGATTGGCCCATCGGCCCCTCGGGCCACAGTGACGGCCAAGCCGAAGCCAGCGTTGAAGCGGCGATTCAGGCGGTCGGCGCCCGTGATTGCCTCTTTGAAGACTGCGAAGTGTCGCATATCGGCGGTTATGGCGTGTGGCTGCGTGAAGGCTCCCAGAACAACCGTTTGCAGCGTTGCGCCTTGACCGATTTGGGGGCGGGCGGCTTGCGCATCGGGGAAGCGGCGGACCCGGCAACGCCCGCGCAGGCGGTTTCCCATAATGTCATGGACAACTGCCTGCTTCATGACGGCGGACGCATCTACCGCAGCGCGGTGGGGGTCTGGATAGGACGCAGTTCCTTCAATACCATCTCCCACAATGATATATGTGACTTTCGCTATTCAGGCGTTTCGGTGGGATGGTCCTGGGGCTATGCGCCGAGTTCTGCGAATCATAATGTCATTGAGTTCAACCACATTCATAACCTGGGCAAGGGACAGCTCAGCGACATGGGGGGAATCTACACGCTGGGTATCTCGCCGGGGACCGTTTTAAGGAACAACTATATACATGATATCCTGTCCAACGGGAACATATCCGGCGGCTGGGGTCTCTATACCGATGAAGGCAGTTCTGAAATCCTGCTTACCCATAATGTGGTGTACAACACGCGTACGGGCGGTTTTCATCAGCATTATGGCCGAGAGAACCGGGTGGTCAACAATATTTTCGCCTTCTCGCAACGGGACCAATTAATTCGTTCGCGTGATGAAGACCATGTATCCTTTTTCTTTGAGAATAATATTGTCTGCTTCAGCCGGGGAAATCTGCTGGGCAGTACCTGGGGAAACGGCAACTATGTATTAGACAAGAACTGTTATTGGGATACCTCCGGCCGTGAGATTACATTTGCCGGGAAATCCTTCGCAGAATGGCGGCAGGCCGGTTATGATACCCACTCGGTCATAGCGGACCCCGGTTTCGCCGACATAGAAAACCGGAATTTTGCGCTGTCCCCGGATTCACCCGCCGTGGCGCTGGGATTTGAGCCTGTCGATGTCAGCGAGGCCGGGCTCTATGGCGATGAAACCTGGGTGTCCCGCGCTAAAAACGTCTCTCGCATCCCCGCTCCGCCCAAAGAGGAATGACTCCCGCCGCCGCCATGAGTTCCGTTCGGGATAATGACGGCTTTGACATCCGCGAAGACCGCTTTGACTATGCCGGGTGCGATGGCGTGTCCCGTTCTTCCATCCGGCGGCGTACTTCGGCGGAACAGACCCGGTAATACTGGCGCCCCAGGAAAAGGCATTCGGTGGTCATGCCCATTTGCCACAATACAATCAGATAAAGATCCTGTTGAAGAGAGTCCAAGGCATCCCAGTCGGGATAGGTGATTTTACGTGGAGATAAAGTCGGATGCCGCTCTGAGATCTGCTGCGCAGTCTCTCTGGCGCCAGGACGAACCCACCCCCAGCCCAGGCGCAACAGTCTATCTGCTTCAACGCGCACCGGAAAGGGGCCGGTTTTCCCTGCCTTTCTGAAACACCGCTGCCGCTCTTCCAGGTGCGCGCGAACCGACTCCGGAACGGGACACCGNNGCCCGCCTGTCTGAAACAGCGTTGCCGCTCCTCCAGATGCGCACGAACAGGGTCCGGCACGGGACACGTCAAACTGACATCCAGACAGGAAACATGATGGCGCGTTATTCCGAAACGGTAAGGCAGGCGCATGACTTCCAGAACACAAGCCAGGCCGGCCACTTCCTCCGCAGGGATGAATAACGCGGCGCCGGGCACGCCAGTCAGCGCGAATCCGTCGCTGTATCCAGTATGGATATACAGTCCTTCAGGCGCCGATTTCAGCAGCCAGGACTGCCCCGCATTTTTACGGCGGACTAAGGCGAGGAGGAAGAACAACAGGGCGGGCAACAGGGGTATCCAAGCGGCCTGCCAGGAAAGATCGCTTCCCTTGGGGAGCAGTATGAAAGCGGCCATGCCTGAAAAGGCGAGACCGACATAAACCAACCCGCGCCACGATACGTCGCGGAATTCGTAAACCAAATGGTGGGAGGGCACTTGGTCCAGGTTGATTAGCTTCATGATGGTTTCGGGTGTGAAACTGCGCGCGGACCAGGTTCTAAAATGCTGCCCAGTCGCGCTTACTGGAATCCACGCATCGCTTCACGGAGTTTGTCCATTACTTCCTGGTTGATTTTGTAGATGCCGGTTCGCATGCTGCTGCGAGCGAACCGTTCGCTCGGATTATCTTCATTTACGCCACCGATTTCCAGGGTTACCGCCTCAGCGTGAGCCGAGGGTTCCGGGGTTATCGTGAGGACCAATACGGGATTATCCAGACCGTACTTCGCCGGGTCGGCACTGCTGTCTTCGGTGTCAGCGATGCCTGACGCGCGCAGCGGACAGACCGCATTGATCACGGCGCCGATATCGGATTGATTCTTTATCTGGAAGTTTTCCGGCGCTGTGGCGACCCACAGATTGTGCCGGCGCGTAAGCTCATATTTCCGGCCCCCGTAAAGAAGGGTAAGGTCGCGAATATCCGTTTTTGAAAAACGCAGTACTTCGAGCGACTGGAACGTATTCTCGTCAATATGCAACATATCCACGGCTACCCCGCTCAAGGATACAACCGCACCATTATCCTGGCGTGCGTAACATTTTTCCGGTTCGTCGTTGTTTGGCGCCAGGAGTATCTCGGACGTGGAGCCGTCATCAAAATGAAGGGCAATGCGGGTTTCCGGTGATTCAAAACGTTCCTGGACGCGTTCGTCTTCCACAAAGTCATCGCCTTCCACTTCCTTGATTAAAGTGAGGAAGGCGTTAATGGCAAGAGCGTTCACGGCTTCCAGGGCGGGTTCCGCCAGGCGCCAGGCGCCGTCGGGCGTCTTGTTTAACACGAAACGGTCGGGTCCACGGGTGTAAATGAGTTCCTTGATATCCGACACGCGCCGCGTAAGCAGCCGAAGGTCGCGCCACGCCATCGGGGTCGTGGGCAACAGGTTCAACAGGGGGGATTCAATAATGAAAACACTGTCCTGGTCAAGCATTTTGACAAAGAGTCCCGGGTGTTCCGTGGATTCCTCCGCCGTACCCAGCCAGAGGGTCTTGCGCTTGCCGCTTTTCGGGTCCGGGAAACTGATGCGCGCCTTGGCAGGGGACAGTCCATAATCAGAGAGGTTCTCTGGTCGGTCTATGAACTCTTTGCCCACGGCGAATTGCAGTGCTGTCGCCACTTCTTCCACTTTTTCATGGCGGGCAAGGGCCTGGAAAGGCGCCACCACGCGCCAGGGGGCTTCTTTCGAGGCGCGTTCCACCATGATGGTTATCGATTCATCGCCGGTCTCAATGCGGCGTCCCTGTTCTTCCTTGGGAGGACCTGTCCATATCCAGGCAAATTCCAGTTGGAGCAACGGCACGTCTCTGTCATCAACCAGAAAACGGTGGCGCAAATCATATAACGAACGATTCAATTCGAAAAATGTATCGATGCCGACCAGGAACATGGGGCCCTGGTCCACACGCGCGTACCGGCAGCGCTGGGTCGGCTCCACATCACCGAAGCACAAACGGATGGGACTTTCCCCGGACAATACGGCCTCAATTTCGAGAGCGGGGGTGTCAAGACCGTAGGGCGCCAGGTCGGAGGGGGACTCAAGTACGGTATGTTCATTGGCCAGTGTGGCCAGGCGCCCGGCAACCCTGTTCCACATGGTGTGAAAAGGGAGTATGGTCGGATTGGGTGCTGTAATATGCCAGTCCGTTTCGGAAATTCGCTCGGCAACGGAGGCTTCTTCGCCAATGCGTTTGATGGAAAGGCGTTGGATGTCCGCATCGGCGAAGGAAAAGACCTGCCGGGCGACCCGGAGTTGCTCCGCCCGGTGCTGCTCGCGATACCGGGTGCCCGCATACAAGCCGATCAACAGGGCGAGTACCAGCACGAGAAACAGGCTATGACGCGCTTTCATTGGTGGCGTCTCCGCAGCAGATACGTGGCAAAGCCCGCAACCAGCACTACCTGTATGGTGAGCATGATGGCGACCCACGCAATGGCGTGCTGCTGAAGCGGTGTCAACAGCAGCGGCAAGGAATCGCGACCAGTGGGACGGATGGCGATGAGGTCTTCGCTTTCCGTAAGCCAGGCAAACGTATTCAGAAGGAAATTAACATGGCCGGGAACGATAATATTGGCGTTTGAGGCAAAATCGGAGTCGCCGACCACAACAACGCGCGCATCGGCGCGGCCGCGCGGGTTTTGCGTTTTATCCAGAGACATTACCGAGGCGGCGGCGATGGGTATGGGGCCCTTGCGTTCTCCTTCATCCCGTTTGGCCTGTCCGGTCTGCAGGAGTTTCTCGGTATCGGATTCTGCCCAGAAATCCGGGGGGGTGCGCAACAGTTCCACCGCCACGACGCCCTCCGGCGCATCAGGGGCGGCGGATACGCTGCGCATGGCCTGCAGCAAGATGGACTGATCAAAGGACCGG
>MTKZ01000679.1_pt1 | contig 11606 bp, 15 predicted proteins | sample 1042781 | NCBI WGS metagenome assembly MTKZ01 (sample SAMN06212207, study PRJNA360539) | anaerobic digester metagenome | biome: Wastewater treatment plant; material: sludge; isolation source: anaerobic digester fed with sludge from wastewater treatment plant | place: Denmark: WWTP Viborg ...
TTGATATTGATCTCCTGATATTTTCGTCTCGTAAATTATTTTACGACCTTTTGTTCTCTTTACAAATTGAATTAATGAATTGAGATCGACACCACAAAAGCCTAATAGAGAAATTAGGTTGATAACGCTTTCAAAATTTGTTGAGGTTAAAACTAATGCTAATGTAACCCAAAAAGAACCAGGTTTAAAATCACTCTTGACCTTGACATATGCTTCAGAAAATTCTTCACCGTATATTATTTTATTAGCCTCTTCTATAACCTCGGTAATTCCCATTAAAGAGGTGGCGAGATCATTAGCATCAATCTCAAAATTTTGGTTGTGTCACAAGATCGGCTAAGATCTCACCGGCAACAATAGGAATGAGTTATCCCATCTCACAAGCATTTCGGTAATCAGAGAAGAGAACCAGTGGGGCCGCCGCGGGGGCGCCCCGTCGGGGGCGGCGGCGTCTATCCTAATCGGAGTTTGGGGTGAAGTCCCCCTTCTGCACTATCCAATATGTTCAAGATGGTATTGAGGAACTAATAAGAACGTGATTCAATCGAGATTTGAATTGCAATTGATGAAAGCCCATGGAGTCCCATGTATTCATGGCGAAATCGTCGATACAACCAGGGACTGGTATACCGCACGAGGATGAATCTCAATATAGCTTCAAGTCCCTGAGTGGTCCATCGCATCCATTTGTGCTTCACCCGTTTCGATATCTCACCCATCAACCGTTCAATCATGTTGGAGTTCCAGGGAACGTCAATGCCGCATAAAGATAATCGGGCGAATGTTACCAGTGTATTTGAATAGGTATTGAGAAAAGCAGCCGCTTGAAAACACCCTTTCTCGGTCAATCGGTTGGCCAGGTTTTCCATACTTTGAACAACCTGGTTTATTTTAGCACCGATATGATGGTGATCCGATTTGTGAAAAATAACAACGTTTTTCAGGGACAGCAATGACTTTTTCAGTTCATTAATTACTCTCTTTCTCTCTTCCAGGCTTAATTTGCCATCTTCCCATAACTTATAGCCCAATAAACGGAACCCATGAATCAGGTCAGTCTGGAACTGAATATCTCCATCTGCAAATGCAGCCCTCAGTTCTGGATCCCCATCACTGATGATGACTGCGTTCTCGGAGAGTACCTTCTCATTGTCAACGAGATCGGAGAGGAATTGCCAGGATTGATTCACCGTGACACCGAGTAGCACTTTCCTCTCGTCACTCACACCGAGAAGAACATTGACATTATTCTGTTTCTTCCCCGGTTCCTGTGAGTGCGCCTTGGTTCCATCCGCCATTGCTATCGTCATGGGGGTCTCGATCTCATTCACCTCTAACAATCTGCTCATCTGTTTTATCCGGTTATTTATGGTCATCCGTGACGGTACATCTGGAATTACGATCCCTAACTCTTCTATAGTATCCCGGTAACTGAGTTTCTGAACGAAATCAATACTGACCATGGCGATATCTGGTTGATACACCTGTTTTCCTGCAAACCGTACAACTTCTGCCAGGGGTTTCCAGATACGGTTCTCCTGAATGTCCCGGACTTTATTCAACTTCAGGAGTATGGATCCTACTGATGTCACTATCTTCTTCTCTGATGTCCCGGCGCGAATATATCGCTCTTCGGGATTACGCCTTGAATATCTCTTGCCGCAATAGGAATTGACGAGATATTCGTTCATTGCCTCAAGTATATGTTCAAGGAGCTTGGCTTCGATTTGAAGTTTCTTCACCGATGCTACAAGACTCTCGATTGGTATCGGCTGGCTCTCTTCAGAAATGCATACCTTTACTTCAATTGAGTGCACGATATCCATCTGGGGTGATCTCCTTTTGGTTTTGTCACCAGTGAGATCATCCCATGAGGGATTATCTTAGCCGATTTTTGGACACGATCAAAATTTTTTACAGCATCTCCCTGAAAAGTAACATTAAATATTTCGACTTTTGATTTACTCCATGAATTTGCGGCCATTGTTTAAAATTGATATTGTTTTTTAAAATAATATTTATAATTGCTGAATTTTTATTATTCAGGTCATTTCCAATCTATCTCTTTTCAATTCTTTCAGAATTAGGATTTGAATTCATTTCATCCCCCGTTCCCCCACCCCCCTCAAACTTTATCACGATCCTCCACCCCACCTGCTCACAGCCCTCAATCAAGGGCAGGAGCATCAATCATGGCAGATTTTGTTGAGCAGAGCGTCACCAAGAGTGCCGTTCGTGAACTCACCACCCCGTTTGCAGACGCCGCTGCGCTCAACACGGTGGTGGCCTCCGTCATCAGTACCAACCCCTTCGGGTGTACTTCCTACGAGGTGGGCGGTGTGACCATGGACCCGGTCACCAAGACACGGGAGTATTACAACGCCCGTGTCATCTATGAGGATGATGACGCCAAGACGGTTGGATACGTGACCGTCCGTGCACCGTCTACCGCAGCCTTCGCAACCATGAAGAGCGAGATCCTGGCTGACGCCGAGATGACCGCTGCAATGGGTGGCGACCCGGTGAACGACCAGGAGCGGGAGAGCTACTCTGTCGCTCTGCGGTGTCACGACCCCTCCGGGGAGACCTACTACGTGACCTTCACCCGGGACCAGATCCGCGTCTCCTCCTACAGCGACGACGCCATTCTTGCCGTCATCGAAGCCTGGGCCGACACGGTGCCCGCTCTGGCGTGAGCCGTTCTCTGACAACGGGATAGGGAGCCCCCTCCTCCCCTTTCCGGCACCATTCCCTTTTGCCAGGGCTCCCGTTGTCCGCGAGGGAGGGAGTCCGATGGATGCAGACATTATTGTGATTGTGCTTGGCGCCGTGCTGCCTATCTACCCGGCACTGTTCGTCATCTACCAGAAGATCGGGAAGTATGACGTGATGTGTGAGGAGGTGGGAAAGCTCCGCGAAGAGCACGACCGCATCATGCAAGGAGACAGACATGGATCAGCAACTCGTGCAGATCATTGAGATGTTCGTCGCCCTGGTGGCGGCGCTCATCGCGTATTGGCAGAGAAATCAGAAGATCGAAGCGAAGAACGAGACCCGGCAGGTGGTGGCCTTCTTCGACCCGAAGGATGAAACCGTCACCACCCCACCCGAGGCGGTCCCGGCCCGCTCCTGGAAGATGAGCGACGAGACCCGCCGGTGGGTATTAGTCGGGCATGACTCGACGAACCAGGCCATCCTGCTCCGGCAGATAGAGGAGGCCGAGGAGAAACGGCTTACGCACTACTACCTCACCTACCAGGACCGGGGCGGAGGGTTCTACGAGATTGAGTATGGCCTGATGAAGGGATCGGGAGTTGAGAAGCCGGTGTAAGGTTCTGACCGCTCCGGTGGCTCCTTTATCTTCCCTCTCCTATCTTCTCTTGCCTCTCCCAAGAGGCATCACAGAGGGAAGGCTGGTGGTGCACCCCTGCACCACCCCTGTTCTTCATCCGGGATCTCTATCACCTGTATCGCAGCCATAAGAAAACGGTGTCCGTTCGCCTCACGACCTTGGAAATCGGGCAGCCTGTTCCCATGCAGGAGGGTACAGGCTGAGCCAAAAAGAGGTCAGTATTTTCCATTAGGTCATGTGATTTTACCCGAACAATTTTGAATTTGTTATTCGATCAATTTACAAATTACCTAAAAAGTCCACTAGGTTCGGCTGTTTTGATGGGATAATGATGTTATTTAATATTTCAGGATTTTCGCGTATCGCCGCTTTTTCTTCCAGATATTTTTTCACCGATTCCGTCTCCCCAATAGTCTGTTTCGTCCGTTCTACTTCATTCTGCATGAGGGCACTATTAAGAAATTGGTAAATTGCATTATTTTTCAACAGAATGTCGGATGGAATAGGCAGTTTCTGTGGGTAATGATCAAGGTTCATATAATAATATGAATCTGGATCGAAAATCCGGTGTTTATGAAGGATATGTGCTTCAAGGTACTCTTCCTTGGACTTAAAATTGTGAGTGCTTGCCAGTTCCCTTAAAGAATCATCATTGTTCCAGTCAATATTCGGTCTTCTCCAGGGTTCCCGATCAGTCCCGATAAAATCTGCTCCGTAGAATTGAGTGAGAATGTCGGAGGCAGCCGCTTTTTCTTGTTGGATATTTGGCAGAATCTCTTTCTTAATATGGGAAAAATATAATGTTACATTCAAATCCCCCAATATCTTGTCAATAAGATGCACAATGGTTTTCAGCCGCGAGGAATAGGTACTGTGGCACGATTTGGCATCAAAATTAACCCAGATATTGGCATAATGCTGATGTCTATAGTGCGAAAGAATCGTTTCAAGATTGTTTTTTGACAATTCAATATGCACAGGGGCAAAAATTGGACGATTGTTCCGGTCCATTAATATTTGGATGCTCTGGTCGATGAAGGAAAGATATTGTGTCACATTGATATCTTCCCTTTTTTCCAACCATATATCTGGACATAACACGAATGCCTTCGAGGCCGAATGGATATAATCAAGAAGACAGATATAACTGTTCTCATCAAACCCAGGAAATATCTTCTTCTCCCCTTTGATTACAGTTGAGAATTCATTAAACGGGTTTCTCGGAAAGACGAGAGACACCGTTGTCAACGCAGAATTCCACATCTTTTTTTTAATGGAAAAAAAGGAGTCGAGTCCATGAACTCTTTCTGGTCCAGCTTCGGTTAACAGACGATATAACGATATCCAGCTACGGATATCAGAAACAAATTTTTGATATTCAAGGATGGGTCGGAATGAAGCCTTTACGATTGAACTGGCATCCTGATCATTGATGCCGCTCCCAGCAAGCACCTTGTATGGGGTTTCGATTTTTCGCCGGATATATTCAATCTCAATCTGTTTGATACAATAATCGCCATCCTTAGCGTGGGTGATCCGTTCAACAGAGAGATGAGGATCAAAATCACGCGCTGACATTATAATTCCTTATATATTCAATCGCTGGCATAAGGATTGCCCTGCAAACATCAGGATTGATGCTACATGGGCGTGTTTTTCCACTACTGTCCAAAGCATTTTTTATCTCAAGTAAAAACTCGAGAGCTTCGTTTGGAGTAATCCTTCTGTCTTCACAACACGCATTTTGGACAAACCCGATAGTCCCATTCATTCTTGGTGCAAGGTGACTGAAATGTCTCTGTACGAATTTGTAAGGCCGACGATCATCAATTACTAAAAACCGAAGCTTGTCCTCAATATCAAGCATATAGCCGATTCCAATTGCCTCGTATTCACCATCGTTGATATGATCCGGGTTCCTGCCAAAAAACGGCTTTATGAGTTCATAATAATCAAAATTAGCGATATTGATCCTTTGAATGAAGTTATTATCATTCACAAGAGATTTGGGGAGTTCACTCAGAATTCTATTCCCAATGTAAAATGAGTATGCCCGTAAAAAATTTGCAAGAATATCCTTCCGTTTAATATCGCAAGTGCAGCAACTGTAAAATGTTGAATCTGCAGCAACAGAATCTCTCATTTCAGCTGCTCGCGATGAGGTTTTCGTATCGTTCGTTGTCGATGTAGCCCTTCCTAACGAGATTCTCCGCTAATCTCTTTTTCGACTTTTGAATGCCATAATAGACATTAGACTTCTCCCTGTATTCCGGATACGTATCATAAATAAGGAGAAGCAATTCTTCAGGGGTGAGTTTATCGTAAAGTTCCCGGACCATCTTCATCGCTGCAAGGATGGGACTCATTTGTGGATTTGCCGAACTTGCCTTATACAATCGCTCATACTCGTCTCTACCATGGGGGGTTAATTCCACAAATCCTCCAGTAAGTTTGTCAGCAGGGTCAGGTGGACTGTAGTGCCAACAATTAATCAAGTGGAATGGATTACGGATTACCTGGTCAATCTCTTCAGAATAGGGTCCTCGATAATGTGAAATAAATTTCATGAAATTTTTAATATCGGGATGAAAATTCCAGAGAAAAAATGCCTCTTTTTCCAGATGAAGCATGGATATTTTTTTGTTTCGGGCACCCAGCAGTAAAAGAATGAGATGCTCCAGCGCTCGCGTTCTCGTATCCGAAACAGTCCTCTGCTGCATTATTGCGTCCCAATGTTATCTCGATGATTCCTGTTATGATGTATCAATATGCGTGTTTAAACAATTTATGATAAATCAATGACCGCATGGAGCGAAATTGAAAAGGTACTCTTTTTCGCTCATATTTTCGTTATACTAAGCCAATTCCACGAGAATCGTTAAATACTATCTCAATCTCAAATTCCTTGAGGTAATCAAGGTGGCAGAGTTACCCATTGCAGCAGTTGTAAGAATTGCCAAGAAGAGTGGAGCAGAGCGGGTCGGAAGTGACGCCGCAGTTGCGCTCGTAGCACAGACTGAAGAATACATTGCAGGTCTTGTGAAAGAAGCAAATAAGCTTGCAATGCATGCAGGAAGGAAAACCATCAAGGAAGAGGATATTGAACTCGCCGTAAAGTCCCTTTAATCTTCAATTCTTCTTTTATCCCGTGTTTTTGTTTTATCTTTTTATTTTTTGGTGAAAGGAATCACGTCGTGATTGTTTTATCTGACGCTTGAAGGAGGGGCTTCGCCCCCCGCCGCGTGGGCACCGCCCCGGGAGATGATCGTATTCTGGTGACGGGGCACCATGCTCGTTCCGCTTCGCTTCTGTCGCAACGTGCCCCTGCTTCTCTTCCAGGTTAATGTCCTGATGACGCTCCCGGCTTTGTCGTTTCACTCCTTGCCGGAAGCTGTTCTATCCCGCTCCTCGCACCATGCTGCGCAGCGTGCACGTCGCTGCACATCTGGGCAGGGTGACGCTCAGTGACTCGCTCCCTGCGGTCGCTCGGGCCGCTGAGGCCGGTTCGACTCCCCTAAAGCGTCGCTAGAAATCCCACTCCTCCGCCCTTGCGTCACGCCGGGGGATAGGCAAGTATCCCCCTCTCTCCGCACCCTTCAGGCCGGGCTCCTCCTCTCCCAGGGGAGAGGCAGTAATGGAGAAGGAGACCTTCGGCATCACATCGGGAGCGGGAGTCTTTAGATACAGGCCGGCCGGTTGACATAGGGGGTGGAACAGAGCGTGAAACTTGGTTGTTTCTCTCACCGTCCTTATTTCACCATTCACGATCCTCTAAGATCTGTGTGCCTGTCTCACTCGTCGGCATTGATTTCAATCCTCATCCTATGTAAAAAAACTAAGATCAAAAGTGGGAATTTTTTATAGGAAAAAAGAAAAAAACCATGCTATGGATTTATTTGATAAATATGTTTCAGCGATAAAAGAACATGTGATACCATCAGATGAGGAAATTGTAGACGGTTTTATTTGTTCATTTAAATTTGAGAGAGAGGTCGAGGGTAGGAATTATCGGTATACGGATTTGGGATATAAAAAGCCGATGAACCAATGGGTAGTACTCACCAACAAACAGATCTATTTTTTCCAACCCCAAAAAGAACTCCAAAAAGTAGTGAAAAAAAGGTATGATGAATTGAAGTTCGATGATATCTTTGAGGTGTTTCTTGGTCATAAGGTCAAAATCATAAATAAAAATCCCTATTATTTTATTGACGTAGAAATTGTATCATCAAAGAAAAGGGCATTTCAATTTTTGACTACGTTCAACCATTATTGCGTGAGTGACCGATCTACACCCTCCAGAGAGTTAATTTTAGGGGGGAAATACTCACAGAGAATTACCCTTGTAAATAACAATAATCTCATTTTCAAGAACAGTGGGAATGACGGGGGGATGTATATTTCAGACGAGCGTGTGTTTTTTTGGATGAACGAGCACAGGCCATGAAAGGAATGTGGACGCGAATGGCAATACCCGTTTTTGGAAAATATATTGCAGATCACAATATTGTAAAATCCTTTAATAATAAAATTAATTCTCTAGAGATTGCAAAAGTATCACGTTTTGAAATTGACCATTCACAAATCAAGGCGATTGTGTATCATTGTTCGGAAAAGGGGAGTTCTATTCCAAACTCAATAACCTTCTTCTGGGAGGGTGGGGAACAATTCCAGGGCAAAAACCAGGTAAAACTTAATTTTATTCTGCGTGAGGATATGGACTATTTTATCAACTTATTCAATACTTTAGATCAAGTAAAAACAAAAATGTTTAATGACTCTTCCGAGGAGTACAGGACCCGCTATCCCAATGGTATTCAAGCATGAAGAAGAGCGTCAAACAGTTTTTTCATTTCTTGAATAGGTAATCAATCCCACTATCAAAAGGTTGCTTTCATAAGCGGAATGAAATAAAAAGATAGCAGTACCCATCTTCTCCTGGATATCACCGGAGCACTTTTCAATTCCATCAATTCCTGACGTGATACCTTGCGAATCCCTCCCTCCAGTCGGGAGGCGCCGGTGCTCGTCCCTCCGCTCGTCGCCGTTTCAGATGGATGAACAAGGCCGGCCGGTTGACCTCCGGGGCGAGAGTGCGACCGGCAGGGAGCACCCGCACTGGAGAGTCAAGCCTGCCGGCCGTCATCACGACCAGGAGAACCAGGACCAGCGGAGCGGAGGCCGCCAACGAGGACGCAGGCCGAGTGCGTCGCCAGAGCGAAGCGTTTGAGTGCCCCGGAGAACCACCCGGAGGGCGACCCCTCGCAGCGAGCGAACGTGAGCAGTGGGGGAGCCCGAAGGGCCGAAGGATGCTGTTGCTATTACTTTCACACCGCGTGGCAACCATATAAGACCGCAACAGACCATATCATATATTGGTGAGAACCACCATGAACCAAGCAAACGCATTTGAACACATAGGGGCAGCCCGTCAATATGAGGGCACCCTGCGGATTGACATCAAGACCATGCAGGCCGTTGTAGCCCGGTCAGACGTGACCCGGCTTCTCGATCACTGGCCGGTCGATATCTTCGACATCTCTGACGTGATGAAGACCGCCGGGAATCCCTCGCCTGTCGGGAAGGCATGGATAACCCGTTCGGGAAAAGCTGTCATGTATGTGATCAACGGCATCAAGTACGTCTCTCCCCTCGCCCAGGTGAAGGGCGCTATCACAGGGGAGCGGAAGTATGCCAACGTCTCGATCATGCGGGAGATCACCGGGGCGGTCCCGGTCCTCTCCTCCTTACCAGTCGCAGAGGTGGCGGCATGACCGGGACCAGGAGTGTGTACGACGTGATCCCCACCCGGGACCTTGACAAGATCTGCCGGCTCCAGGAGCAGGCGGTCGAACTCGAGAACCAGGCATTCATCCTCCAGGCGAAGGCGCAGGACCTGCGGACCCGTGCAGAGGACATTGTGACAGTCTATCGTATCCAGGTCGATAAGGAAGGCTGGGATGCGTGCCGGGCAGAGGCCAAGAAACAGAATATGATCTCGTGGTGCTGTGACCCGCTCCCCGGCCAGGGGGTGCAGGCATGACAGAACCGCAGCTTATCACGGTCAAGAAGATCCTGGAGGGTTCCCCCTTCCAGGACAGCATCGAGATAGGAACGCCTGGAAAGGGTGGTGCAATCAAGATATACGGCGACTTCGCCGACCCGGCCGGCTTCGAGGCCCGGATACATGAGGCGGTCCGCCTGCGGAAGATGACAAGCGACCTTATGGGAGGGGTGTAAATGCCCCCTCACGATCTCCCCTTTCCTGACGTCGCCGATTGGATCCTGGACCACTGCGACCCGGCCCGGTCCCGGTGCCTCTGCGGGCGTGACCTTCGGGGTGATCTGGTCCACGGATATCCCCATGATGCCGGCTGGGAGACCGACACCGGCCGGATGTGGCTCTTCATTCACTGCCCGGACTGTGGTTATGAAATGGCTATTTGGAAGCTTGGCGTGTCCCGGGACCAGGATTTCCGCACCAGGAGCGAGACCAGGCCGGCGGGGGTGCTGGCATGAAGCGTGAGATTCTCACCGATGAGAACGGCGAGCCTATCGGAATTGCCTACACTCTCGACAACCCGGAAGACGACGGGGCAGAGCTTTTCAACGAGCTCACCCGGCTGCTGGGGGATGACTGATGAACGGCGACACCCTCGCCGAATTTTTTGGCGATGTGATCCACGCCTACACGCGGGCCGATGCAATCCGCGACGGGGTCCTCGTCGAACTGCCCGCGAAGATCTGCAAAGAGGCTGGTATCGTGGTGCCCGTTGCAGTGACCACCGGGGTCTGGTCTCTGGTCGCTCCCAATAATATCGAGGAGATGCCGTGCCAGAGCGTTGAAGGCCGGCTATGGGATCTGCTCTGGATGTTCACCTGTACGGCCAGGGCGGCCAGGGGGCTGCACCGATCGACAATTCATTTCAAATGTGACTTCCTTACAACAAGGACTGAATCAGGCGGAGTAGTGATCACTGAACACCAGACGGCAACCATGCGGGCTACCTGCGGGCCGGGTGATGATGGGGAACCAGTGATCACCATTATGCTCCCTGGGGAGGACTGATCAGATGGACACTGTNNGCAGATCTCCTGAAGGTGCATGTCAAAACGATACGCGAAATGATCAAGTCCAAGCGCCTGCAGGCGGTCAAGGTCGGCCAGGAATATCGGATTACCGACGAACAGATCCGGCAATACATCGAGGAGAACAAGACAACGTGACCGGGGTACCCGGCATAAACCACCATGAACCAAATGTTGATAAATGCCGGCCGGCCCGGTCACATAGTGATAGGTCGCCGGGGTCAATATCCCTTTTCCCCTCTTTGTTCTTGATTTTCCGGAGCGGCCTCCGGCCTCGCCCACTGCTCGCATACGCTCGCTTCGAGGGCTCGGCCTGCGGCGGGTTGATGGGGGTACTCTATCGCTCCGCTCCGGCGACGCACTCGGCCTGCGTCCTCGTTGGCGGCCTCTGCTTCGCTAGCATGAGTGGATGGGGTGGGTTGACGGCACGACAGGCTTGACTCTCCCGGCCGGTCGCTCCGCTCTCGCTTCGCTATCCCGTCCAGGAGGTCAACCGGTCGGCCTGGGTCATCCGTTTGATATGGCGACGAGCGGAGGGACGAGCACCGGCGCCTCCCGACCGGAAGGGAGGGCATCACAAGATCCGGTGACGTCTCAACGAAGCCGACCAAGGCCATAGCGGCCCGAGCGACCGCAGAGAGCGAGTCACTGAGCGTCATCATTGTCCGGTAAACAGCGACGAGCATGGTGCAAAGCACGATGCAAGGAGCGGGATGGAACAGCTGCCGGCGAGGAGTGGAACGACAAAGCCGGGAGCGTCAGTGAATCAGGATTAGGAAGAGAAAATCAGGGGCATGGTGCGAGTGTAGCGGAGTGGAGGAGCACCGGACCGGAGGGAGGAGCGGACGGAGATGAAGCAGAGCGAGCACGTTGCCCCGTTATTGTGTATCAAGATCTCTCTGGTCTCCTCTCTCCTGCGATGAGATTCTGACCAGAGGGAGGAATCGCATGGGGCAGGGGTCCCATGCCGCAGGAGGAGGGGCACCGGGGTGGAGGCCTCGCCCCTTCGGATTGGTAGGGGCGGGGTCAGGGGTAGGGGTCGGTCGCAGGGGCGATTATTTGCGCGGTAAGAAAAAGAACAGCATAGAACACTCTGTTCCTTGTCCCACCCGCAGCATCATGTTCTTTTTTCGTATTTCAACTTTGGAAAAGAAAGTAAAGGAAT
>MTKZ01091607.1_pt1 | contig 11603 bp, 7 predicted proteins | sample 1042781 | NCBI WGS metagenome assembly MTKZ01 (sample SAMN06212207, study PRJNA360539) | anaerobic digester metagenome | biome: Wastewater treatment plant; material: sludge; isolation source: anaerobic digester fed with sludge from wastewater treatment plant | place: Denmark: WWTP Viborg ...
CATGATCAACCGGTGGGAGCGCGATGGCCTGCAGTACGAGCAAGAGTCGTTCGCCACGCTGCTTGAAGGTCCGCTGGACCCGAACGACCCGGCCCGGAGCGAGCAGACCCCGGCCGTGCTGATGATGAAGCTGACCGCCCGCAATTCGGGCTCCGAGCCGAGAGCTTCGCAGCTCTGGTTCCAGACCAAACCCGACAGCCCGTTCGAGATCGCGGGGAAGCGAATCGTCGCGAAGCTCGGCGACGACCCAACGAAAGCCGAGCGGATCCTCCGGGCGATCATTTCCTGCCCCTCGGGAACGGAGATGAGGTTGGCGCGGGCCGAGAAGCTTGCGTCGGAAGCGGTCAATGCGGTCACTTGCCCATTTGAGGTTTCGGCCGGCGGGACACAAACGTTCTACCTCTCGCTTCCGTTCGTCTCCGACGTTGCCGGGGCGGATGCCGACAAGCTGGAAGCACTCAGCTATGATGCCGAACGCAAACGCGTGGCCGACTACTGGCGATCGATGATCGAGCGAACCACCCGATTCAGCACGCCGGAGCCGAAGTTCAACTATCTGTCCCGCTTTGTCGTGCCGCACATTCACATCAGCACGACGAAAGATCCCAAGAGCGGGCTGTATATGGTCCCGGCCGCGAGCTACTGCTATCGCGTGTACGCCAATGAGGCCTGTTTCCAGGCGATGCTGCTGGATGCGCTCGGGGACACACGGCGGGCGGGACAGTATCTGGACACTTTCGTCGCTCTACAGGGCAGCCGAATGTTCCGGGGCACGTATGCGCCCCCTCATGACGCCGTTTATCACGGTGCGAAGGTCGACGACGAATACGACTACACGGCCTCGGAGTACAACCTTGACCACGGCACGGTGTTGTGGTCGCTGGCGAGGCACTACAATAACACCCGCGACAGGGCGTGGCTCGAGAAGACGCTACCGAGCATGTTCAGGGCGGTCGAGTGGATCGAGCGGCAGCGCAGGGCGACCATGCACGAGGATATCCACGGGCACCGGCCGATCGAGTACGGTCTGCTGCCGGCGGGGCACCTGGAGGACAACGCGGACTGGGCTCACTGGTTCGCGATCAACGCCTACTGCGTGGCGGGCATGACCGAGATGGCCAACGCGATGGCCGACATCGGTCATCCTGACGGGGAGAAGATCGCCAGACAGGCCGCGGCGTATCGCGACGACCTGCGCTCGTCGGTGATTCGGACTGCGGAGATCTCGCCGGTGGTGAAGATGCGCGACGGCACCTATTCGCCGTACATTGCGACGAAAGCCCGGCAGCGGTTCCGCCAATTCGGGCCACTGCAGGCCGAGTTCTACAGCCGGTATGGCAAGCCGGAGGACGTGTTGCCGTGCTTCCGGCTGTCGGGCACGCGCGAGGTGCTCTACGGGCCGATGATTCTGCTCGATCTGGGCATCTTCGAGCCGACCGAACGCATTGCCGATTGGATCCTCGACGATTGGGAGGACAACCTCACGCTCTCGGGCGAGCGGCAGTTCAACGTGCACGGGATCACCGACGAGAGGCTCTGGTTCAGCCAGGGCGGGATGGTTTGGCAGTCGAACCTGCAGAACCCGATCCAGATGTATCTGAAGCGCAACGAGGTGCCCGCGGCCATCCGCAACATCTACAACAACTTCGTCGCCTGCCTTTACCCCGACGTCAACACGCTGACCGAGGAATACCGCATGTGGAGCCGGGCCAGCGGACCGTTCTACAAGAGCCCCGACGAGGCCCGGTTCGTCAATCGGTTGCGTGACATGCTGGTGCTGGAGTCGGGCGAGGACTTGTGGCTGGCCTCGGGCACGCCGCGACGATGGCTGGCATCGAAAGAGGGCATCCGCGTCGATGAGATCAACTCGTACTTCGGGCCGGTGGCGTTCACGATGCACGCCGGCGACGAGCCGAACACAGTGGAGGCCACGGTCCGACCTCCGACCCGCAACGCGCCGAAAGACGTCTGGCTCTATGTTCGCGTGCCTGATGCCAAGCCGATCAAGAAGGTCGAGATCAACGGCAAGGAGTGGACGGACGTGGATCTGAAACACGAGCGCATCCGGCTTCCGAAGACTGCGGAGATGGTCAACGTGATCGTGCAGTATTGACCGACCAGGATGGCCTGGCTTCGTTGAACCCAAGCTTCTGGCCCCGTTCATCACTTGCCGGCCGGTGTCAGTTCGATGTGGACAGGCGTCGTTGAGGTCGTCCGAATCCACACGATCAGGTCGGTGCCTTCCATTCTGTCCCGGTGGCCGACGGCGAAGTTGTCTCCGGCCTCGACCGGGACCTGATTCAGGCGGGCCACGGCACCGGCCTTGCCCCAGTCCTTGATGACGAGCGCCAGGCTCACCAACGGCGACTCTTCGCTGGCCGCAATATCAGCCTCCAGTTTCGCGGGCTTGCCGTGGTCCTTGCAGGCCAGAACGTAAGCTCGTTCGGTGGGATCGTAGCCCTCGTTGACGAACGCGGCTGAATTGACGGTCAATTTCGGCGCCCGAAGCCACGACCTTGCCAGGGGCAGGAGTCCCTCGACTGGTTCGTCCGTCAGGCCGCAGAGCATGATCTTGGTCATCGAGTTCTCGGTGGTTTCATAGGGGGCACTGTACTGGGTCGAGGTCCACGTGTGCGAAGGCCGGTCGGCGGCCTGCGGATACCGTGCCAGCACCGGGATCTGCGTGACCGGCCAGTGGTTTCCCCAGGGGAACGCCGAATGCTCGGACCAGCCGTCGCCGCTTGCCCGGACAATCTCAGGACCCGGCCGTCCCCGGTCTTTCTTGCCCTCGCGATCGTCAACCACGAGAAAGGGGTTGTACTTCGACGCAAGGTAGACAATCTGGACGTTCGCACCCGGAATGGTCGGGAAACCGTATCCTTTCTCGCCTGATTCCCGGCCGAACGTCTTGGTTTCGCCCTTCATGCTCGCCACCGACATGATGCGTTTGGCGTCAAGCACGTCTTCGGGTCGCTGCCCGGCGTGCAACGGCTGAATCGACTGGCACCATTCGTGCCACTCCTTGAAGTTGCTGCTCCACATCACGACCTTGCGCACCGCCACGCCGTCGGGGTAGATCGTGTGGTATTCCTCGGACCAGTCGCCCCAACCCGTGATCTCATCAACGAACGCGAACTCGTAGTTGATGCCGACGGGTGCGTTCCGCCAGTACACGACCGCCCGCGCGTCGCTGCTTTCGAGGATCTTGACGTGCGAGTAGTGGGCGCGCTTATCCGACATCGACTCGGAGCAGCCCCGTGTCTTGCGATCGGGCCCCCGCTCCATGAACTCGTTCGTGAACCAGTTGTCTTTCTCGGTCACCCAACAGGGCGCATAGGAGACGCCCCGCCAGAAGACCAGCCGCACGGGTGCAAACTTGAAGGCCACGACCACGTCGGGCCCGCTGCCTCGCCAGATGGCGTCCCATTCCTCGCAGTACTTCAGATGATGATAAAAGGCCCCGAAGCGATGAATGTCCTTCGGCCCCGAGGGCATGCGGCGCGGTTTCAGGTCCGGCGGCGTGCTCGGGCGATTTGCCTGAAACGCCTTTTGCACCTCGTCGGCGGTCAGGCAGCGGCCGTGGATCTTCACCTCGTCGATGATGCCGTCGAAGGCGAAGTGGACCGGCTGATCGGCGGCCCCCCATAACGCCGAGAACATAGCAGGCTCTTTCGTGTGGTTGCGCCCGATGAGCAGATCGACGCCGTCGGCGTACATGGGCGCACCCGAAACGCGAAGCTGACCGACGTTTTCTCCGTCCACGTAGACGGCGAGCCCCGAACCCGCATCGAACGTGCCGGCCACGTGGACCCATGTCATCAGCGGGACCATCGCCTCCGACGTGCATTCCCGCCATTGCCCGCCCACGGCCATGTGCAGACCCACGCGGCCGCGGGCATCCACGCCGAACAAATACCCGGCCGTGTGACCGGTTCGCCGGCTCACGACCGGGCACCATCCCCAAGGGTAGGCCTGGACGGCAACCCAGGCCTCAACGCTGAACGCGCGGCCCGGCTTCGGTGCGTCTTTCGCATTTCGCGTCAGACAGGTCGTGAAGCCATCGCATTTGAGCCCCGTTCCCGAGACGCCCTCGGCGAACTTGAAGTTCCCGATCAGTTGATCGGGTGTCCGGCTCACGGCATCGACGGCCGTTCTCCCTTCGCCATCATCAAACCGCCACCACGCCAGCAAGCCCTCGTCAGCGGCGAACGCCGATTGGTCAGCCGTCAACAACACGCAAGAGAGCAAGGCAATCACAAAGCCCCTTTTCGCTGTTTTGCGGGAAGCCGGCCTCGTGTCCCGCAAGTATGCCTTTCTGGCTTGTCTATATGGCATGGATTCATCTCCGTTTGCGTATTCACTCAATGTCGTGAGGGCTGCCTCAAGCGGCAGTCCCGAGTAAGCTTGTCGGCCGATGCCTGCGAGGGTGAGAGGCGGCTATACGAAATCGATCCGGCCGGGATCGGGCACCAACCCGGCGGCGTGACCGCGACGCAGCAGTTCGCGGATGGCCTCGCGGCCCGTGTCGCCGTAGTCCAGCGTCCACTGGTTGACGTACATGCCCACAAAGCGATCGGCCAGCGACTGGTTCATGTCGCGGGCGTACTGCATCGCGTGCTGGACGGCCTCGGCGCGGTGATCGAGCGAGTATTGGATACTATCCTTGATGATCCCGGCGATCTCGTGCATGTTTCGCTCGCCGAGATCGCGACGGATCGTATTGCCCCCCAGCGGCAACGGGAGGCCGGTCAGTTCTGTCCACCAGACGCCCAGGTCCACGACGCAGTGCAGCTTGTTGTTCTGGTAGGTGAGTTGGCCCTCGTGGATGATTNNAGCGGTGGTCATGTGTCCGGGTACGGCGATGCGCTTGCCCTTGAGCGCCGCGACGTCCATCGGCCGGCGAGCAACGACCATCGGGCCGTAGCCGTCGCCCATGCTCGATCCGCAGTTGGTCAGGGCATATCGGCCGGCGACATAGGGATAAGCGTGAATACTGATCGCGGTGATGTGCAGCTCGCCGCGCATCGCCCGCTCGTTGAGCGTCTGAATGTCCTGCAGAATGTGCTCGAACCGCCATCGTCCGGAATCCACGCGTCCGGTCGCCAGCCCATAGAACATGAACGCATCATCCGGGTCCGGGCTGTGGCCGAGGAGGAGTTTGTTGGGAGATTTGTCGTCCGTCATGATGAGGATCCCACTTGAGCCGGGTCAGCGAGTTGATGCCTCCAGGATCGTCAGCCCGACGATCTGGTTACCGCGCCGATGAACGATGATACCGTTGTCGCGCATCTCGCTGTCGGTCGCCCGCTGGGGGCGACGGAAGCTCAGGTAAAGCACATCGGCTTCGGCATCGTAATCGATCCATATGCTTGTGTCAGGCAAGTCAATGAGTCTGGGCACAGCCCGAAAGACTCGACCGACGTCTTTCTTCCGCAGCATCGCTATGGCCATAACCTGTCTGTCTTCCTGGACTTCTCACGCGAATATGACGATTGCTCCTTCGCGGTCCGATTAAGCGCGAGAACGTTCACACACCGTCGGCATCTTATGCGAAAGGGACCAGCTTAGACTTCCGGATACGCCGATCGCGTGTCATGAGCGGAACGTCATGCACCATGCTGGTGGCTGCGATCAGTTCGTCGGCGGGATCACTCCTGAAATCCAACTGTGTTATCGCCCGACAAATATCGAGCGTGATCGGCCAGACGTGAGTCGCGGAAAGAGTTCTCAGGACCTCCGGATCATCGAGATCCATCTCGATGCGTCCAAGTTGTGTCAGTTTCACTACCTCCCACAAGACAATGGCGGAAATCCCCCACGGCTCCCGACTGAGCAGTCGTTTCTCCTTGGCGGTCAGCTTGCCGGCCAAGGCAAACACCAGAATGTGGGTGTCAAGATAGAGCATCCCAGTTCAGGCCCGTCGAAAAGATGTCACCGTGAATCCTGATCTTGCCTCGCAGGCTTCCGATCAGCGCCGAGGGCTCCGGCTCAACGCGGGTCAGTTTGGCCACAGGCTTGCCGTTCTTCGTGATGATGATGCCATCGGGGCCAACCTCATCAAGAATGGCAAGACATTTCTGCTTGAACTTGTCTGCGCCGATTTGCCTCATGCCATTAGTCTAGCTTCTCATGTGAACAGTGTCCACCGAGCCCTCGTTCACAACTCCGTTAATTTTGTAGGTCCAGCGTCACCTCATCCCCCTCCTTCTTGTCCGACCGCAAGGCGGCGTCGATGAAGGCGCAGATTTCGAGCGTGTCTTCGATCGGCACCGGGGGCTTCCGGGTGGTGAAGAACTGGATCAGGGCCTTGACCAGGCCGACATAGTAGTCGCCGGCTGCCTGCACCGGCACCAGTCCGTTCTCACAGAGGACCATCGCCCCATATCCGGCCTTGCCCTTGCGGATGCCGCGCATCGAGCCCAGGCGCCCGTCCTTCCATGCCCCGACCGCCAGATCGCCGTCTTCGGTGCTCATGCACTGCACCGCCTTACATCCGCGGCCCATGATGGTGTACAGAATCTCGATCCCGTGAATGCCGTACCAGAAGAACCCGGGATTGGTGGGCTCCAGATGAGCCGGGCCGAACGCATCGCAGCCGATGACCTTGCCGTGCTTGTCGTCGGCCACGAATTGCGCAACCTTGCTGTCGTATCGCAACGAAGAGCAACTGAAGGCCGGCAGTCTCGCTTCCTTGATGATCTTCACCATTTCTTTGGCGTCGGCCAGGCTGGCAGCGAAGGGTTTGTCGATGTAGACCGGTTTGCCGGCCTCGGCCACTGGCCGCAGCTCCCTCAGGTGCCGGCGCCCGTCAACGCTCTCGAGCATCACCACGTCCACCTCCTTGAGCATCTCCTCGATAGACGCGGTCATCTTGACCTGCCATTGCTCGGACAGGCTCTTCCTGTACTCGTCCACCCGCTCAGCGCTGCTCTTGAGGTCCGGGCTGAACGAGGGATAGCAGGCGACGACTCGGACTGCAGGCATACCCTCGGCCGGCTTGGCCTCGTGAAACCGCTGGGTGAACGCCATACAGTGCGACGTGTCGCAACCGATCATCCCGACGCGAATGGTGTCTGGCATGGAGGCAAATCTCCTTTCGGTTTTCTCGTTCCGGCACTTTCATAACGGAGACCTGCGCGGAAATCCAGCGGCAACGGTTTTGACTTGGTCCGGTCTGTTTCCTATCCTGCCGCTCCAGGATCGCAAGTCTCCGTGGAGGTGTCCATGCGCACACGTACCGGCGGTTTTCAGATCGGTTTTCGTCGCGGGTGGAGCGATTGGCAGAAGGACCTGCCCGCCTTGGCAGCCTGGGCCAAAGATGCGGGTTTCGAGGCCATCGATCTTGGGCACGCAAGGCCTGAGGACATCGGGCAGGTCCGCGATGCGGGCCTGCAGGTCGTGTCCGTGGATATGATTGACTGGTCGGCCCTGCTGAGCCCGGACTCCGGGAGGCGCCGTGCAGCCGTCGCCCGCAACGCGGCTTATTTCAAGGAGATGGCCACACTGGGCGTGCGGGTCTTCTTCACTGTGGCCATTCCGGAAGACCCCTCACGGCCGGGCAAGGACAACTTCGACCTGGCCGTCGCCAGCTATGGCGATCTGGCCCCGGTGGCCGAGAGCCTGGGAGCGACGATCGCCTTGGAAGGCTGGNNCGCACCTCATCCGCATGGGCATCGACCACTCCCGCTTCGCCGCCGAGTTCGCCGACCGCATCGCCCACGTTCACGGCAAGGATACCGAGATCATCACCGACAACGTCTACGAAATCGGCTTATACCAGCCTTCCATCTTCCAGAAGCCGTTTTTCTGCGGCGAGTTCACCTGGCGGTACACGATCCCCGGCCACGGCGTGACCCGCTGGAGCCACATTCTGGCGATCCTGGAGAAGGCAGGCTTCGCGGGGATCGTCTCGGTCGAACTCGAGGATGCCGACTACAACGGAACCGAGTTAAGCGAGCAGGCCGGGTTGTTGGCATCCCTGAAGTACCTGGAAACGGTGTGACCGGGGGAATTCACATCTCTCCNNCAGTTTCCTGCGGCGTTCAACTCAAGCCTTCCGACTTTGAACCTCTGGCGGCACCAGGATGGCGAAACGGTTCTAACTTGAAACGCGGAGTCCTTCACAGTATGGGACGGGTTTCCAGCCCGTCGTTGACCAGCAAGATGCCGGTCCGACACCTACCGGGATAGGTTGTCAGTCATTCCACTTCCTGACTTGATCGAGCAGGGCGACCATCTCGTTGCGTCTCTTCTCGAACAGACCGAACACGGTGAGCATTGCGATGCCCAGGGCGATGCCGCTTGCCCACCATATCCAGACCCAGCCCAGGTTGCTGCCCGCGTGGTAGATCATGGTCAGCAGTGACAGGCACAGGAACCCGGTGCCGAGCACCAGGAACGAGCGGATCCGCAATGCGATCCCGACGAAGATACCCGCCACCGACAGCAGGGCCAGAATCATCGGCAGCCAGGGCGCCTGGGCCACCCCGATCAGAAAGATGTCCGCGGTTGATGAAAGGTAGATGGTCAGCAGGCAGGCGTAATGGACGGTCCTTCGCCGCATCTCGTCGAGACGGTCGCGGTTCAGGTGCGTGGCGACGAGCACGGCTATCGCCGGCGGGACGAACCACAACTGGGGATGCTCCGTCAGGCCCAGCCCCGGCGTCCGATAGAGCAGATACCAGAGGCTGCCGGTGAACGATGAGGCCGCGACCACGGCCATCACCATCGATCGCCGCATGGCGGCCAGGACGACGTACAAGACGCCTGTCGTGAACAGCACCACCGAGAAGTGGACCCGCGACGCGGCGATGAACAGCTCCAGCATCGACAGTGCCGGCAGGAAAACACCCGTTCGTCCCAACGGCCGGGCCAGCACGCGCTGCCCGTATCGCTCGCAGGCTTCCTGCCCCGCCACCGCCGCAAATGCCAGAACAATGACCAGGAGCGGCCAATACTGCTCGATCACGCCGGTGAACAGCCAGGGCATCGAAGCGCGGACGTGCAGCGTCAATACGCCGGCCAGCACCTCGGCGGCGTAAACGTAGGCCTCTTTGCGGGGAGCGTCGAGCTGCAGTGGATCGAGCCGATCGCGCGTGGCAAAGAGGATGCAGCAGACGATCATCAGTAGCAGGGCCACGACCATGGCGACGACGGCCGGCCGAGTCAGCGGCAGGAGGTCATCGCCGAGTATGCTCAATGCGTCAGAGGCGCAACAGTACGCCAGACCCGCGACCGCCAACGCGTTTGCCATGACGATCGAACGAGCCAGGGCCGTCGCCCATGTATCGCTTGCTGCAATTTGCGTTCTGACCACGGCCAGAATCGGCGTGGCCAGGGCAACGGCCGCGATGAGACCAACCGCCCGGTGCAGTACTCCGGTCGCCATCTCCGGCGAGACCCACGACCAGGCAAACAGGATGGCAGCCGCCACCAGCAGATGCACAGCGCAGGTCTGCATAACCAGCCGCCTCGCCTCCACGGCCGTAAGCACAGCCCATGCGGCGCACAGCAGCGGCGATATGACGATCAGCATCCGCCAAACCAGGGCGGGATGGCCCCAACTGACGTGCAGGGCCAGAAGCATGGAGATCATCGCGAGAATGCTGTTGGCTGAGGGCAACCAGCCGTCGGTGGTCTGCTGGGCGGCTGTCAGCGGCCCGGTCCTCGTCCATCGTCGCCAGGCCAAGGTCATGATCACCGCGTAGCCGACCAGTCCTACCGACATCGCCCACTCCAGGTCTCGCGACGTCATGCCCGTCTGGGCCATGACCTGGCTCATGCCCGCCAGCCCCAGAAGGTAGATGCCCGCAGGCAGTCGCGTCGATCTGGGATCGAGGCCACAGACCAGCACGATCGCCACTGCGGCCGCCCACGCCAGCCAGCCTACGACCATCATGTTGCCCGCCGGCTCTCCGATGGCCGCCAGGCAGATCGCTATCAATCCCAGGAGAGACACGGCAATGACAGAGACCGTCGCGACCCCGTGATGAAAGGCAGGCCAGCGCTCCGTGTGGCCGGAGGGGACGCGAGGCAGCACGAATCGGCGATCGACCAGCAACCAGGCGATTCCCGCCGCCGCCAGCGCGATCACGTTGAGATTCACCAAGTCGACCAGATTCGCCCCAGAGAAGGTGGCGAGCCTGGGCCAGAAGCACCATACCCACCAGACGCTCGCCGCAAGGCAGAGCTCGACGCCGGCGAGATAGGCGAGCGCACGACGGGGCGCCCATGCGGCGGTGGTCATACACAGCACTGACAATGCACACATGGTGCCCGTCGACCACCATGGACGCTGGGGGTCGTCAGCAGCCGCCCGCATCGCCAACAAGGTTGCCAGGAAAACGCAGACCAGAACGCCAGTCACGGCCTGAACGCGGGCCTGGGCGCGCTCGCCGGTTGACTGCGGCGTCAACCTGCTGACCGCGGTCTCGACCGACCCCGGTATCTCCAGGCCGCACTCCGGGCATCGACTGGAAGGAGAAAGCCCTCGCAGGTTATAGCCGCATCGTGTGCAACTCAGGTCATGGTCGATCTGCCGAACCTCGCCGCTCATGTCGGCCGAGGCCGTGTCGAACGTCTCCTGCCAGCCGGCCCCGACCAGTTCGCGGGCTTGTTTGTCACCGGTCCAGAGCCTGATCGCCGCGGCCGTCACAAAACCGGTCATCGCGACGTGGAAGCAAAGCCAGTTGCCTGTGTCCAGCGGTGCCAGGGCACACGCAATGACGGGTGGTCCGTAGAGCAGCCATACGCTCTCGCGGTGGCCCCTCCGGTTGGCCCACGATGGGCGGCACGAGGTCAACAGGGCGTATTCGACGAGAAGTGCCGCCGCAATGCCCCACAACGTACCGGCCGCGACGGTGACCGACGGCAGGAACTGCGGACTGATCCACATTCCGGTGGCCGCGACGGCAAGAAGGATGCCGACGACCACGCGGCCGGCTATCAGTGGTCCTGACGGATAGTCAGAGCGATCATCCTTCGTCTGGAACAGATCTCGCAGTACCTGCCAGAGAACGGGAATACCGGAAGAGACCATGACGTTCAATTGCACCAGCCAAATCAGAAACCCCGTGGAGAGCGGCTGCCTGGTTTGCCTGAGGATGTGCAACTCGGTCGCTGTCACGGCGGCGCACGCTAACCCGGCAGCCGCGACGGCATAACCGACCTGCCGCTCGCGGAGGCCGTAGCCGATTACCGACACAATCACAAGCACCACCGGGCCGATCAAGGAAACGTGCGGCCAAGGATCCGTCAAGACGGGTGAGATCGGAAGCCTCATCGAACCGGCGGCCGCCATGTATGACGCGGTCAGTAGAACGGCCGGCAGCGCGAAGAGACAGAACAGGCACACGCGGATGATGTCAGTGTTCCCTGATTGCCGCGCGGGTCGACAACGAGCCAGTCGCAACAGTCTGTCAGCCCAGTGGCCGCGCATCCAGAATGCAACAGACATGGCCAGGAACACACATGCCGACAGCCAGCGCCAGGCATCGACGACCCGGTGCCGCGACTCGAACCGCGCGACGACCAGCAGGAGGCCACATGCAGCAGCGGCAATGATCGCAAGCAAGGCCCATCTGCGCAATCCCTCCCAGATGTGA
>MTKZ01038300.1_pt1 | contig 11598 bp, 9 predicted proteins | sample 1042781 | NCBI WGS metagenome assembly MTKZ01 (sample SAMN06212207, study PRJNA360539) | anaerobic digester metagenome | biome: Wastewater treatment plant; material: sludge; isolation source: anaerobic digester fed with sludge from wastewater treatment plant | place: Denmark: WWTP Viborg ...
ACCAAAAGTTATCGAAGGCAGCCAATTAAGTGCTGCTGATGCGGATGAAGTCATTCTGGATCGAAATGTAATTCTTCGAAGCAGTATTCAGCTTGGCGATACCATCACCATCCGGGTAACACAAGGTACTGAAGATCAAATTTTCACGCTGAAGGTAGTCGGTATTACGGATGGTCAGCAGTATGCGTTGCAGCCATCGCTGTTCGTTCCATTTTTTACCTGGGATCGTATTCGACCAAAATCACAGGCTGAGATCAATTTTTCTGATCCTGTCGCAAATGTTTTCATTGTCAAAGTGGATCAACCGGAAAATGTAGAAATAATCCGTGACAGAATCGAAGAAAAAATCGAAAATGTTGAAACTGCAACCCGGAAAGAAGCGATACAAGCGCTGCCAGGATATTCCGCACAGCAAAGCACTTTAAACACACAGGGTGGATTTACTTTATTCATTGGTATCCTGGTGATCGGGGGGTTCTTCCAAATCCAGGTGTTGCAAAAAATTTCGCAAATCGGTGTCTTGAAAGCGATCGGATCAGCAAATTCGGTTGTAGCATGGGCTTCCATTATTCAGATTACACTGATTACAATGATTGGGGTAACGATTGGTGCCGGATTAACCTTTTTATTTTCATTATTTTTTCCACCTCAGGTACCGATTGTTTTCAATGGTACGACGACAGCTATTGCAATCATTGCGCTGTTACTGATTGGACCTCTGGGAGGTTTGGTATCCATTCGATATGCTGTGCGAATTGAACCGCTAAAAGCTTTGGGATTATCTTCATAACAGGGACATTAGGATGACAACAATGAATGCACTTGAAACAAAATCGGTTATTAAAACTTATCAAAGCGATTCAGGTCTGATATCCGCGGTGGATGATGTGTCAATCACAGTGGCTTCCGGTGAATTTGTCGCTCTCGTCGGTCCCAGCGGATCCGGAAAAACCACCATGTTGTCCATTCTTGCCGCGTTATTGAAACCAACTTCCGGGCAAGTGTTGATCGATGGGGTTGATCTCTCCAGTCTGGATGATTTTCAGCGGGTCAATATGCGCAGAGAGAAAATTGGTTTTACCTTTCAAGCCAACAATTTGGTACCTTATCTCAGTGCCGTAGAAAATGTCGAATTAATGCTGCGCTTGAATAATAAATTGGATAAAGCTGGAAAATTGCGGGCACGAGAATTGTTGGCGCGTCTTGGTTTGGGGGAACGATTGAACAACTACCCTGGCCAAATGTCCGGCGGACAACAGCAGCGCGTTGCGATTGCCCGAGCTTTGATCCACAATCCGAGCCTGGTGTTGGCCGATGAACCAACTGCCAGTCTGGATACGGAACGTGCCTATCAGGTTGTGGAAACCTTTGCGAGTTTGATTCATGAACAGAATCGAGCCGGGATTATGGTTACGCACGACTTAAGAATGTGTGAATTTGTGGATCGTGTTCTGATTATGAAAGATGGAAAATTAACCCAAATTCTTGACGATCGAGCAGATATCCGCAAATTATCATCAGCGCGAAATTAAAAATAAAAGAGTTTGTCTTTTTTCGACCTTTCGATAAAGACAAACTCTTTTTTATATGTGATGAGAATTCAGAAATCTCGATTTTTCGACGTTCCAGCCGAGAAATGGGACAGCGTCTAAACTACAGCCGGGACTTCCGGGTTATTGTTGGCAAAATTCTGCAGGATGACCAGCGGTTCGTAGCTGCCCGTATTTTTGATATCGATGCCTTTCTTTGCAGCATCTTCCGAAACAAAAAATTCATCGCCGGAAATTTGGTTGAATCGCAGGAGACCGGGCGCTTCACATTCAAAAGTGCCGAATCGGCCGTGTCCCTGGACGACCAACGCGCAATAACACGCCTGGTCATGCAGCGTCACGGATGCGCCGGGTTGAACCGTTACTTCTTTCGCCGCGATCCACTCATTGGCGTAGGCAACCCATTTTTCGCTCATGCCTTTTTGTTTTTCCGGCAGGGCTTTCGGAGGGCGGAAATATTTTTGTTTATAATCCGGACGGGTACTCTCTTCCCAGTCAATTTGTGCAAAGAGACTTTCAATATTGTCCTTTTCGGATTCCGGCTGGCAGTCTGTGAGCAGATTATGCGGATTGATTTCACCCATGGTGACATTTTCCATAATCGTGTTGACATCACTGTTCCATTGCGGTTCGTACGTAACCACAGAAGCCGGCGCATGAATAACTCCAGCCGGTGTGTACCAGCCGGTTCCCAGTTTGACGCGGTAAGCTAGTGACAGCTCGGTAATTCGGGTATCGAATTTATCGTAGTTGCGGATGCAGTTGATGACTTCTTCTTTGGTCACGGACGGATCAAATCCAAAATAGGTCAGCGGGAAACGCCCCAGATAGGCATTGTATTGAACCGGGAAGTAATATGCTTCGGGTTTTCCATGGCGACCGATTTTATTTGCTTTTTCTTCTGTCAGATGCAGATGATGGAACAATGGTTTGTCGTAATCATAAAGCTTGGCAAAGGTTGGCCAGGTACCATAGCGATCAAACAGACCTTTACCAATCACTTCTGCGCCAAGTTCTTCAACCACATCGGCAAACAGAATTTTTTCATGTCCGGATTCATCTGCAAGTACGAAACTCATTCCTTCTGTCGGTCCGGTTTTCGGACCATTCAAAGCGACTGTCACCGATCCAAGCCAGCGTTCGCTGATGCCTCCGCGATCCATCCCAAAGGCAAAATAATCATCCGGGTGTAATCGAATTCTGCGACCTGGTTCATTAAAGCCTCTTGGAACCCAGGTTGGAGTGAGATGTAACACTCCTTTTCCATTTTGAAATGTTTCGCGTATCTTTTCTTTTATCATGATCAATCCTCCTTTTTACTGTTATAGAATCGGGCTTTCTTCAGTAATTCGAAATTTGAACGAACCTTTTGAATCAATCGAGAAAACTCGTTGTTGTGNNCTCGTTGTTGTGTTGTTTTTGCGCGTAGCGCAAAAACAACACAACAACGAATCATTATCCCCATATTTCGAATTGCTGGGCTTTCTTCCGTCATGTAGGAACAGTTTTAAAAAATACATCAACCGCTATAAGGAATAAAATTTCGCTTTATCTGCATCGTCAAATAATTTGATTTTATGGGTGACAACTTCTTTCATCGCTTTAATACTGTCCTGATAGAGCTCAAATGGTTCCCGAACCTTCGGGTCTGCAGAAAGTGTTTTCCGAAGCTGTTGATAGAAGGCATCTTTGATATCAGAGGAGATGTTGATTTTATTAATGCCGCGTTTGACGCTTTCCGCGATTTCATCATCCGGATTGGCGGAGCCGCCGTGAAGCACCAATGGAATATTAACTTTTGCCTTGATTTCACTGAGAAGATCCAGCTTCAGTTCCGGTTTGAAACCTTTCGGATAAATTCCATGCGCTGTACCAATTGCAATTGCCAGGCAATCAATTCCGGTTTCCTGGACGAATTTTACTGCATCATCCGGGCGTGTATAAATAATTTCGCCGGTACCGCCTTCTTTGTCGTTGCCGCAAGTGCCGATCGTTCCAAGTTCCGCTTCCACAGAAATACCTAATGGATGAGCGATTTCTGCCACTTTTTTGGAAATAGCCACGTTATCCTCAAAGCAATAATGGGAAGCATCGATCATCACTGAAGTGAATCCGGTGCGGATGGCTCGATAAACCTGTTCCAGGGTAGATCCATGGTCTAAATGGATCGTGACCGGAATTGTAGCATGATTGGCAGCCGATTTAACACTTTCCAGGAAAAAATCACCCTGAAATTCAAGCTCTGACGGGTGAATTGCCAGGATAACCGGAGCGCGCAATTCTTCACAAGTTTCCAGAACTGCTTTTAGTATTTGTCCAGTTCCGATATTAAATGCCGGAACTGCAAAATTGTGGTCGTTTGCAACTTTTAACAGATCTTTCATGTTGAGTAACATATTTTATTCTCCTCCCGATAATCGGTGTTCATGACTGAGTGTAATGTCAGTTTCCGAGGATGTATGATTTCCTCAGCCGACGAATTCTTTACAATACGATTCTATTTTATCATGGGTAAACATCCATTCGGAATCAGCGATTTGAAACCTATCACTGCGAGCCCCATAGTGGTGATATTCGTCATTGCGAGCCCTATAGGGGTGATATGTGTCATTGCGAGCCCCGAAAGGGCGTGGCAATCTTCCTGCCCCATGCGAGAATAGATTGCTTCGTTAGGCTGACGCCTTCCTCGCAATGACAAATTGCCATACGAGTTCCATAGTGGTGATATTCGTCATTGCGAGCCCCGAAGGGGCGTGGCAATCTTCCTACCCCATGCGAGAATGGATTGCTTCGTCAGGCTGACGCCTTCCTCGCAATGACAGATTGCCATACGAGTCCTATAGTGGTGATATTCGTCATTGCGAGCCCCGAAGGGGCGTGGCAATCTTCCTGCCCCATGCGAGAATAGATTGCTTCGTCAGGCCGACGCCTTCCTCGCAATGACAGATTAATCTGTGAATGATTCATCATATAAATCTTATGGGTGAAATACAAAATTATGAGATCAATAATAAAATCTTTTACTAGTTTGAATTACTGAATTCGTAAAATCGATAGAAGATTCTGCTTGTTTATTCACATCACACAAAAATTACAGGACGATGAATACTCCGCCCTATAAAAGGAAAAGCGGACGATACCGTCCGCTTTTCGCATAGTTAGATCTTCGTTTAAGAAAGGAATTATTTCAGGTATTCGTCAACGTTGTCTTTTGTGACAAGGGTGAACGGAACCATAATTTCTTTCTCAACTTCCTTTTTGGCGATAATATCGGGGATCAAAGCAATGGCGGTTTTAACCTGTGCGGCACCATCCTGAAGAACGGTCGCGCCCAGTGTACCTTCTTTAACCATGGCTAAAGGACCAGCATTGCCATCGACACCGATGCAGACGATATCTTTGCGGTCAACGGAATTGACATAAGCCTGAACTGCTGAGGACATGTCATCATTGTCGCAAATGATTGCTTTCAGTTCATCACCGTATTGAGTCAGAACATCAGTAGCAAATTGGACGGCTTTATCAGCAGACCAGTCAGCAGCGAAATCGCCGACGCTTTCCCATTTGTCATTTTTGCTCATGACATTGGCAATACCTTCGCCTCTTTGAATCTGAGCTGAATTGCCGACAATACCCATCATATGAGCATATTTTCCGCCATCGGGAAGTTTTTCAATGACATAGTTCGCCATGATTTCGCCAGCTTCGACGTCATTGGAACCGACATAGGCATTGGCGAGTTCATCCGTATTATTGGTCTTGGAATTGACAACAACAATCGGAATACCGGCATCCGCACAGCGTTTTACAACCGGTGCGCTACCTTCTGCTTCAGCAGGCAGGAAAACGACAAAATTGGCGCCGTTGTTGATCGCATCTTCGATCAGGTTGACCTGAGTAATCGGGTCGGTCAGACCATCATAAAGCTGCCAATCTTTAATGGTTCCATCTTCTTTCAGTGCATCAAGTGCTTCTTTGGCTGCACCGTTAAGAGTAGCATGGAATGCATCGACTGTGTTTTTCGCCATATATGCAACGACGATATCGGACTCTGCACTTGCGACGGCAACTAAGGAGAGCAACATACAGAAAGCTAAAACTAAAACAACAAATTTCTTCATTTCAATTCCTCCTGATAAAAATATTTTCTTATTCCCTGATACCAGGGTAAGATGACGATTAACGTTTCTTATTGATGAACGAATCCAGCATGACTGCGCCGATGATCAGGAGCCCTTTACTGATTGTCTGCCAATAAGAACTGATTCCGATCAGATTCATTCCATTATAGATTAATCCTATAATAATGATACCAACCATAGTTCCCGGTATTGTCGAAATACCGCCCGCGAAAGACGTTCCGCCGATAACACAAGCTGCAATGGCATCGGTTTCATAACCGACACCGATATTCGGCTGTGCTGCGTTGATGCGGGCAGTCATGATGATACCGGCAACGCCTGCGAATAAACCGCTGATAATAAAAGAGCCGACGCGTGTCCAGAATACGTTTACTCCGGAGGCGGTTGCGGCATTGATGTTTCCTCCGACTGCATAGATATAACGACCAAATTTTGTCCAATGCAGCAGTAAATAAGAAATCACTGCGATTCCTAACAGGATCAGAATCGGATATGGAATTATTCCGAACAATTTGCCCAAACCGATTTGTGAAAATTTTGGATTTGCGAGTGCAAAAGAATATCCTCCGGAAATGACATACCCAAGTCCGCGGATCACGAGCTGGCTTGCCAGCGTAACAACAAATGGGAACATATTAAATTTTGCGACCAACAAACCATTCAGAAGGCCAAAGAAGGTGCAGATGACAACGGCCGTGACACAGGCAAGCGGAATGCTGCCAGTAGCCTGNNAAAAACCATCCCCATTGCCAGAATACCATTCAAAGCGACGGTGGAAAGGACATTCAAAATGTTGTTCATTTTCAAAAACTTGGTCGATGATACAGACAGAATCACGAACATACCGATCATGACAAAAACAATTCCATATCGTTTCATGAACAGGCTGAAATCGTGCTGATTCATGCCCAAAATTTTCTTTTCCTGTGATTTTTCCATCAAGGCTTCTCCTTATTTTCCACCAAATTCTTTTGCTAAGATTGTTTCCTGAGTTGCAGTTCCATCGAGGATTTCCTTTCGGGAAATTTCTCCGTTCAGTTTTCCCTCATGGTAAATTAAAATCCGATCGCTCATTCCCATCACTTCGGGCAATTCTGAAGATACTAATATGATAGCCATCCCTTCAGATGCGAAACGGCACATTAAGGAATGAATTTCCGCTTTTGCACCGACGTCGATACCGCGAGTTGGCTCATCCATAATTAGTACCTTGGGTTCAGACATAATCCATTTTGAAAGAACGATTTTTTGTTGATTTCCGCCGCTGAGAGAAAATGCGTCAGCTTCTATACTGGCTGCTTTCACTCGCAGCGTTAAGGCTGCCTCTGTACATTCTTTTTTCTCTCTGGTCTGGTCAATCAATAAACCGCGTTGACGGCTCTCCAAATTGGGCAGAGAAATATTCTCTCTCAAAGAGCGAAATAGGCATAATCCATAATTCTTTCGGTCTTCGTTAATCATTGCGATCCCTTTGGAAATAGCCTCGCGCGGATTCTTAATCTTAATTTCTTCCCCATCCAGGTAAATTTTTCCGCTTGTAAGCGGGTCGATTCCAAATATTGCTCGCATGGTTTCACTGCGGCCTGACCCGACTAATCCGGATAATCCCAGGATTTCTCCATGGCGAACTTCAAAGCTGATATTTTGAAATCCTTTTCCGGATAATCCTTCTACTCGAAACGCTACATCACCGATTTTGACATCTTCTTTCGGGAAAATATTATCGAATTTTCGGCCGACCATCATTGAAATCAACTCATTGGTTGTTACTTCACTGACTTTGCCAGTCCCAACAAAACGACCATCCCGAAAAACGGAATAGGAATCGCATATTTCAAATATCTCTTCCATGCGATGAGAGATATAGATGATGGTGACGCCATGGTCTTTTAAATTTCGAATGGTCCGGAATAAGCGTTCAGTCTCTTCACTGTCCAATGAAGAAGTTGGTTCATCCATAATGACAAGCCTTGCATTGCAGGAGACCGCTTTAATGATTTCAATCATCTGGCTTTGAGCAAGCGTCAGCTCCTCCATCAGAACTTTTGGATTGATGTCGAAGTTGAATTGTTTCAGCAGTTCTGCGGCTTTTCGGTTGGTTTCTTTTTTATTCAGGAAGAATGATTTTCCAAGCGTGTCTTCGCGTTTCAGGAATATACTTTCCGCAACCGACAAATAGGGTTCCGGATTTAGTTCCTGATGAATCATGGAAATTCCAGCTTTGATAGCTTCGGCAGGACCATTTACGGTATAAGGTTTTCCTTCAAAGAAAATTTCTCCTTTGTCCTGTTTGTACAGTCCGATGATTATTTTCATCAAGGTCGATTTTCCAGCGACATTCTCACCAACAAGCGCATGAACCTGTCCCTTACTGACATGGAAATCGACATCCTCCAGTGCATGCGTACCACCGAAAAATTTCGATATTCCTCGGCACTCCAGTATGTATTCTTGAGAATCGTGTTGAAGATTATCTTGTTCGTTCAATCGAATCACCTCATTTTCATCAAACTGTATGTAGCGTTTTATTTCAATTCTTCTTCATTTCGGCCTAAAAGTGTAACTTGCTGCAATACATCCCTGCAAGATGTATAAATATCTTTATATAACTGATAATACTCACAATATTTTTTATGATTCTTTTCGATTGGTAAAACCAGTTCATCTTGAAACTGGACGGCTTTTCTGCATCCTTCTTCGATATCTGCGAACACGCCTGCTCCGACACCTGCTGCAATTGCAGCNNAATTGAAGCCACGGTTTGCTTCTTGCTCCTCCGCCGGATGCTACCAATGTTTTCGCCTTATAGCCGAGATTGCCACATATCTCAATACATTGCATCAGAGAATAAGCCACACCTTCCATAACTGCCCGGTTCATGTGCATGTTAGTTGTATTAATATTAACACCAAAAAAGGCACCGCTCAAATTCGGGTTTACATGCGGAGTTCTTTCTCCGTTCAAGTAAGGCAGAAAAATTACACCTCCGCTGCCTGGTTGAATACGGGCGACTTGATCGTTTAATTCATCATATCCGATTCCGCGGCTTAATTGATTCCACCATTTCAGCGACAATCCGGCGCTCATTGTGGCGCCAAACAGAATCCAGCGATCATTTTTGTATCCGCAAAACATATTGGTGTTCAGTGCGGGATTGAGAACCGGTTGATCAATTTGGAAACAGACTTGTCCGCTGCTTCCGATATTGACTGTAGCATCATTGACGTTCACCATGCCGTTTCCAATTCCTTGCATGACTTGATCACCGCCTCCGGCAGCTACGATTGTATTGGAGGAAAGTCCAGTAATTTCGGATGCTTCACGGCATATTTTTCCCGTATTTGCTGTCGTTTCATAGCAAAATGGGAAAAGATCCATCGGAATTTGAAGTGAACTTAGTATTTCTTTTGACCAGCAATTGTTCTTAATATCGAAAGCCAGTGTCGCAGAGGCATCGGAGAAATCCGATGATACTTCTCCGGTCATTTTAAATTTCAGGTAATCCTTCGGTAAAAAGACATAGCGGATTTTCTCATATAGTTCCGGTTCATTGTCTCTGACCCAAAGAAGGGATGGCAGCAGAAAACCAGTATAGACTGGATTCATAACCAGTTCGCGTATTTTTTCAAGTCCGAAAACAGACCGTATATACTCAATTTGTTGGTCCGATCGGGCATCACAATGCAGGATTGCTGGACGGATTACCTGGTAGTTCTTATCCAGCATGACAGCTCCGTGCATTTGTCCTGAAAAACTGATGCCGGCGATTTCAGCAGGTTGGATTCTGCTTGTTCGTAAAATCTCTTGAATTGTTTTCACGCAAGCATCCCACCAGACATCAGGGTGTTGTTCTGCGTAACCCGGGTGTGATGAGTCAAATTGATAGGAACGATTTGCAACAGTAATAACCGATCCATTTTCATCCATTAAAATGGTTTTCAAACTGGAAGTGCCTAAATCAATTCCCATCAAATATTTCATATTGCTGTTTCTCCTTATTACCGCACAAACGCAATAAGAACACCTGCCATGAATGTGTCGCCCAAACCAATCGTACAGGCTGGATCCTCAATGTATTTTGAAGGTACAAGCCGAACATAACGATCCGTTTTAATTTGTTCAAGCTCTTCCGCGAATGCAAGTCGTGTTGCGCTCAATGGCAGCGGAATTGTTTCTCTGCAGTCATCCATATTTCCGTATCGAGCGGTCCTTGCCCTGGTACCGGATAAAAGATTTCCCAAAGTGAGACCTTTGACGATGTTCGCATTGTCTATTTCACTACCATAATACATGGAGTAGTCTTTGGTATGGAGCACAATCCCTTTTACAGGGTATTTTTCAGTCAGAAACTGCAGACTGCGCATCACCGATTCCAGATTTTTTTCATCTGTGTCAATGCCAAATCTTTCTGCATGTCCGACCAACTCTTCTTCATTCATCCCGAGAATGCCAACAATTCGCGAAAGCCGGTCAAACAAGAGATCCTGAACATCCGTATTATAGAAGTGGGCACCTTCCAGATATATAATGCAATTTGGATTTGCATCCTTGATTTTTTTATAGTGCGCTTCCAGCATGTCCATTTCTTTCATCAGGTTATGAATGTCAGTAATTGCATTAAATCCGGATATGCTGTAACAGTATAAATTTTTGGCATTCGATTCACAGTAATCCCGGAAGCACTGATCGACGACAATCTGCTTATGTTTTTTATCATAATCAAGAATCAGCCGGTTTGAAACAGGTATTTCGTATAGCTTATCATTGATGTACAGTTTTGCACCTTTAGGAAATTGGAGGATCATGTGCAGGACCGGCAATTCACCGGAGCAAGCCTCTTCAATGGGAATCAATCCTTGTTCAGCGACAACTTCGACTCCCGGATGATTCATGATCCGACAGACTTCCAACGAACGATCTGATGGATGGACAATCACCGGAAATCCAAGTGTGCTCAGCGCAGTGGCGCCTTGAACTGCCGTTCCACCTAAAGCAAAACTGCTTTTGAACTGACTTAGCAGATAATCACAGACGGAACGTTCCGTGATGTCAATCTCTCCCCCCAGTCCATGCATCGCATAATAGCAAGCGATGCGGGCAAAATCTGCAAGGGAATGAATTGTATCTCCCGCTTTGAGTGATGGTTCATTTTCCAAAAAGGCAGAAATGATATGGTTAAACGTTTTTTCATTCCATTCAATTAAAACATCCAGGTTACTGGTATATCCGCATACAATTCGCTTCCCGCTTGTTTTACAGCGATCAATATCGGCAATAATCTCCTGAAAAAAATGATCGTATCCGTTCGTATATGCCATTAATATTGCTCCGATTTTATAATTTTTGTTCCGTTCATTACGCGTTTCGAAGGATTGCTTTTTCTTTTATTGAAAACACCCTCTGCCAAAGTAAATTCATTATTCAATTGATAAAAAAGGTTCAGTGAAAAAAAATACAGTTGTCAGGTTGCTTTGTATTCTGTTTTTGCGGAAATAATTTTTTCTACGGTGCATCAGACTCATCAGGTCATTTGGATGAATCAGTCTTCTGCCAGCAATCCGAATTATGAAATTTTCTTTCTTTTTTACAATTGTCTATTCCAATTTTCAAATTGCTGATCGTTTACAGATTTATTGACTGGCAATGTATAGATAAGTTTTATGATGTTTTTTTGATTATTATAGTTGGCTGAGCGGAGGTTGTCAAGAAATTTGATTTCACCACAAAAAAATGAAATTGTATCCAAATAATGGCTATTTCTTGAGAATTCAAGGTTCTACTGCCGTTCTCGTATGTCATTAAAAAAATTCAATTTCATGGAATTCGAAATTTGAAAAAGTCTTTTGAGAAAAAAGAGAAAAATAGTTATCGTGTTGTTTTTGCGAGAAGCGCAAAAACAACACGAT
>MTKZ01127990.1_pt1 | contig 11596 bp, 11 predicted proteins | sample 1042781 | NCBI WGS metagenome assembly MTKZ01 (sample SAMN06212207, study PRJNA360539) | anaerobic digester metagenome | biome: Wastewater treatment plant; material: sludge; isolation source: anaerobic digester fed with sludge from wastewater treatment plant | place: Denmark: WWTP Viborg ...
CGCCCACGCGCAGCGTCAGTCGGTAGTCGACATTCTCGAATGCGACCTCGACGGGTCGACCGGGCTTCATGGGGCCGACGTGATCCTCCGCGATGAGCGCGGCATCGTCAAAGCTCGGGCTGCGCCCGCCGTGCAGCAAGACGTGACCGTCGGACCGCAGCGTCGCCCAGAACGAACGGCCACGCCGCGCAAGGGCGAAACGCACGTACCCCGTACCGTCATGAGGCGTAACGACGCAGCGAAATCGCAGGTCCGCGACGGGTGCCCCGTCGCGATATGCCTCTGGGGTCACCGAAGCGTTGAACCTGGGGCCGGGCACGTTGTAGCCGGTGTAGTTGTCGATCGGAGGGCCGTGGAATTCCAGCGATTCCGGCGGTTGCCCCACGCCGCGATACTTGAACCATCGTCCGAGCAGTTCCCAGCGATTTGAGTTGCCGCCCTCGGGCTGCCACCGGTGTTCGCCGCGTCGGGTTTCGCGTGCGCGCGGCGGAAAGTCGCTGTCGTACACGACATTCCAGAGGGCTTCCTGGGCAACGGGCGTCTTCTGGGCCGGGTGCAGCAATCNNCGCGGGCGCAGCTCACGCAGTTCGTCATCAAGCGCGTCCGCTTCGGCCTGCAGATCGTCCGCCTCCGTGTGGAAACCGCGCATGGCGGCCGGAGAGGTGAACCCGCCCGCCCGGTGCTGAGTCGTCTGCAACTCGAGCCACCGCTGGCAACAGTGCTTGAACCGTCTGTCTTTCGCGAAGATTGCCTGGGCGTCGTCCGACAACCGGTTCGCCGGCGCCGTGAAGACGTCACCGTCAAGGATCTCCAGGGCCTCACCGGGCAACCCGATCAGACGTTTGATGAAGTTCTCTTCTCCATCCCGCGGGTTCTTGAAGACCACGACCTGCCAGGACTGGGGCCCGAGCGGCCCGCCGACGTCAAACGGCCATTTCAGAACGAGAATGCGGTCTCCCGACTCCAGGGACACGGAGTTGCCGGCATCGTAAAAACGGGAGGTGACGTTCGCGTATCCGCAGTTCGGACAGTCGGACGTCGATGTAGGCTCGACCGTTCCTCTCCCTTCCGACAGGCCGTAGGCATATTCCCAGCCGCAGTTGGCACAGGTCATGGTGCCGTGTTTTCCGTAGAGCGTGGGGGCCATGGACCCGGTGGGGATGACGAACGCCTCCACGACGAAGGCGCGGAAAACGAAGGCCAGAATGAATGCGACGATGATGGATTCCACCGTCTCCCGGGGGCCTTCCCGGGCGGCGGACGGTTCAAGCGCGGACGGTGCGGCAGACTTGGATGGGGATACAGCCGCTCTTGCCATCAGCGCTCTCACAGACCGTCCTGTCGGAACGACGCCGTTTGCGTGGGGTTACGGTACCGGCAGAGCGGACGGAGCGTCAAGAGGACCGCCGGATTGCCCGGACGTCAGGACCGAGCCGCCGGGCCGTCCCGGGGGCCGATAACGCGATCCGGCCCAGCCCGATCCGAGTGCCCGCTCTAAAGCTAAACCGTACGGAGGGATCGACCGATGCAATCCTGGCGTAATCATTCGGTCGGGGGGCGTCGTGGTTCGCCCGAAGGGCGATGTTTCGTCAGGGAGAAGCGATGGACGTTCAATACATCAACCCGTTCGTCCTGGCCATCAAGCGGGTGTTCGAGACGATGGTCCGCACGAAAGTCCGGGTGGGCAAGCCGTTTGTGAAGCACGATCCCTGCGCGTCGGCCGATGTGTCCGGTGTCATCGGGTTTTCGGGCGATGCCGCCGGCTGCGTGGTGCTCAGTTTCCCCAGCGCGGTAGCCGTCCAGGCCGCGTCGAAGTTCGCCGGGACCTCGATCGATGAATCGCATCCGGATTTCGCGGACGCCATCGGCGAGCTGGCAAACATGGTGGCGGGCAATGCGAAGAAAGAGTTTCACGGCATGAACGTGAGCATTTCGCTGCCCAGCGTGATCATCGGCAAGGAGCACATGGTCTCCACGTCCCGTTCGGCTCCACGGATCGTGATTCCCTGCGAGACGGAATTGGGATCGGTGTACGTGGAAGTGGGCATGTCGGTGGAGAAGCCGGCGGCGGCCAGGGCGGCCTCGGCGGCAGGAGCCTCAGCATGAAGATTCTACTGGTAGACGACTCGCGGACCATCCGCAACATCCAGAAGAACGTGCTCGCCGAGATCGGGTATTCCGATGTCGTGGAGGCGGGCGACGGCATGGAGGCTCTTTCGCGGATCGCGGCGGAGAAGCCCGACCTGATGCTGGTCGACTGGAACATGCCCAACATGGACGGCATCACTCTGGTACGCAAGGTTCGCGAATCCGACAAGACCACGCCCATCATCATGTGCACCACCGAGGCGGAGAAGTCCCGCGTGGTCGAGGCGATCAAGGCGGGCGTGAACAACTACGTGGTGAAGCCGTTCACGGGCGAGACCCTGTCGGAGAAGATCAACCAGACGCTCTCCAAGGTCACAGCCAAGGCTTGATGGACGGCCTCGCCCCGAGGGGCCGGCCGACATGACGTGGACGCAAGTCCAAACCCCGTTCCAGGCACAGGTCTCGGCGGACCACCTCCAGGCCAGCATCACGCTGCGCAAGGACGCGGACCGTTCCACCGTCACGCCCGGCGATGTTGTGGCCGCTCTGGAAGCGGCGAAGGTTGCCGTGGACGACAAGGTGGCCGCCCGCATCCAGGAATACATCCGGAATGTCGTGGCCGGCCGCAACGCCTACGACACCGTGGTCCTGGCGGAGGGATACGCACCGATCGAGGGCCGTGACGGCGCCTTTGAATGGGCCGAGGGTCTGTGCCCGGAGCAGGACCCGGACCCTGCCGAGGAAGAGGGGAACCACTCCTATTACAGCGTCTCCAGCTTCGTGGTGGTCCATGCCGGCGACGTGATCGGCACCGTCTCGCCGCCCGTGCCGGGCAAGCCGGGCCTGGACGTGCATCATAACGCGCTGAATCCCAAGAAGGCCCCCCGCGAGGTTGTCCTGAAGGAAAACGTGGACCTGGGAAGAGATCAGCGCACCGTGCTGGCCCGCGTAGCCGGGCAGGTGGTCTTCCAGGACCTGGAACTCCGGGTCATTGACGTGCTGGACGTGCCCGGCAACGTCGATTTCTCCGTGGGGAACATTGACTCGCCCAGCGCAGTGAACGTGCGCGGCAATATCCAGGATCTTTTCAAGGTTCGAACGAAGAAGACGCTCACGGTCGGCGGGGCCATCGAGGCGGCGGAAGTGGATGCCGAGGGGAACGTGGAGGTTCGCGGCGGCATTCTGAACCGTACCAAGGGCTATGTCCGTTCCAACGCGCAGGTCAAGGCCAAGTTCTGCACCGAGGCGACCATCCAGGCCCAGGGCGACATCATCATCGGGAAGGAGGCCCTCAACAGCAAGATGCGCACCGAGGCCCAGATCCTCATCACGAACGGAGCGTTGATCGGGGGCACCGCCTATGCCCGGGCCGGACTGTCCGCCAAGGTGCTGGGCAGCGATGCCGGCGTGCCCACGGACATCGGGGTCGGTGTCCCGGAGGAGATGCTTCGGGAGCTCAACGAAGCGGATGCGGAGAACGCGCGCCGCCGCCAGGGCGTGGACAAGATCCGGGAACTCATCGGGCCGCTCCTCGCGCAGCCCAAGCTGCTCACCCAGGCGCAGAAGGAACGGGCCACGGAGATCATGTTCCAGGCAGACCAGATCGAAGACGCCATCCGCAAAACCGACGAGCGCATCCGCCAGGGTGTGGCCCAGCTCTCCGCGGCCCCGTCCGAGGAGGAGGCAAAGCCCGACGACACCAACCCGCACGTGACGGTCACGTCGCGGATCTGCCAGGGCGTCAGCATCCGCATCGATGACCGGGTCACCTCGTTCATAAAGGAAATGAAGGGCCCCGTCCGCATCTGCAAGCGCAAGATCAAGAACCATACCGTCATCGCCGCCGTCAACACCCTCTCCGGAAGCGTCACCGAGCTGAACAGCCGGCGCGTCGATCTGCGCGACGAGGCCGGCTGAGCATCGGTCCGGCGGCATCGGTCAATCGTATCCGTCCGGCGGATCCCATCCCTGCCGTCCGACGAGCCTCACGAATCGACACGCCAGAAGCACCGTCTCCGTGGTCCGACCGGCACGCTTCTCCACGCACACCAACGTTTGCGCGTCGCTGCGCCCCACCGGCACCACCAGACGCCCCCCCTCGGCCAACTGGTCGATCAGCGCCGGCGGCACCTCCGGCGCGCCTGCGGTGACGATGATCCGATCAAACGGAGCGTGCGGGGGCCATCCCAACGACCCGTCGGCGCAGCAGAGATGAACTCCCCCGAGCCCCATCGCCTCCAGCCGCTGGCGCGCCGACCCGAGCAGACTCCCGATTCGCTCCACGGAGAACACGTCCGCACCCAGCCGCGCCAGGATGGCCGCCTGGTAGCCCGTGCCCGTGCCCACTTCCAGCACGCGAAGGCCCGGCCGTACCTCCAGCTTCTCGGTCATGTAGGCCACGATGTACGGCTGGCTGATGGTCTGGTCCTCACCCACGGGCAGGGCCCGGTCCTCGTAGGCCGCATCACGCATCGACTCCGGCACGAAGAGCTCTCGCGGGACGTCGCCCATCACGCGCAACACCTCCGCGTCGCGGATGCCGCGGCGGGCAAGCTGGTCCCGGACCATGGCCTGCCGGGCCTGGGCATAGTCGGCTTCATGGCCTTCGTCGAGCATCCCGGGGCACTCGCGCTGGGGCGGCCGCGGCGGGGCTGGCGCGCCGGCCGGGTCGTTGACAGGCATCCACCGCCNNCCGCCTGCCGTAGAGTTGAGTAGTCCGGCCGGCCGCCGACGAATGGGATTGCGCCCGCCATGCCGCTGATCACGCTTCTAACCGATTTCGGCACACGTGACCACTATGTCGGTGTGCTCAAGGGTGTGATCTGCCAGCTTGCACCGAAGGCCACGCTCGTGGACATCTCGCACGACGTGGCTCCACAGAACATCGTTCAGGCTGCGTTCATCCTGCGTCAGATCTGGTCCTGGTACCCTCGGGGCACGGTTCATCTGGCCGTGGTGGACCCCGGCGTGGGATCGGCCCGATCCATCCTGGCGGGCCAGTACGCCGGGCAGTACGTGGTGGCGCCGGACAACGGCCTGTTGACGTTCGTCCACCACGAGTTCCCCCTGGAGGCCCTCCACATCGTCCAGAATCCGCGGCTGTTGCTCCAGAACATCTCGCCCACGTTTCACGCGAGAGACATTATGGCTCCCGTCGCGGCTCGGCTTGCCGCCGGCCTGCGGATCGAGGAGGTCGGGCCGCCGACCGACCGCNNGACCGACCGCCTGGAGGTCCTGCAACTGGCGCGGCCCGAGTTTCTGCCGGCGCACTCCCTGCGGGGCGCGGTCTTGTGCGCGGATCGCTTCGGGAACCTGATCACGAACATCAGCGCGGATGACCTGGCCCCCACCCTGCGGCGTCGCCCGGGGGCCGAGGTGTTTCTGGACGGAGTCTGCCTGGGGCCCGTTCGGTCTCACTACGCCCAGGTGCCGCCGGGTGAGCCTCTGGCCCTCGTGGGCAGCTCCAACCTGCTGGAGATCGCCGTGAACCGGGGCAGCGCGGCGGATCGCCTCCAACCGAAGCCCGCCGCCTCCGTGGAGGTTCGCTGAACGCCACCCGAAAGCCGGCTGGAAGCCGGCTACCAGATATTGAAAAGGAAAGAGGTGGAGTGAGGGCAGCCGCCCACCCCCATCTGAAGATGGCGGCACTGGCCGGTCGGCTGAAGCCGACCATGCGCTCCGGTACCTCGCCGTATAACCGAGGGAATGGAATGGGTCACTTACTCACAATCGAGCTGTCCAGCCGAGGATCTGGGGCCGGCTTCAGCCGGCCGGTCAGTGCCCCCGGTTTCAACCGGGGTAGAGCAGGCTCCACCATCCCTCCTTCTTTCCCTTCGCTTGTAGCCGGCTTCCAGCCGGCTTTTTCGCTCGCCCCTTTGGGATCATTGCACTATCCTGCATCATCCATTCTTCGGAGGGACACACATGTCCACTCATGTCTATCACGAGGTCTTCCTGCACCTCAACTGGCACACCAAGGAAAGCGACCCCATGCTGACGCCTGACGTGGAGGAGATGGCCTACGCCCTGATCCGGCGCAAGTGCAACGCCATGCCCGGCGTGCATCTCCACCAGATCGGCGGCACGGAGACTCACGTCCATCTGGCTGTCGAGATCGAATCGCATATCACCATCAGCGATCTCGTGCAGGAGTTGAAGGGCGCTTCCTCGCACGAGATCAACGAGCGTCTGGGCCGAAAGGCCCTGCTCTGGCAGCGTGGCTACGGCGTCGTCAGCTTCGGGCAGGCGCAGTTGCCCTGGGTGCTCCAGTACATCGCCCATCAGCGCGAGCACCACGCCGCTGGACGCGTGCAGGACCGCTTGGAGCGATGCGAGCCCCTCGACGACCACCCCGAGAAGCCGGCTTGAAGCCGGCTACCGGATATTGAAAAGGGAATAGGTGGAGTGAGGGCAGCCGCCCCCCCCCATCTGAAGATGGGGGCACTGGCCGGTCGGCTGAAGCCGACCATGGACCCGGCAACCCCGACGCGCCAAACAGAGTGGAAAGAACCATCGCCTCCCCCTGGAAACGGCGGAACCGGCCGCCGACCAAAGCCAACCAAGGGCTCCATTACACCAGCGCAACAAACAGAGTGAAAGGAGGCACCTGACTCCATTGGCGAGTGGTACGGCCGGCCCTTCGCCGCCACATAAGGGACGGAGCCCGGTGGCCTGCACCACCGGGCTCCGTGAGTAACCCGAAGCTACCCGCTTTTCACCAACGACTACATGTCGACGAAGGACAGGTCCGACGTCGTGAAGTTGGTGTAGGCGGTCTGCGTCATCGTGATCTTCGCGATCACGGCAATCGCGTCACCGGTCTCGATCACGGTGTTGGTGCCGTTGGTCGCGAGGACCTCGAAGACCACCATCACGCCGTCCGTCGTGTTGTAGAACGACCCGGCCATGCGGGTGGCTGCAGTCAGCCCCGTGACCGTCGCCGTTCCGATGGCGGCGTTGAACGTCAACTGATCGGTAGCCGCGCCGGCGACCGGCGTGGTCAGCTTGATGAACTGCGCGGTCGCGCCGACGCCGCTAGCGGCCGCATTCTGGGAGACCTCCTTGAGGACGGTCGCACCCGCCGCCGTTGCCGCCAGCGAGGCGGCAGCACCACCGCCCTGCGCCAGGCCGGTGGTGAAGTCGCCGTTCGTCGAGGAGATGGCTACGATGTCGCTTCCATCGGTCCAGTCGGAGATGAGGTCAGTCGCCGCCGACGTGTCGAACTGGAATGTATCGTTGCCCGTGCCACCGGCGATGCTGTCCGCACCGCCAGCGCCGTTGATGGTGTCATTTCCGGCACCGCCATTGATCGTGTCGTTGGCGGCCGAGCCGTTGAGCACGTCATTGCCATCACCACCCGTGATGGTCGCCGCGGCGTCCGGTCCGGCCGTCAGGGTCAGCACGTTGGCGAACCCCGTGGCGCTGATCGTGGCCGCGCCGTTGATCGCACCGGTGAAGGTCAGATCCTCGGTGCCGCTGATGTTCAGCGTGGCCGTGCCGGCCGTCGGCGTGATCGTGGTCACACCTGCAACGACGTTCGCATTGCCGTCCGCCGCGCTTCCATCCAGGTCCAGGTTGGAGACGATGTTGACCGTCTCCGCCCCCGTGATGGTCAGTGCCGCGGCGAAGTCACTGTCATTCAGCGTGAGGTTCACGACGTCAGTCGCCGACACTCCGGCCATCGCGATGGCCGCGGCGCCCGCGCTGTCGTTGTCGACCGCCCGCGCTCCACAGAGCACCGCAGCCGTGGCGGTGCCCGTGGGGAAGGTGAGCGTGCCGCCGTTGAAGCCGGCGTCAAGCGTCACACCGGCAATCGAGCCCCACCGAGAGAGCACCGGAGACGCGGTCAAGGCATCGGACTGCCGGATCCGCTCAATGTTCGTCACGTTGGTCTGGTCGGTTGCCGGCGCCACGACCGCATCGGTCAGGCCCAGCGTATCCGTGCCGTCGCCGCCGTTGATGGTGTCCGCAGCGGTGTAGTTGGCGCCGTAGATCACGGTGTCATCACCGCTCCCACCGGTAAAGGCCACGTTCCCGTTGCCCACGGTGAGTTCGGTCAGATTGCCCTCGAACACGTCGTCCGTGACGGCGCAGTTCACCGTCAGGNNCGTCAGCACGTTGTTGTCCAGGGGCAGGTCAATGGCCAGGTTCTGATCACCCGAAATGGTGATCGTTTTCAGCGTGGTCTGCGCCAGCGCGATGTCTTCCACCGCGTTCGCCGCCGCGCCGGTCGAGACGATGGTCAGGGTCTCGATGCCGTTGGCGCCGCCCTCGGTGATGGTGACCGTCGGGCCCAAGGCCGGATCGGCCAGGGCCGTGGTGGCCGACAGCGTGAGGGTCATGACGTCATCCAGGGCGCTGGTGGCATCGGAAGTGAAGCCTACAGTGAAGTCCTGAATGGTGCCGTACAGGCCAATGTCGGCCAGGGCCGGCAGGTTGTTGACGATCAGCGCGTCCGCCGCCGCGGCGGTGCCGCCGCTGGAAACGGAGTTGACCACCTGGACACCGGTCCAGTTGGCGCCAGCCAGAGTCTGCGTGAACGGACCGCCCGTGTCGCCGGTGAAGTCGGTGATGTTCACCTCTTCGATCCCGTCCAGCGTGACCGTCACGGTGTTGTTGGCCGCGAAGGCGCCGCCCAGCACGACATCGACGGTGTCGTAACCGGCCAGACCCTCGGCCGAGTCACCATTCTGGAAGGTCGAGATCTGCGTTCCGGTGCCCTCATTGAACTCGAGCCCGGCGTCGAAGCAGTCGTCCGCCGACGTACCCCGCAAGGTGTCCTGCCCANNAGGTGAACTCCCTGCACTCCACCGCAATGGGGATGCACTCTGCGGCGGTGTCACCTTCCTCGCAGGTTTCGGTCTCGGCGTCGCACGGCAGTTCGCCGTCCGCGCAGAAGCCGTTCGTGCCGCAGACCTCGATGCCGTTGCAGAACAGGCCGTCGTCGCAGTCGGCATCCGCCTCGCAGGTCTGCGCCGTGGTGATCGTGATGTCCACCGCAAGAACGTAAATCACGCCGCCGCAGTCCCAGGTGACTGTGATCTCGGTATCGTCCGCCGCCGGGGTGTACATGGTCGGGGTGGCGTCCACCGGATCAAACGTGCCGGCGCCGTTGACGGCCCAGCCGACGAAGGTGCAGGTGACCTGGGCTGCCGTGAAGTCGCCCTCGGGCAGCGGAGCGTTCAGTTCGATTTCCTCGCCGGCCACAACGGCGTCAAAGTTGACGCCCGGGTTCGCACCGGCAAAGTCGGCCCCCGCCTGCACCACTTCGCAGCGGTCCGCCGTCTCGTTGCAGGTCTCGCCCTCTTCTCAGACGCCTTCGGGATAGAGGCACTCGCCGTTGCTGCAGACCGGGTCGCCCGTGCAGAACAGGTCGTCGTCTTCGCAGTCCTCAGCGTCAACGCACTCGGCGCACGTGTCCGTTTCCTCGTCGCAGAGTTCTTCCGCGCACGGGGGCGTGCCGTCGGCGCAATCGCCGCTCTCGACGTCGCACGTCTCGGCACCGTTGCAGAACACGCCGTCGTCGCAGTCGGCGTCCGCCTCGCAGGCTGGGGCCGGCGTCGGCGGCTTCGTCTGACAGCCCGTGATTCCCACGAGCAGCGCGAGACCTACTACCATGCCCAAGCTCAAGAGCAATGACAGGTTCCGCCTGCTCTCCGTTTTGTTAATTGACCTAAGCATTATCATTGACCTCCAGTGAAACCTATGGCCTAGTCCGCGCTACACGATGTATCGCTAACCGAAGTTTGCCAAAAAACAAACCACCGCCTGCGGTGAACGCTCACCGGGCGGAACTCAATCCCGCAACAGCCTTCGCCCGAACTTGTGTCGCCAACTCATTTACAGAAAACCGACGCACTCACTCGTGCGATTCACCCCCGTGGCGTGACGACCTCGCAGGGACAACCCCTGAGAAAGCCGCATGCGCCTGCCTGGTCTGATTTCTGCCTCAAACCGGACTTGGGGGCTGCTGTTAACCCATCCTCCTGAACAACGCGCCACATTCAGGAAATGGTCCGCCTCCCTGCAACTCCTTTGCCGCCCGACAGATGCAATGACCGCCGAACGCGACTGGTTCCGATGCGGGGGAATTGTAGGGCCCGGGCGGTTCAAGTCAATACCGAATTATGAAAATCGGCTGCTGCCACAGTGCCCGCGCCGTGCCCTTGCCTTCTCGCCCGCCGTACCGCGACATACTCACAGCATCATCGGTCCTCCCCTGCCCATCCCTTGAGCCTTTCGCCGGGGATTGTGCATCCGTGCAACGACGGAAATATCGAAATCAGCTCGACAAAACCCGATCCGAAGGTCCCGGATTTCCTCTCCGCGGCACCCTTCCGGCAAGAATCACATAAACTGATACTTTATACCAGGCCCTTTTCGGCGTTCGCAGCGGTGCCGGCCGCGGCCCTCGCCCGCGTCGCCAGATCGTCCAGAACGTTCATGAAATTGATATAGGCATCGTGCGGGGAGTCGTACGGGTTGAAGTACTTGTGCACATCCCCATCCGCGAACCACTTCGTGCACATGTAGTAAAAATGGTCAGACGTCTGAAGCCGCCGCCAGTCCTCAAGGAGGACAGGGTCACCGGTGCCCTTGACCCGCGCCTCCAGTTGGTACAGCTCCCGGATCGCCTCCGCCTGCATCGCGTTGCCCAGCCAGGCCGACAAATCTCGCTCGGTGTCCGCCCAACTGCTCAGATGCGGCACGTCGTACACGCCGGCCGGCCGGTAGCGATCCACGGCCTCCGAAACCGTCGCGAAATCGTTTTCGGGGTAGGCGAGCACGGCGTCGGGCAGGGCCCGCAGAAAGTCGAAAATGCCCGTATCCGCCCAGTGGTGCTCACCCAGGGTCTCGTAGTCCATGAACAGGTTGACCAGGTGTCCGTGGCCGTTGGTCGCGCTGACCCAGGCGGCAAACTTGCCCGCATCCATGGGCCACTCGGGCCAGTCGCGATTGCCGAAGCGGAAGGCGATGTCGTCGCTGAGGCGGTAGTTCTTGAGCAGCAGGGTAAGTCCCGGGCAATGGGGCGGGGTGTAAGTGAAGGCTGGTGAGCGCGAGCCCAGCACGGCATCGAGCCCCTCGCACAGCACGGCCCGAAAGCCCATCTGGGCCGCCAGGTGGGCCACGTCGTTGCTGTACACCAGCTCCGTGTTGCGGAAGACGACGGGCTCCTGGTCAAACAGGTCGCGCATCTGCCGCCGGTGGGCCTGCACCTGCTCCACGAACTCCTGTCGAGAATAGAGGAAGGACAGGGAGTGGTAATACGTCTCGGTGAGGAACTCGACGCAGCCGGTTCGGGCCAGGGCGCGGAACGTGTCGAGCACGTCCGGGCAGTAGCGCTCGAACTGCTCGATCACGACGCCGCTGAGGCAATACGAAATCCGGAAGCGTCCCTTCAGCCGCTCGATCAACTCAAGCATCAGGCGGCCGGCGGGCCGGTAGCACTTGTCCGCCACCTTGCGGCACACCGCCGCGTTGCGATCGTCGTCAAAGGGCTGTCCACCGC
>MTKZ01019583.1_pt1 | contig 11595 bp, 3 predicted proteins | sample 1042781 | NCBI WGS metagenome assembly MTKZ01 (sample SAMN06212207, study PRJNA360539) | anaerobic digester metagenome | biome: Wastewater treatment plant; material: sludge; isolation source: anaerobic digester fed with sludge from wastewater treatment plant | place: Denmark: WWTP Viborg ...
GCTGAGTGTCACATCCCTGACGCTGGGCGGGACACATCCGACCAACTTCTTCCTCTCGACCAACACGCTGGGCACCATTGGCTACGGCGAAAGCAATTCGTTCATCGTGACGTTCGCGCCCCATGTCGTGCAGGAGACCTATTCGGCGATACTGTATCTGACCAATTCCTCCGGCGTGAATCCGGTGACGGTGGCGTTGCAAGGGGCGGGCATTCCCAGCCAATTGACCAATGCGCCGGCCATCGACGATTACTGGGTGGGCGGCACCAACCAGGTGACGGACGCCATGGTGACCTCCGGCGTCTTCTCGGTGGTGATCGATGCCTACCATCCGGCCGGCATCGCCACGGCAAAATACGATCTGCTGAACGGTGCCAGCACCGTGATCCTGGCCAACCAGGCCTTCGAGTCCTGGACCAGCGCCAACGGGGAGGATTATGTCTTCTCCAACGCCACGCACACCGGCTACTGGCCGGCCACGCCATCGACCAACTACCTGGTGCGGGTGACGCTGATTTCGTCCAATGGCTACGGCGTGACTAACACGGCCTACGGTGTCATGGGCGGGGTCGAGGCCTCCGATCTGTTCATCTCCGAGTACATCGAAGGATCGGTGGGCAACAACAAGGCGATCGAAATTTACAACGGGACCGGCGCGGCAGTAAGCCTCAGCAGCTATACCCTGCGGCTCTACCGAAACGGCGGCACGTCGCCGTTCTCCATCTCCCTCTCCGGCACGCTGGCGGCGGGCGACGTGTATGTGGTGGCCCACAGCAGCGCCAGCACGGCCATTCTGGCCGAGGCCGATCTGACCAACGGAAACCTGGACTTCAACGGCAACGATGTGGTGGCGCTGGCCAAGAGCGGCGTCAATATCGATGTGGTCGGCACGATTGGCAGCAGCGCCGACTTTGCCAAGGATGTGACCAAGGTGCGCAAGAGTTCGGTGACGGCCGGGGTAACGACCTATGCCGCCGGCGAGTGGGACAACAAAGCCAGCGATATTATTAGCTTCCTGGGTGCGCACACGATGGACGGCGGCGTTGCCGGCACACCGATGCGGTTTAAGGTGATTGACGATGATACCGCAGCGCCCGTCATCACGGAACCGCTGGTGAACGGCGCGACCACACCGGCCGGGGCGGCGAGCGGGCCGACAATTGCGATTGGCGATGTGCCGGTCGGCGGCTTCTCCGTGGGCTGGAAGGTGCAGGACACCGATAGCGGCGTATTTGCCGCGAGCAACCACTATACGTTAAAGCGCAGCAATGCGGTGGTGTCGGCCGGCGCGGTGACGGCGGGCGCCAATGGCGATGGCAAGGCGTCGGCGCTGACGGTGAGCACCACCGTGGCGCGCGCCAGCATGATCTGGGGCAACTATGTGCTGAGTCTGGCCGGCCACGACTACGATCCGGAGTGGAACGGCGATATTTCGTCTGTCTCGAACGTCTATTACTTTGTGATTGCCGCGCCGAGCATCGGCGTGGCGCCCGCCTCGCTGAATTTCGGCACGGTGGAACGGGATGCGACGTCGAACCGGACGGTGGTGGTGACCAACAGCGGCAACGCGGACCTGGTCGTGAGCGGCATCGGGTTCTCGGGAACGGGCAGCGGCTACTTCAGTGTGACGTCGCCCTCCGTGCCCCTGACCGTGACGCCCGGCGATTCCGCCGAGGTCGTGGTGAGCTTCACGCCGACGGCCGGCGGGACGTTCAACAACGTGGTGATGACACTGAACAACAACTCGCCGGACCATGCTGAGCAAGAAGTGCCCATCACGGCGGTCTGTTTCGATCCGGAGACGGCGCCGCCGAGCATCTATGACTTCACCGCCGTGGATTCACGGGTCGTCACCAACGAGGTGACCGATCATGCGCTGGGCCATTCGGATGTGACGCTGAACTTCACCCTCTGGCACTACGCAGGCATGTCGGCGGCGGGTGCCAGCTATGACCTGCTGGATCCGGCCGGCAACCTGGTCTGGACCAACGGAACGTTTGACGCCATGACCGGTGTGACGCTGGGTACGAAGGACTGCCAGGTGTTCTCCGCCACGGTGCCGGGCTTCTATCCGGCCGTGACCGGGGTGTATACCGCGCGCGTGACGGCGACCAGTTCCAATGCCTACAGCGTGACGGATGAGGTGGCCTATGCGCCCCTGACGGCAGGGGGGGGCGTCCCGCACATTCTGGACCGCTTCTCGCCGCCGAATGCGTTCAACGACATCGGGGCCGGTTGGTTGCCAACCAGCACCGGAGAAACCAACAAGAACATCCAGCTCCGGGATCACACCTTGCAGTTCTACGGCGCGGGCGGCACCGCCGGGGCCGGACGTCTATCGGTGGTGCGCGATATGACCGGGCGCTACCACACCGTGCTGACCCAGAACAGCGGCACCCTGACGTGGGCGTTTAACTTCCATTCGGGCCAGGTCAATATGACCGGGCTGGAGTCGGCCAAGTATGCGGGAGTGTTTGTCCTGGGCTCGACATCGGCCAACTTTGCCGGTGGCTCCGGCGATGGCTATGCCGTGCGCATCTGCAGCAATGAGGTCGCCCTGGTGAAGTTTACGGGTGGTCTGAACAGCGACGCCGACGCCACGACGATCGGTACGCCGGTCAGCCTGTCCGCCACCACCCCGATGGGCATCCGGGTGGATCTCGATCCGGCCACGGGTGCCTGGACGCTCTACACCACCAACTGGGGCGGTACCGGTCCGGACGCCTTCGGCGACCCGCTGGCGGCGGCCGAACTGGTTACCTCGAATGTGGATTCGACCTATCTGGGTGCCCAGGACCTGACCTATGTCGGGTGCTATNNGGTGCTATTGGAATCACGGGTCTGCAACGCCCTCGAGCACCTACGGGGCGGTTTTCGACGACGTCTATGCGCCCTATGTGATGCCGGCGGCCCCGCTGATGAACTTCACGGTGATCGATGAAGATTGGCGCGGTCCCGAACACAGCGGCTTCAACGTGGACAACCGAGCCTTTACGGTCGCCTCCATCGCGAGCGGCCTGACGGTGACGGGCCTGGTGGCGGATGCCAATGGCGTCTATGCCGGCACCAGCAACGTCTGGACGCTGTTCAGCAACTCCACCCAGGTGGCGTCCGGTTCCATGACCATGACGCCCAACACCGATGGGGCGGGGACGCTGGCCACGCCGGCGGCCCTGTCAACCACCATACCGTTCAACGCGTTGAACACGACCAATTATACGTTCACCTTCCGGTTGGTCAGCACCGACTTTGACGTGGACCGCCCGGGCGATTTCCTAAGCATCACCAATACCTTCACCTTCACCATCGTGGACACCGAGGCGCCGACCCCGACGGACGTGACGGCCACCGGCGACGGGATGGAGATGGCCGTCTTGACCTGGAACCTCAATGGGGCCAAGGGCGCCGTCGTGCTGCGCAGTGCGGACTCTGCCGCCATCGCCGCGGCCACGATGTTGACGATGGGCACNNGGCGAAATCGTCGATCAGTTTGCCTACACCAACAACTATATTTGGACGCATGACGGCGGCGGCACGAACTGGGCCTATCTGAACGACCAGGCCGGCACCGGCCAGGGCTGGAATGGCCCCTGGACGGGCGACATCAACAAGGCGCTGACCATCGAAGACGTCAACCTGCTCTGCGGCGACTACACGCAATTCCCGGACCCCTATGCCAACAAGCTGCAATGGGTGGCCAACTCGCAGGTGGCGACCAACGTGGCGATTACCCGCAAACTGGCGGCCAAACGCAGCGGACGCACCTTCATTGCTTTCATGATGAACTACAAGGTCGGCACCAACTCCTGCTCGTTGACCAATAAGTACCTGGGGCTCTCGCTGATGAGCGGGACGGCCGCTGACAAAGAAGAAATCTTCTTCGGCAAGGTCCATGGCTACGACAAGGATGGAGGCATTGAGGTGCCGGGTGTCGCCACGAACGTGCCGGCCTCTCCTGACAACTATGCGTTCAATGCCAAACACGGCGACGACTACATGATCGTGGGTGAGTGGGACCCCGGCATCCACACCATTCGCATGTGGGCATTCCATCAGGGTGATACCAACCCGATTCCGCAGGAATACACCAACGCAACACCGTTTGTGGCATATAGCAATGCCTCCTTAACGGTGGGCGACATCACCGGCATCCGCCTGGCGGCCGGGATGAGCGTGGACGACACCAACTCGCTCGATCACGTCTACTTCGACGAAGTGCGTGTGGGCGACACCTGGGACGAAGTGCTGCTGTTCAACTATCCCGAAGNNTCCGGGTGGGCGAACAGCGCGGGTCCGGGACGAATGTCGTGTATGTCGTCACGGACGGCCAGTTGGCGGAAGCGGGCAAGGCCTATCCCATTTCCTATCTGCTCAACCACCGCACCGGCGTTACCAACGCGCAATTCAACATCAGCACCAATACCAGCTATTTGACCGGGCTGTATGATTCCAACATCGACCTGGAACTCGATCCGGCCAATGCGACCGATCGGAGCCGCTGGTTCACCAACTGGGTCACGACCCGCCTGCACACCAATGACATCACCCTCGGGGTCTATACCACCCGCGTATGGATGACGGCCGTCAGCGGCAAGGCCACCAATACCATCTTCATGGAGGGCCGCGCCGGCGCCACCGACTTGTTCTTCGGCGAGTTCGGCGAAGGAAACTACCAGGACAAATACGTCGAGCTCTACAACGGCACCGGCAGCGACATCAACCTGAGCCAGTACATGCTCATGGTGCAGATGAATCCGACCCATTACGACGACTACACGCTGAACAGCTGGATCCGGCCGTGCCATCTCTCGGCGACGGACTACTGGCTGCCGCACGGCGAGACGCTGCTGATCCTCAACGGCGAGCCGGACAACTACGTTCACAACCTGCCGATCATGACAAACGCGCTGATTTCCAACTCCGTGCCGTATCTGATCACCACCAATCTGGTGCTGCAGGTCAGCGGCAATGATGTGATCGGCCTGTTCAACGTGGCCGACCCCGTGCACTGGATCGACGCCTGCGGCATCGCCCCGGACAGCGGCGGCGGGGAAAAATACATCATGCGCCGGATGGAAGACGCCGAAGTGCCCATGTCCTATCCGCGGATCATCGCCACGAACGACTGGGATTACCGGACGTGGGACGGCGATGCCGCGCAGGGCTATGCCAACTTCCTGACGACCGCTGGTCTCTATGACCGCGACGTGGGGTTGGGCGGGTACATCACCTTCACAGTGGAANNGCCGCGGATGGGCACCAACAGCGCGCTGATGGTGGGGACGACGGCCCCCTACACCTCGCTGGCACCCAGCAACGGGGCGGTCGAGGTGGTGCTGACGGCGTGGAACTTCGACGGAACCACTGCGGAGGAAGGCGGAACGCCCTGGAGCGGTAGTTTGATCACCAATGCCAGCGTGAGCTGGGCACCGGCCTACACGCCGGAATTGGTGGACTTTGCCGATAGTGGCACCAGCGAGAATGATTTGTTTGACGGAATTGACCAGCCCAACAAGGGCATTTTGGGGATGACCAGCATCGGCACGTACTTCACGCAGGCGGAAACAGCCTGGATCCAGTTCGAGATCGAGTTGACCAGCGCGGAAGAGATGGTGCTGTCGTGGGCCGAGGCCGGCGGATTGTCCGGCTTTGACACGGCGCAGCTCCAGTGGTCCAGCGATGGCGTGAACTTTAGCACGAACGCGGCCTGGCCGTCATGGGTTCCCAAAACCGGCGGTGCCACTACCTACGCCACCCGCTTCATGGAGTTTGATGGCGTCGTGACTCCAGGACTTTCGAAGGTCTATATCCGCATCGTCTTGGGGCCGGGCTACGGGACCGCCGCTGGCACCTACCGCATCGACAACGTGCAGTTGACGGGCTATCCGCAGGAATTCCAGGTGACGGACGGCCAGATTGCAGCCTCCGGAAACAAATTCCAGTTCCGGGCCAATGTGTACGACACCAACAGCGGGTTGGACAAGGCCCAGGCGACCATGAAGTTGCAGGACACAGCCGGTGTGCGGGTTCTGGGCAAAGATTTCGGCGACGGCTCGACCACTAATTCGACTCTTTGGTGGGAATTGGATGTGACTCGAGACGATATCACGGATTATGTCAACGCGTCGCTGTCGGGCAAGGGCATGACGATTAATGTGCAGGTGCCGGATCTGGATGCCGACCGGCCCAATGACCAATCCTGGCTGAATGGCCGGATCGGACAGGTCCGGGTGATCGACGATGACACCAAGCGTCCGAAACTGACGTTGACGAGCATGAAACCGCTCTCCAGCATCCTGGCGCAGTGGACGCAGATGACGAATAAAATATCCCTATTGCCCACGAAATCGGATGCGGGCGTGGACGTGGAACCGCTGAAAACACAATCGGGCACCGATGATCCGAAGAACCCCAATTTTTCGCGGGTGCCCACCAACGGCTATTACATCATCGAAGCGTGGGCCTGGCATGGCCAGCAGAAGTGCTGGCTGATTGAGATCACGCCGGAAGCCGACATGTCGCTGACGAATCTCACGTTCACCAGCTACATGCACCGCACCAACGGCGTGTCGCACTACCGCATTGATCACTACGTGGACGGCGTGCTGGAGAACAACATCCTGGGCGACACCTACTGGGTGGACCCGCCGGGCATGCTGGATCCGACGGTCTGGTACACCCGGAGCCATGGTTGGGCCCCCGACACCGTGGTGCTGAAAGCGGGCAAGGTCAACCAAATCCGCCTCTACGGCCTGGGGGCGAGCAATTTCGGTGCCCGCTGGCGCATCAGTGCGCTGACCCTGTGGCAGGCGGCGATGAGTACCGACGGCGTGACCGAAGTGACCGATGCCGAATTCACGGACGGCTCTTTCAAGCTGGAGGGGAATGCCTGGGATACCGGCAGCGGGATCGCCTCTGCCACTCACGCCACGCCGGCCAAGCGTCCGATGTTCTCCCTGAATGCGCCGGATGGCGGGGTGCTGGTCAGCAATCAGCTCTTTGCCTTTACCGGTGAAGTGGCGGATGGCGGGGCCACCACCCAGGAAGACGGCGCCTTTGAGGGTTCCTTGCCGACACCGATCTACACGAACGTCATGCTGGGGGCCTACACGGGCGAAGCCCGCGTGTGGGATTACGACGACGACCGCACAGATGACGACCTGCTGCTGCGCGGCGACCTGGCGATGTACGTCGTGGATAATGATATCATGGAGCCGACTACCGTCGGAACGCTCCGCGTCAATGGCCATGAAGTGCCGGCCGAGGCGCCGACTCGCGACAATGTGACGTGGACCAACCAGCCCGAGTTTATTGTCAGCTTTGATAGCGTGGCCGTGGACCAGGACCCGGGTGACACCTATAGCGACAAACAGCGCATTCGCACCGGCATCGGCGAATATCGCGTAGGGACCAATGCCAGCATCAACAGCCTGACCGCCAGCAACCGGGCAACGCTCGGAAAGCCCTATCCCGTGGCGACGACCAATGGTGCCCTGGCCAACTACGGCTTTGAAATGCCGGGTCAGGGATGGACGCACGACGCCAATTGCACGTACCGGTCGTTGGCGATGGGCGGCACCAATGAGGTCAAGGAGGGCACCAACAGCCTGCGCCAGGTGAATGGCGGCGTGGCATATCAGACCATTGAGTTCCGCAATACGGCCGGCACGGCCCCGATCGTGGGGGTGAGCGGGTGGTATCGCAGCGACACGGTCGGCGGACCGACCTTCCGGATCGAGGCCTTTGCCACCAACGACCTCGTCACCCCGGTGGCGGTGAGCAACATCCAGCCGGGCACGGCCGCGGCCTGGACGTCCTTCACAGGCGAGCCCGCCGCGCTGGGCGACGAAACCGTCGAGGTGCTGAAGGTGTCGCTGATCGACGGCGGCGGCAATACGACGTTCTGGGACGACATCCGGCTCTCCGTGGACGTGGGCGCCAACACGCCGTCCATGCGGTTCTCGGCCGGCACCGAAAACCAGGGGTTGAATCCGCAGTACCTGTTCGCGGTGGACGGCGACAACAACCGCTCCGGCGACCGGTTGGCGGGCGAGGCCAAGCCGTTCTATATCGCCTACGACATCACTCCGCCGACCCGGGTGGGCGAAAACCAGGCCCTGACCGCTTCGACGGACACGGTGGACGATCCCACCACGCAGTTCGATCTGCAGTGGAGCACGTACAACGTGGGGCCGGACAACCCGGCCGATGCCAACCATCCGACCAAGGTATCCACGGAACGGGACATCCTCTCGCCGTGGCGCAGCTACAAGATCTACTACGGGACGTTTGATGTCCTGCAGGTGCCGTCCGGAGACGGCGGGCCGGGAACGCCGGATGCCTATATCTTCACCAACTTCATCGCCAACAGCAACTACCTGGCCTGGTCGAACGTGACCTGGGATTCCGGCATCAGCGATCCTTCCGCGACGGGAACGAATTATCTGGCGATGACCAATCCGGCCCAGAACCGGATCCGCTTGTACGACCTGGACTTCGACCAGGAGTACGCCGTGGTGATTGTCGGGGTGGACAAGGCGGGCAACGAGGGGCGGGCGGACATCTACAGCTGGGCGACCAACAACACGATCAAGTTCGCGCTGACCCGCGGCTGGACGATGGCGAAGAGCGACGCCCAGGGCGCGTTCCCAGGCGCGCCGTCCCTGAGCCGCACGAACGTGGACGCGGCGGCCGGGCTGGCCTGGCTGGCGGCGGGCCAGACCAACGCGCAGGGCGGCGGCTTCAGCGTGACCAACGCCTACATCAGCGTCAGCAAGGACTACGACCTGATCTACATGGATGGGTCGGCCTTCCGCGAGAACACCAACAACACGTGGCAACTGGTGGGTTCGGTGCGGTCCAACTGGTTCGTGGACGATGGCGCCATCGCGCGGCCGCGCGGATCGATGCGCTTCTACCGCGCGTCCTACAAGGACCGCTGGAAGACGGTCCGGCTGGACGGCAGCAACACCGTGCCGCAGCGTCCGCTGGCGAGCGAAGAAGTGTACGCCATGCACAACGTCATCCTGTCCGGCGGCCAGAATTTCGTGGCCCTGCACGGCGTGCCCTACACGAACACCCTCCAAGGCGTGTTCGGCGGGCTNNTTCGGCGGGCTGGAGACCTTCCCGGGCGGCGGCAGCACCTTGCCGGCGGCGGGCTCGACCGTCGTGGAGTTCTTCTCGCCGGGCACGAACGCCCCGAGCGTGGACCAGTACTTCCTGAACAGCGAAGGGAAGTGGATCCAGGTCGGCGGCAGCGACGTCACCCAGCTGCCGATGCCGTCGAACTTCTTCAGCCGCGGCTTCTCGATCAACCTGCCGCAGCCGCTGCCGGAGTCCTACGCCACCACCACCGCCTTGGACTACAACCAGGCGGACTTGAGCGGCAACGCGCTCTCGGTGCCGGCCATGGTGTGGGCGCCGGTCGCGCAGGTGCCGACCAACAACCTGGGATTCAGCCAGGTGATCACGACCGGCAGCCGGACCGGCCGCGTCCAGACGGCCATCTACAACCTGGTGGCCCTGCGCCTGCCGGTCGCGGCCCATCCCAGCCAGATGCGCCTGCTGGAGAGCGGGTTCGTGGGCGGGGCGAAGGACCTGAGCGACCACATCTACACCGTCAATACCCGGACCAAGAGCCCGCTCAGCGGCAGCTCGATCTACTACGACTCGACCGGCATCACCAACCAGTGGGAGCTGTGGCAGGGCTGGAAGTTCGTGGCCAGCGGCGCGACCGTGCCGTGGGGCTACTTCAAGCCCAACGACGTGATCGTGATCGTTTCGCGCAACTGGGTTGGCAACGGCAGCTGGACCTGGAACTACCATCCGACCCACTTCTACACGTTGCCCACCCGGTGGATGGGGTGGACGGACGTCCCGGCGCCGCCGCCGCTCGCAAGCGAGCCGACGACGCAGGCGGCGAACTTCTCGACCACGAACGTCAGCGCCGGCCAGATGACGATCAGCTGGTCGTCCGGCAACGGGGAACGGCGCATCGTCGTGGTTCGGCAAGGGACGAGCACGACCTGGACGCCGACGGATGGGATCGCCCCCTCGGGCGTGAACAACAACTACGCCGGCGCCGGGGACAAGGGCGATGGCAACCGGATCTGCTACGACGGCACGGGCAGCTCCTTCACGCTGGTCGGCCTGACGGCGCAAACGGGCTATGCCATCAAGATCTTCGAATACAACGGGACCGGGACGGCGGTGAATTACTTCACGGCCGGCGCTCCGCTGGCCGGCTACCAAGCCACCACGAATTGACGCGATTCCCATCGGTCCGCGGCGCCGCCGCCTCGTCCGGGATGCCCCCGGCCTGGCGGCGGTTCGTCTGCGATGGGGGGGGTTATTCCTCGATCCACCGGGGATCGAGCGTGGCGGCGAAGGCCGTGGAGACCACGGCTTCGATCTGCAAATGCCGGCCGCGGACCTTCTGGGTCAGGACCTTTCCGTTGGCGTGGAGGGCGGCGACCCAGCGGCCTTCGTCCGCGGGGATCTGCAGGCGCAGATGGACCACCCGGTCGCGCAGCAGGTCGGCGATGGCTTGGCACAGGGTCGCGGTCCCGTCGCCGGTGGCGGCGGAAATCGCCACGGAGTGCCGGAAGCGATCCGCCAGGCGGATGGCCTGGTTGCGGCCCCGCTCCAGATCCGTCTTGTTGAACACCGCCAGCACGGGCTTGTCCTGGGCGCCCAATTCGCGCAGGACGGCCTCGACGGCGGCGATCTGCTCGTCCACGCGCGGTTGCGCGGCATCGATGACGTGGAGCAGGAGGTCGGCCTCGTTCACCTCCTCGAGGGTGGCCTTGAACGCCTCGACGAGGTGGTGGGGCAGCTTGCGGATGAAGCCGACGGTGTCCGTCAGCAGGCAGGGTTGGTGGTTGGGCAACCGGAGCTGGCGGGTGGTGGGGTCGAGCGTCGCGAACAGTTGGTCGTCGGCCAGGACGCCGGCGTTCGTCAGGCGGTTGAGGAGGGTGGACTTGCCGGCGTTGGTGTAGCCGACGAGGGTGAGCAGGGCCCAGCCGTGGCGCCGCCGGCCGCGCCGCAGCTCGGTCCGCCGCTGGCGGACAGCCTGGAGCTGGTCGCGGATGCGGGTGATGCGCTGCTCGATGCGGCGGCGGTCCAGCTCCAACTGCTTTTCCCCGGGGCCCTTGAGGCCGATGCCGCCCTTTTGGCGTTCCAGATGCGTCCACAGGCCGCGGAGGCGGGGGATCAGGTAGTGGAGCTGGGCGAGCTCGATCTGGAGGCCGCCCTCGAGAGTGAGGGCCCGCTGGGCGAAGATGTCGAGGATGAGCTGGGTGCGGTCCACCACGCGCACGCCAAGGATGTCTTCCAGCGCGCGGCCCTGGGCCGGGGACAGGTCGTCGTCGAAGATGACGAGGCCGGCGCCGGCGGCGTGGATGGCGGCGGCGATCTGTTCGGCCTTGCCGCGGCCGATGAAGGTCGCGGGCTGGATGGCGCGCAGGCGGCACAGGGTTTCGCCGACGGTTTCGGCGCGGGCCGTGGCAGCCAGGGCCCGGAGTTCGCGCAAGGAATCCTCGACTTCGGCGCGCGGTTGGTCGCCGAGCGTGGTGGCGACCAGCCAGGCTTTTTCCG
>MTKZ01121864.1_pt1 | contig 11595 bp, 10 predicted proteins | sample 1042781 | NCBI WGS metagenome assembly MTKZ01 (sample SAMN06212207, study PRJNA360539) | anaerobic digester metagenome | biome: Wastewater treatment plant; material: sludge; isolation source: anaerobic digester fed with sludge from wastewater treatment plant | place: Denmark: WWTP Viborg ...
CTTGATAACGCGAAGAAACTCCACCCCGTTCATCCGCGGCATGTTCAGGTCCAGCAGGATAATCCCCGGCCGCTCACGGTTTGCGTCTTTCAGTATTTCCAGAGCCTCTTCGCCGTTGCCTGCGATCTGAAGCTGATTGGTGACGCGAATCTCCCTGAGTGCCCGCTGGACGGTTATCCGATCGACCTCGTCATCCTCCACCAGCAGGATCGGCTTGTTGGGGCGCATGGCATCCTTTCTGCCCGGTCATTTGGGCAACGTGAACGTGAAAGTACTCCCTTTCCCGACTTCCGAGGCAAGCTCTACCCTGCCACTATACAACTCCACGATTTTCCTGACCAGTGTCAGCCCGATACCGGTGCTCTCCTGCTGATCGCGAGGGGCCAGAGTCTGAAAGATCCCGAAAACCTTCTCGTGGTATTTCGGATCGATTCCCGGTCCGTTGTCCGCCACCTGGAAGCGCCAGCGGTCACCGGCATCCTCGCAGGCGACGGTGACGAGGCCGACGGGTTTGTCCATAAACTTGATGGCGTTTCCGATCAGGTTCTGGAACACCTGCTCCATCTGGGTCCGGTCGGCGGTAACCATCGGCAGTGTGCGGTCGACCGTCACCCGGATGCCGTCCGGAGGAGACAACGCCTCGATCACATCGCGAACCAGGGCGTCCAGATCGATCGGCCTCCGGTCCTCCTCAACGCGCCCGATGCGTGAATACTGGAGGATGCCGTCGATCAGATTGTACATCCTCGCGATCCGGCTGTTCATGAGCTTGAGCCTGCTCCTTCCCTCCTCGTCCAGGACGGCCGCATAGTCTTCGGACACCCACTGGGCCAACTGACTGACCGCGCGTAACGGGGCCTTCAGGTCGTGAGACACCACATAGGCAAACTCATTCAGCGCCGCGTTGGCGGCGGCAAGTTGTGCGGTGCGGTCCTGGACACGCTGCTCCAGCTCCGTGTTCAGCTTTCGGATCTCCTCCTCCGCCCGCTTACGTTCGGTAATGTCGATACCCACGCCGAAGAAGTAATCCATCTCGTCATTCTTATAGACCGGCGCGCCGTGCCACTCCACGAGCAGCGTGTGCCCGTCCTTTGAAAGAATGTGATTCTCGTTCACCGTCGCCTGCCTGCCCACCACGATTTGCTCGAAGACGCCGGCCAGTGCCTCGTGATCCGCCTCCGGCACGAAAGCCGTCAGGTAGTCTTTCCCGACGACCTCTTCCTCGGTGTAGCCCAGGGCGTTCAACATGGCGGGATTCATCATCCGTGTCCTGCCGTCGGCTCCGATGGCGACAAAAAAGGCCGGAGAGGACTCGATGACCGTCCTGCTGAAAGCCATCTCTTTACGCAGGGCCTCTTCCGCCTGCTTTCGCTCGGTGATGTCGCGGACAATCGCCAGAAGATGTGGTTTACCCTCCAGGAAAACCCGGTTGAGACTCACCTCGGCCACAAAGGGTGTGCGATCGATTCGGCAGTGGCGCCACTCGAAGGACTGGGGCTCTCCGCCATAGGCGGCCGAGATCTTTTCACGGGCTTTCTCTGCGGACAAACGTCCGTCCACCTGGAACTCCGGCGACAGGTCGTACGGGTGAGCCTGCAGAATCTGCTCGCGAGTGCCGCCGAACAATGCCAGCGTTCTCGGGTTGCAGTCGACGAAGCGATCCTCCGCCATCAGGAAGATTGCGTCGTTGGCAGCCTCGAGCAGTGAGCGGTGCCATTCCTTGCTTTCCCGCAAGGCGTCTTCAGAACGCTTGAGGTCGGTGATGTCCTGTACGGTTCCGACAGACCGAATCGGCTTGCCCTCGGCGTTGTGGTAGGTCTCGCACTGTTCGCGTACGTATTTGACCCGTCCGTCGGGCATGAGAAGCCGGTGTGCGATACCGTATGCCTTGCCGGTCTCCAGGGACTGCCTGTAGGCGGCATCGACTGCCCCGCGATCATCCGGATGAACCATTGCCAGGAAGGCCTCATAGGATGCGCCGAACCGCCTGTTGTCGATTTCGAAAATCCGAAACACCTCGTCGGACCAGGTAAGCCTGTTGGTCAGAAGATTCAGCTCCCAGTCTCCGATGTGAGCAATGCGCTGTGCTTCCCTGAGCCGGGCCTCGCTTCCGCGCAGCGCTCTCTCCATCTGTTTCCTTTCGGTGATGTCCATACCTTCAGGCACCAGAAGGACGATGCGGCCGGTCTCATCTTGGACCGCACGCAAACAGAACTGGATGTCGTGCATTCGCCCGTCGCGGTCGGTATGAGTAGTCTCAAATTGCACCGGTTCGCCGCCGCGGGCAACCCGGGCGACGGCCTCCCGCAGCCGTTCTCGGGCAACCGGGTCATGGCGCCACCACGGTCCCTCCCAGAATGGTTTGCCGAGCACCTCTTCGCGAGAAGCGCCCGAGAGCTCGATCGCCAGATTATTGAGATCGAGCAGCGTGCCTTGCGGGTCCATGACGCCAATCAGGTTAATCGACTGGTCGAAGATGGCTCTGAATCGGCGACTCGTGTCGCGAATGCTCTCGTCACTCGTCGGTCGGTCGGCCGTTTCGACCGATGCTTTTCGGCCCAACGTGCGGTTCCAGTACAGGATCGCCGCGATGACCACAACACAAACCGGGAGAATCCACCAGAGCGGGCTGGGATCAGAACCGTGCTGCTGGTTGCTCTGCGTGTCGCCGGCGGCTTTCTCAACTGTGCCCGACAGTGCCCCGTCGCCATCGATCGAGACGGTTGCCACGCCAGACACCCACCAAGCGGTCCGTTCCTGGCCCGTCCGTTGCAGCGTACCGGGACGACCTGGGCCTGCCTCGGGGATCTGGGCCAGGCTCGGCCTGCAGAACCACGCACCCAAGAACCAGATCAGCAACCTGCCAACGTGTATGAGCGATTGTTTCTTGAACATCAGAAATCCTCTGGCCAGCCGGGACTTGCCTGACATGGCAAGCGGTGCCCCTCCGTCACCTACGACGCCGGACCGTGGTTACGGATGGAACACATCCTGTCGTCCGCATCGCCGCCTCGCCATCCGGCAGCGGGTTCGCGGTGTGCCACAACCATCCCATGCTCAACATCCCGTGCAGATTGGAGGCGGCGACTAACATACAGCACCGGCAGCAGCTTGACCAGCATTGCCTATTGCGGTTCGACTTGGGCGGGCCCGCGGCAAGTCCGGTGTTGTCCGCCCCCCCACCCCCGACCGGGCTCCGGATATCGTTCTTGTCTGCGAGATAAGGCAGGGTAGACTACCTCCGAAACGTACCGGTCAAGGTCAGGGGTTGACCGGAGAAGGGAGAACGATCTCATGCGAAGCAGCATGGCCGTGTGGGCGATGGTGGCAGCGCATCTGGTGGTCTCGCGCTCAGATACCTGTGCACAAGACAAGGCCGTTTGGGGGGAGTATCCGGACACGTTCAACCGGGAGCTGCGGCGGCGACTTGCACCCGCCACGCGGCCTGCCGAAGCGCCCGCGGCGACGCTGATGCTCGATCCGGCGACCGTTGACGCGCCGAAATCGCCCGCCGACTTCAGGCAGGCCTGGCACCACCCGCCCGTGTCGCAGGGGCTGACCGGGCAGTGCTGGGACTTCTCAACCACGTCGTTTCTGGAATCCGAAGTTCATCGTCTGACCGGCCGTGAAATGCGCCTGTCGGTCGCCCACACGTACTATTGGGAATTCGTCGAAAAGGCCCGCGAGTTCGTCCGCACGCGAGGCCAGTCCGTGTTCAACAGAGGGTCCGAGCCCGATGCCGTGCTGCGGATCTGGCGACGATATGGGGTGATGCCGGCCGAGGCCTATCGCGGACTGCCGGCCGGTCAGGACATCCCGCAGGACAGGGCCGCACATCTGGAAATCGCGGCGTATCTGGCCGAGATGAAAGTGAGCGGCAGATGGGATGAGTCACAGATTGTCACCGCCGCCCGGGCAATCCTTGACAAGCACCTGGGCCGCCCGCCAGAGACCGTGCTGGTCGACGGCAAATCGATGACGCCGGCAGCGTACCTCAAGCAGGTCGTCAGGCTCGATCTGGACAACTATGTCAGCCTGATGTCCACCATGGACGAACCTTACGACCAGTGGTCGCAGTTCAAACCGGTCGATAACTGGTGGCACAGCCGCCGCTACTACAACGTCAAACTGGATGACTTCGTCAGGGTGATCCGGCACGCGGCCCGCGCCGGTCGAACCGTCTGTCTCGGTATCGACAACACCGAGCCGGGCTACTGCTTCCGCGAGGGTTTCGCGGTGGTGCCGACCTTCGACATTCCGCCGGCCCTGATCGACGACCCGGCCCGGCAGATGCGGTTTTCGAACGAATCCACCACCGACGACCACGATGTCCACCTTGTCGGCTGGCTGGAGAAGGACGGGCAAATGTGGTACCTGATCAAGGATTCAGGCACCAAGGCCTGGAATAACTCTCACAACGGGTACATGTTCTATCGCGAGGACTACATTCGTTTGAAAGTCCTCTGCGCCCTGCTGTCACGCGATATCATCGAGCAGGCCCTGGGCCGAGGGATCGGAACGCCACCAAAGGATGCCCAGTAGATTGCGATTCGCTTCCGGTTCGCCCAAAGCTGTGTTTGGGACATCGGGGGCTACGCCTTGATATCCTGGCCGGTGTGACCCGGCGGTATTGTGGGAACCGGCCTTGGTGCGGTTCATCTCTGGCATGGCCACGGAATTATGAGACTCTTGACGCGGGCGTGTTGAGTGTTATCATAATGTTGTCGATGTAATCATGTTATCGTCGTGAGGCAGGTGTCATGGTCCGTACGCAGATCCAACTCACCGAGAAGCAGGCTGTACTGCTGCAACAGCAGGCCGCCGAAGAAGGGACCTCAGTCGCCGAGTTGATCCGCCGCGGCGTGGATCTTTACCTCCAATCCTGTGGTTCCGTCAGCGACGAGGAACGTCGACAGCGGGCCTTGGGGGCGGCCGGCCGTTTCGCATCCGGCAAGCGCGATCTCTCAGAGAGGCATGACGATTACCTCGCGGAGGCCTACCGTTGACAGCGGTCTTCGTTGACACCTCCGCGCTGCTGGCTGTGCTCGACCGCTCCGATCAGCATCATGCCCGGGCTGCCCGACAGTGGGTGAGCCTGATCGAGAACCGCACCCCCCTGCTATCCACCAATTATGTGATCATTGAGACATCGGCCGTGGCTCAGAACAGGCTGGGCATGGATGCCGTTCGTGTGTTCATCGAAGACATCCTCCCGCTGCTCGCTATCGAGTGGGTGACTTCCGAGACTCATGCGGCGGGAACGGCCGCACGTCTTGCAGCCGGGCGGCGGCAACTCAGTCTTGTGGATTGCGTCAGCTTCGAAATCATGCGGCGTCGTGGGTTGACACGAGCCTTCGCATTCGACCGCCATTTCCGCGAACAGGGCTATGGTCCTGCTGATTGACCACCGCAAACATCCGCATGTCCCCGGTCACGGCGGCGATTCGGCAGGTCTCGCTGCGCTCGACCGTGCCCTACGGACCGTCGGCACCGTTCGTGATCCACTCCAGCGAAAGCCTCGCGAAGGTGATCGTTTCGTACGGACCCTTTTCACCGCGCTCATACAGGCACCCGATGGTCATGTCGGGCAACACGGCCAGGGCCGAATAGGCCGAAGGACCCGAGTAGATCTCTTTTGCCACAAGCCACGACAGCCCCTCGTCATAGCTGACGCGAATGGTCATCTTCTCTCTCCTGGTGCTGGCAGGGTTGGCAAACAGCAGCCGGTTTTTGGTGAATTCAGGCTGCTTCGTGAACCGGATGAAGCTGGCCTGGCAGACGGGCTCGACCAGCTCCCCGGCCCACCAGATTGGAGACCACGACAGGCCCCCGTCGCCGCTGGTCGCCACCGCACGGCAGTTCTGTTGCCCCTCACCCCTGGCATAGTTCCGCATGTTGAGCATCAATGATCCGTCGACCAGTTCAACCACCTGGCATTCATTGACCTGGTCCCCGACCACCCCGCCGATCTGCCATGTGTCCCCACCATCGTCGCTATAGATCACGTGTGAGCGCCGGATATCCTCGGGCTCGGCGACATTGTGGTCGCACGGAATCACCATACGCCCGTTCTTAAGCTGGATGCCACACCCCGGCCCCGTGGCATACCAGGTCCAATCGGGCAGCTTNNCGGGCAGCTTCGTGTCGGCGGTGATTTCGGACGGCATCGTCCAGGTCTGGCCCTCATCGATGCTGCAGCAGGACCAGACAGTCCGCGTTTCCCTGGCCATGCGCCGGAGAATCTTGTCCTCGCTGTCATCACCCAGGTTCCCGGTCAGCAGCAGCCGGATCCTTCCCGTCTCGCGGTTCACCACCGGACACGGGTTTCCGATGGTATTCGGGCCGTGGTCGACGATGAGCTGAACCGGGCCCCAGGTCCGGCCGTAATCGCAACTCCGTCGCAGCAGGATGTCGATGTCGCCGTAGTCGGCGGCGCTGTTCTTGCGGCCTTCGCAGAACGCCAGCAGCGTCCCCTTGGGCGTGACCATGAGCGAGGGAATCCGGTACGTGTGATAGCCGCCCTCGCCCGACACGAAAACCGCTTGTTCCTCGAAGATCGGCCTGCCATCGTATGAAGGCCGTGGTGTCCTGACCGCGCACCCCCCGGCCAGCGTGCAAACAAGCATACCCATCGCACAATAACAGCGAGAGAGTCTATTTCGCATCATAGCCGCACCTTCCTCATGAGCTTTCACTTGTGCACGATCACCCGACACTCCGGGATCGCGTCCAGGAATCGCTTGCCGTATCGCTTGGTTTTGATCCGCCGGTCGAGCACGACGACTTTGCCGTGATCGCTCCGCGTGCGGATCAGCCGGCCGAAGCCCTGTTTGAACTTGAGCACCGNNACCATGAACGGCAGCTTCACAATGATCACGTTCGTGAGGGCCTCGCCCGGCACATCGACGCCCTGCCAGAAGCTGTCCGTCCCGAAAAGCACCCAGCCCGGCTCGCTGCGAAACCGCTCCAGCATCAGGGAGCGAGGCATACCTTCACCCTGAACCATCAGCCGAAGGCCCATGTCGTGCAGGCGACTCCGCAACCGCTCGGCCAGGTCACGCATCATCTCGTAACTGGTGAACAGCACGAAGGCACGGCCGTCGGTCGACTCCACGTGCCTCGCCACAGTGTCGGCCGCCGCCGGGAGAAACGCCTCCGTGTCATCGGCCTCGGGCATTCCGGCCTCAATATGCAGCTCGGCCTGGGCCTTGTAGTCAAACGGTGATCCCAGTTGAACCTCGTCAGCCTCATCAAGCCCCAACCGCGATCGAATGTAAGCGAAACCATCCTTCCGCCCCACCGCCAGGGTCGCACTGGTCAGAATCACGCTTTGTGTTTTCTTGAACAGGTTCTCGCGCAGGTCATCGGCGACACTGACCGGTGCCTCGGAAAGAGTGACATCTCCGGAGGCCGGCCCCCGACCTTCCAGCCAGCGGACGGTGTTCGGCTGGGCATCGCCGAGCAGCCCCTCCAATTCAGCGGCCAGCGCCCCGGTTCTGTCGGCCAGGCTCCCCAGTTCGACCAGGTCTTCCTGCTTGACGATTCGGTCTCGCAAAGCCAGCAGCGCCTGCTGCAGCGCGCGGAGAGCCTCCGTCAGTGGATCATCGATTGGAATTCGGTCAATGACTCGGCCGTTCGCACGGCCGTGAAGCTTCTTCCAGTCCCAGAGGCTCTCCCAGAACCGGTCGGCCGCTTGCCGCGTCCGCTGAACAGCCCGCATGGTTTCCTGCGTGCCAAACACCGAGAGAAAGCCTCGTCCCGTGCGTTCGCTGTGCAGCCGGTTGAGCAGGAAACGCACCTGTCCCTGTGAGACGGATTGCCCGAAATGATCCGCCGCGACCGCCTCCAGCGTGTGGGCTTCGTCAATCACCACCAGTTGGTACGGCGGCAGGATCGAGACCTTTCGCCTGCCCAGCGCCAGATGGGTCATCAGCAGGGCGTGATTCACCACCAGAATCTGGGCGTGAGCCGCCCGGCGGCGAGCCCGTTGATAGAAGCAGGCATTGTAGTGCGGGCATCGCCGCCCGAGACAGTTGCCGTGTTCGCTTCGAACAAGCTCCCAGACACGCGGGTCGGGCACCGGGTCCAACTCGCCCAGCGAACCTTCGGTCGTCTTGTACGCCCAGTCCTCGATCCGCCACAGCTCCTGGCGCAGCGAATCTGCGGCAAACAGGGAAATCTGTCGTTCGCTGGTCTGCTTCAATCGCCGGATGCAGAGGTAGTTGTTTCGCCCCTTGACCAGAACGGCGGTAAACTCGTCCGGCCAGATTGCCGCGAGGAACGGCACATCTTTCTGAACAATCTGCTCCTGGAGGGCGATGGTGTGGGTGCTGATGATCACCCGCTCGTTGGCGTTGGTCGCCCTTTGAATGGCCGGCACGAGGTAAGCGAAGCTCTTGCCCACGCCGGTCCCCGCCTCGGCGACCAGGTGCCGGGACTGTCCGAACGCCCGTTCCACCGCCGCGGCCATCTCCAACTGCTGGGGACGCTGCTCATAGCCGGCCAACCGCCGGGCGATCAGCCCATCGATTCCAAGGACTTCGCTGACTGTCGGCACGGATAGACTGCCCCGATATTCAGGCGGTTAAGTCTCTGACGAAGCCGATCGCAAACCAGATCGACATTGCCGAACAGACAACCGCCACCAGTGTGATCGCCACGGCCACGAACGTCGGCCCCCGAATCCAGTTGCTCTCCTGCATGGTGGCGATGATGTGCGGCTGGGCGAGAATCAGCATGCAGATCATCATCACTCCCTGCGTCGGCCAGATCGAGATGGAGTGAAGATAGCTGTAGACCCAAACCGTGCGGGAAACGGCCGTCGGTCGGCCGACTTCGGCACCGTGAAGGAAGTGCCCGCGGATGTAGAACATCTCCTCGACCTGGCCGTCGGCGTTGGTAATCGTCTCCTTGGTACCGTTGCGTGCATCGCCCCCCAGATAGGCATAGACCACGGTGTAGACCAGGAAATTGCCCAGGCCGCCGACGATCAGCCAGATACAGATTCTGTTTCGAGTTCGACGCTGCACCGGCAGGCTCCATCAATGCGTCCGGGCGGCCGGGGCGATCACGCCCTCGGTCGGGCTCGAAGCGGTTGCATACAACTTCTTTGGAATACGTCCGGCCATGAACGCCAGTCGCCCGGCCTCAACCGCATGCCGCATCGCATGGGCCATGCGGACAGGGTCGGCGGCCCCGGCGATGCCGGTGTTGAGCAGAACTCCGTCGCTGCCCAGTTCCATGGCGATGGTCACGTCCGAGGCGGTCCCCACACCCGCGTCGACGATGACCGGGTAGTCGGGATCGTTCTCCTTGAGATACTCGATGATGATCCGGATGTTGTTGGGGTTGAGAACGCCCTGCCCGCTCCCGATGGGCGAACCGGCCGGCATCACGCTCGTGGCCCCCGCTTCCTTGAGGCGCTTGGCCATGATTGGATCGTCGGACGTATAGACCAGAACGCAGAATCCCTCTTTCACAAGCTTCTCGGTCGCCTGCAAACTGCCGACCGGATCGGGCAGAAGCGTCCGCTTGTCGGCCAGCACCTCCAGCTTGACCCACTGTGCGCCGGGGTTGTCAAGCCCTTCAAGAAGTTCGCGGCTCAGGCGGGCGGCCCGGATGGCATCCTCGGCGGTGAAGCACCCGGCCGTGTTCGGCAGGATCGTATACCGATGGGGATCCAGGGCGTCCAGCAGGCTCTTGTCCCGCTTGCCCCCTTACGGACGCAAAACATCACGGCGGACCGCCACGGTCACCACCTGGCAGCCCGATGCCGCCAGGCACTCGTTCATCACCTCGAAATCTGAATACTTTCCCGTGCCCACAAAAAGGCGGGACTTGAACTCAAACGGACCGAGCTTGAAGCTCGAAGCAGTCATTCAACCACCTCCAACGAGGGTTACAATCTCGATTCGATCGCCTTCCTTGAGGCTGGTCGTGTCGAAGACCTTCCGGGGCACCAGGTCGCAGTTGACCTCCACGGCTACGTGCTTGGGCTGCAGGTTGTACCGCCCCACCAGCCCGGCCACGGTCATGCCCGGATCGATGTCTTCATCTTTGCCGTTAATCTGCACGCGCATCGCCAAAGCAACCCCAAAAGGCAAGCACCCGTCTTCCACGCCTCGGACCGAAGGCTGAGACGGCGCCATGGGAACCGATTATAGAAATCCCCCAGAAGGGGTCAACGAAGTGCCAAGGCTGTCAAACGCCGCCCGCCTCAGGCCGTGCCAGGCCACGGTAGAGCTCACGGAATCGAGATGTGGTCCGTATCCCGCGTGCGATACAGCTTCATCACCTCTTCATGCGGCGGCATCGGCGGCTGTGTCGGCGCCGGCGTGTTGCAGTAATAGTACGCAACGGACGAGTACCAGTAGGGCTTGAGCCGGTCGACTTCCCAAGGATTGACGAAGGCGAGCTTGAAGCGACGATCAAAAGCGACGGCATCGGCCTCATGGAAGCGATACATGGTCACCATCGATCGCAGCGGGTCCTTCAGCGGGACGCCGTGGAGCGGGCCGGCAAACTCACCGTCGCGGAAATACCATCCGCCGTTGAAGTAGTCCTCCAGGCCGGTGCCGGTGAACCGCGGCTTGTCCCAGTCGCCGTCGATCCAGACGTATTCGGGGGCCTCCAGGAACGACAGGTAGTGCAGCAGTTCGCCCTGCATGTGCAGCATCATGCCGACGAAGTGGCCGCTGCCGGCGGTGTCGATGATCAGAGCATCGTCGCCGGGCTTTCGACGGCCGGTGTGGAACTGGGTGCAGAAGTAGCCCGCGCCCTTGGGCATGGCGTCGAGCTCCTGGTAGTTGATGTTGATGAAGATGTCGGTGCCGTTGCGCGGGTGGCGGTTCTCAACTTCGAAGCGGAAGCCCTTGGCGTAGGGCATCGGCCAGTGGGTGTAGAAGCCGCCGCTGGACGTGCCGACGTAGCGGGAGGTGAATGAGTTGAACTCGCACTGGCCGGCCCCGAAATAATCACCCATCGGGCATTCGACGGCCGGGGTGGCCGAGCCGTCCCAGTAGACGCGCAGGATCAACGACTTGAGCATCGTCGGGTCGATGGCGGCCGTCGTGTGCCAGTGTTGCCAGAACCAGCCGGGGAATGTCAACCAAATCCGCCCGATGTAGCCCGCACCCCGTACCTCGCCAATCGTCACCTTTTGCCCTGGCGGCAGGCCGATCGTCTTCGACCGCCTGGCCAGGTTGAACGTCGTGAACTGCCGGGATTTCCCGGCCGGCTTCATCGCGATGTTGATGGCGTCCGACATCTATGAGCTCCCTCTTGTCACCAGAGCATCTGTCACGAATCCGCAAGTTGCGGTAGAGTACCACAAGCGGGTCCGACGTGCATAGCCCGCGGCGCGAGAATGGTGGCAAGGCGCGCATCTGCTCGTGTGTGCCACTGCTGTGCCAGCAGTGACCGGCACTGCTCACAGCTCGACTTTTGCCATTGTAGCGGATCAGGCTGCCATGGATAGATCGTCGCGTATTAGGTTTCGGAGGACAGGGGGGATGAGGGCGCACTGATGGTTCTTGGTGAAGTGTGCCAGGATGGTATGGGACCAGAGCAACCGCCGAACGGTGGCCAGGGCGTCCG
>MTKZ01127174.1_pt1 | contig 11594 bp, 9 predicted proteins | sample 1042781 | NCBI WGS metagenome assembly MTKZ01 (sample SAMN06212207, study PRJNA360539) | anaerobic digester metagenome | biome: Wastewater treatment plant; material: sludge; isolation source: anaerobic digester fed with sludge from wastewater treatment plant | place: Denmark: WWTP Viborg ...
TGAGTTTGTGAAGATGCCGACGCGCAACCGCAGATTGTTTTTCGTGCGTGGGCTTAGTTCGTTGTCCGGTTGGCGGGCAAGCCATTGGTTGAACTGCTCGACGGCTTCGTCAATGCGGACTGAGTTTTGCACTGACAGTTGTTTGCCGTGCTTGTTCCAATAGTCCACCGCTGGCAAAAGCTCTTGCTCGCTGTCCAGTTTCAGGAACGCGATTTCTGCGAGGCGGAGTTGTGTCTCGGTTAGCTTGGTGGCTCGGACGGCGGTGTCCGTGCGCTGAGCTAAATATTCCGTGTTCAATTCAACCTGCTTCGCCTGGGCGCTTAGCAGGTCCGTGAAGTTTTGCCGGATGCGCGTTCCGTCCCGTTTTATCCCGGTCACGCGGAAAGATGTTGTGCCGCTCCGATTGCTAAAGCTCTGAACTTTGAAGCGCTCGGCAATCCTGGGAGGGGGTGATTTCGCCTTGGTTCGGGGCGTGATTTGGATCACGTTTTCGGGCACCGTTGCTATTGCTGTTTTCATTAGAGTTCATTCTCGCATATTGCTGCTAAGTGTCAACTCCCCTGGCAACCGTTTTTTGCATGTTCATTTTGAGCCGTATTCATGGGGTTGAAATGCACTTTTAGGAGCAGGTTTCCTAAACCGTTGATCCCCGTTCAATTCGGGGTGGGGGTACCAGCCTGCAGGGCTGCCGAATGTCCCGCACAGGTCGCGCCGATCCCTCGAAAGTTGGAGCAAGTGCCCCCCCCGGCACGCCTCTCCAGCCGCCTCTTGTGTGTGACGGCCCTGGCTTAGCCGGCGGATCGTCTCCTGCCAGGGCAGTAAGCGACCTTGCCTCCTTACCAGTTTACCGGCACGCTCAACTTCCGTCCGAAGCGATTCTGGTAATACAGTTGGCGGTGGCAGGCGCCGTACTCGTGCACGAGCCGGGTGAGCTTCACGTCGTAGCAGCAGTACTCCGCGATTTCGAGCAGCTTGCCTTCCCGGTACCATTGGATGGCTTGCAGGCCCTCGGCGGTCTTCTCCACACCGAAGGTGGCCGTGGCAATGGCATCCAGGGAGAGCCGGTGGCGCAAGGTCTCTTGCAGCTTGACCATCATATCCAACGTGGGCAATTGGCGCAGGTCAAACGAGGTGTAACCATGCAGCACCTCGTAGTCGAATCGCAGGTTGTTGAACCCGACGACCAGATCGGCGCGCTGCAATTCCGTGATGAGTTCGTTGACCCGCCTCTCGCTGTAGATATGGTAGGCGCTTTGGGCGGTGCTGTACGTCACACCGACACTCATGCCCATGCGGCTGATATTATCCCAGCCGCCGACTTGCTTTGCGGATTTCTGAGTTTCCAGGTCAAAGTAAACTATGTTCTTCATCCGGGCGTCTTGCGGCGGCTCTGAATCAACCCACCGCCTGGCAACTTTATCGTGCGCAGGAACTCAGGCACAGAAAAAACCATTGGCACAACTGATTGAATGACGGCCAAAATCCGCTCTTTCTGGCATTGACATTCCGTCCGCCCGCGGCAAAAGATGTCCCACATGAACGAAACCTCTAATTTCCTTACCACACGTCGCGAGTTTATTAAGACCACTGGTCGCATTGCCGCCGTTTCTGCCTTGGCTGGAGTGGCGCTGCCTCATGTTCACGCCGCAGGCAACGGTCTCATCCAGTTGGCACTGGTGGGCTGCGGCGGCCGGGGCACGGGTGCGGCCAATAACGCCCTCGCTACCAAGGCCGGTCCCGTCAAGCTCGTCGCCATGGCCGATGTCTTCGAGAAGAGACTTGGCGACAGCTATGACGGCGTAAAGAACGAGAAGAAAGAGCTGGTGGACGTGCCGCAGGACCGCCGATTCACCGGGTTCGATGGCTACAAGAAGGCCATGGATTGCCTCAAGCCCGGGGACAACGTGATTCTGACCACGCCGCCGGCGTTCCGCTGGGTGCATTTCGCATACGCCATCGAGAAGGGGCTGAACGTCTTCATGGAAAAGCCGGTCACGGTGGACGGTCCGACCAGCCGCCGGATGTTGAAGCTGGCCGAGGACGCGACGGCCAAGAACCTGAAGGTTGGTGTAGGTCTGATGTCCCGTCATTGCCGGGCGCTCCAGGAACTGCACCAGCGCATCCAAGGCGGGGAGATCGGGGATGTCATTTTGATGCGTGGCTATCGCATGCACGGGCCGGTGGGACATGCTTTCCAGACCAAGTGGCCGGGCGACCCGAGCGAATTGCTCTGGCAGGTGCGGCACTTCCACGCCTTCCTCTGGGCCAGCGGCGGGTGTTTCAGCGACTTTTACATCCACCACATTGATCACCTCTGCTGGATGAAAAATGCCTGGCCGGTCAAAGCCCAGGCGCTCGGGGGCCGGCATTACAAGCAGAACCCCGATGGAGCGCCCTATGTGGATCAGAACTTCGATTCGTACGCGGTGGAATACACCTTTGGCGACGGCGCCAAGTTGTACATGGATGGACGGTGCATGAACGGCTGCAATGACATCTATTCCAGCTATGTGCACGGCAGCACGGGCATGGCCATTGCCGCCAAGTCCGGCGATTTCCAAGGCCCTTCCAGCATCTTCAAGGGCCAGAATGCGCAACGATCGAACCTCCTCTGGACTTCCAAGCCCCCTGCCGGCCAACACGACGACCCTTATCAAAATGAATGGGATGACCTCATGGCCGCCATCCGCAGCAACAAGCCTTACAACGAGACCAAGTACGGCGTCGAAGCCAGCCTGGTCACCAGCATGGGCCGCATGGCCGCCCACACCGGACAGGAGATTACCTTCGAGGACATGCTCAACTGCGAGCATGAATTCGCCCCTGGCCTGGACAAACTCACGATGAACTCACCCGCCCCGCTACCGGCTGGGCCTGACGGCAAGTATCCCATGCCCATGCCGGGTATCACCAAGCAGCGGGAATATTGATCCCAACCTGTGCCAGGCACGGCCTGGAAGCGTGCTCCAGCCGGACGAGAAACAGGCATAAGAGCGGAAGACCACGCTCACGGAATTGCGTAATGCTGCCGACTCTTGGCACAGGCTATGTGCCTGTACATCATGCCTCCGCAAGGAAGAAGCGCTTGTGAAACCTCTTAGGGCGTTAATGCGCCTCAGTGCCCCACAGCCCGGGAGACTGCCTCCCGCATCCGCCCGCGCCTGGCGACTGCGACCACCAAAACCACCGATCCAAAAATCCCCAAAGCCACGTTCACCGGCTCCGGCACTGCGGTAATCTGCAAGCTCCAACTGACTAATTGGTGCGTATCGCCGAGCGACATGTCGGCAATGAACAACGTCCACGTGCCGTTCGGATTCATCCCATTATAAGCAGAGAATCCGATCGTCCCGTCGGCGTCGAAGTCTTCCGGCTGTGAGAAGGGGTCAGGGCCCAGAGCCGGGCTGATTAGCCGCCCATCCGGCGCATACGTACCGCCCGAGGTTGGAGACTCCGTCCAATGTATATCGTCATAGCCACCAGGATCGCCGGCCAGAGTGATGTTCATTCCCGGCGCCCCCTCGTAGCCAAAGGCATCGCCCGTCTGCACACCAACCCGGTTCAAAAGCGGCACTAGTACGTTATTGTAGGTCAGGTAACAATACAGGTCGCCGTTCCACCCGCCATCCACTCCCACGATGTTGAGCGTTACCCGGATGTCAATTATAGTAGGCAGGTACCCGCTAGCCGTAGCAGTCAGAGTATGGCCAGTGGGGTCGCCGTCGTCAATGGTCAAATTGACGTTGTTGGCGGGGCTGTAAATAATGCCCGCCCGCGCAGTTAGGGCGAGAAGCAGGGCAATACAGCAGGCCAGCGATTTCAATCTCATCAACTTATTGCGCCTAAATTATTCATATCCTGCCAGACCTGTCAAGTACTAACATCTCTTTTTTTGCGCGCTCGCTTTCACTGCAGCCCGCCTGTAGTATCACTCCCCATGACTGACATTCTGATCCTGAATAGCGTTCCCCTGCGGCCCGCCATGCCCCTTTGCTCCACCAGTGTGATAAGCCGGGTATTTCGTGCTTTGCAGTCAAGACGGCCTGCGTGTTGGCGGCATTCCCGCTTCCCGGTTTGCCGGGCGCGCTCTGTGCTGGTCGCACTGACAGGCATCGGGGTGCTCGCCGCATCGCATGCCGGGGGCTATGCCGCCTCCAACCTCGTTCCCCCGCCGCCAATGCGGGAATTGCGCGGCGCCTGGGTAGCGACGGTTGCGAACATAGACTGGCCTTCCCGCAAAACCCTGAGCACGCAGGAACAGAAGACCGAGTTGCTGGCAATCCTGGACCGGGCGGTGCAACTGAAACTGAATGTGATCGTCTTCCAGGTCCGTCCCGCCTGTGACGCGTTGTATGCCTCCCGCATCGAGCCGTGGTCCGAATATCTGACCGGCACCATGGGCAAGGCTCCGGAACCGTTCTATGATCCGCTCTCCTTCGCCATCGAAGAGGCGCACAAGCGGGGCTTGGAACTGCACGCTTGGTTCAATCCCTACCGGGCGCGGCTCCGTTCCGCCCCGTCGCCGGTCGCCCCGAACCACGTCAGCAAGACCCGCCCGCAGCTTGTCCGGGAATACGGAGAGTTCCTTTGGCTGGACCCGGGCGAGAAGGCGGTGCAGGACTATTCGCTCAGCGTGGTGATGGACGTCGTAAAGCGCTATGACGTGGACGGCATCCACTTCGACGACTACTTCTACCCTTACAAGGCCAGAGACCGCGCGGGAAAAGAGCTGGACTTCCCCGATGACGCGAGCTGGCAACGTTCCGGTGCCGCAGGGAAGCTCAGCCGCGACGACTGGCGGCGCGAGAACGTCAACACCTTCATCCAGCGTGTGNNGGTGGCCAAACCCTGGGTCAAGTTTGGCATCAGCCCGTTCGGCATCTGGCGTCCGAACTCTCCGGCCCAAATCAAAGGCCTGGACGCCTACTCCACCCTCTACGCCGATTCGCGCAAGTGGCTGGCCAACGGCTGGGCGGATTACTTCGCGCCCCAGCTTTACTGGGCGATTGAGCCGCCGGCCCAAAGCTTCCCCGTATTGCTCCGGTGGTGGGCGGAACAGAACACCAAGGGGCGCACTCTTTGCCCCGGGATGAACTCCACCAAGGTGAGCGGGCAATCGCAGTCCCGCAGCGGCTGGGCGCCGCAGGAAATCGTCAGCCAAATTCACTTGACCCGCAAGCAGCACGGCGCCGGCGGCCATATCCATTGGAATATGAAGAGCCTTATGCGCAACAGTGCCCTCGACGAGGCCCTCATCCGGGAAGCGTATCAAGAACCGGCGCTGGTGCCACCCTCGCTCTGGCTGGGACGTGCGCAGCCCGGCAAGCCGCAGATCACTCCCGATACTGCCCAACGCGCGGGTTCGCTGGCCCTTTCCTGGGCCCCAAGCGGGCAAGGCAGGGCCTGGCTCTGGCTGGTGCAGACGCGCACGGGCGGTACATGGACAACGCAGGTCCTGCCGGGCGCGCAAGGCTCGCATACCTGGAGTGGCACCCCGCCGGAGGTCGTGGCCGTCTCCGCGGTCAATCGCAATGGCGAGGTCAGCGCCCCCAGCCTGTTCCAACCTCGCGCCATCGCCAAGTAGGCACCGCCGCCGCTACTGCCAGCCGGCTGGACCACCTGAGCCCTCGCGATGGCATCGCTGAGGTATGGCGGTATACCCGCTTGCACCCTGGTGGCAGTTGGCCATCGCTTCTCACTCCTGCCTCCGGCGTTACCGGCCCTGGCCAGCCCTCATTGGGCCGAGTTGGGCGTGATCCCCGCGCTGTTCTCGGTCAATTCACCGGCTGGAAGTGGAACAACTGGGCGCCGTGGGCCGGGATGTCCAGGTAGAGTCCCTGGCTCTGGAGGTCGTCGCCGGCGCGGTGGTAGCTCTCCTGCCCCAGGAGATCCTTCATAAGCCAGTTGTGTGCCGCCAGTTGCTCGACGGCCAGCGGCGCGTAGCACTGGCTGCGGTGGGAGGCCAGATTCACAACCACCAAATCAAGCTCGGGCGCCCGGGTCTGCCATTGCACAACGACGAAGTTTGCGGCTGTCGTGTTGCCTGCCCACGCGGCCCGCGGAGGGCAGAGCGTTCCCCTGCCCTGCCCCACCGCCGTGCCCGGCAGTGTGGTCAGCAGTTGCTGGTACAGGTTCTGGATATCAGCCTGAGCCTCTTCTGCCATGCATCGCGCCAGTTGGACGGGGGTCTTGACGCGTGCTCCGCCAAGCTGGCCGTCATGCAGAAATCGCATTCCGGGCAACCCCAGGATGCACAGCGCCGCCGCCCGGTGCTCGGCCGGCGAGAGAATCGAGGCCACACGCGGCTCGTCGTGGTTCTCGAGAAAGTGCGCGCCCGCAGCCAGTCGTTCCGCCGGCAGCCCTCGCAAGTGACACTGCACGCCCATTGCGTCGCGGGCCACCAAGCGGTCATAGAGCACCTTATCGTAGGTGTAGTCGAATCCCAGCCGCTGCAATTCCGGCTCCAATCCCCAGTAAGCCTCCGCGAGGAACAGGAAGGCGGGGTTCGCTTGTTTGATCGCCGCAATGGCAGATGCCCAGAACTCCGCATCAGGCGGCGCTGCCGCGATTGGAAACCGTGCCCAGGTCCTGGCGAACACCTCGCTGAGCGCCAGCATCGCCATGTCGCAGCGCACGCCGTCGCAGCGCGCGGCGATGGATTCGAGCAACTCCGTCATCGCGGCGCGCGTCGTGCTGCGCCGGTAGTCCAGTTGGACGGTGTCAGTCCAGGGTGGGAAATAGGGATCCTTGCCGAGGGCCAGCCAGTGAACCCTGCCGCCGACCTGCTGTGCGAACGTGCCGNNGTGCCGGCAGCCTCCTCAGAGCTTTGCACAAACAACTCCGGCCGCTCCCTGACCCAGGCATGATCCAGCCCGAGATGGTTGGGCACGAAATCCAGCAGCAGTTTCAGCCCCTGCGCGCGGAGCTGCCGCCGAAATTCCGCGAGGCCCGCCTCGCCGCCCAGGGCGGGGGGAACCTGGTAATCAGCGATCGCGTAAGGCGAACCGGCAACGTCCGCCTCGCGCCAGCCCGGCAGGGCGCGGTCATAAGCCTGGCCCAATTCGGGATACTGCAAGGCCTTCTCTCGTGCGCGCGGGCCGGTCGTCCAGACGCCCATGAGCCAGATGTGCGTGAAGCCGAGCTTCTGCCACTGCGCGAACTCCGCCTCGGGAACATTGGCGAGGGTGATCGTTGCGCCGTGTCGCTCGGAAAGCCCGCGCAACCAGCATCGCGTGTTGACCTCATACAGAAGTGGACAGGACATAAGCGAAGTCCCTCGGGTCTAGCGTGCCACAGTACCAATGCCGCGGTCCAGCGAGCCTTCAACGCTTCAGCACCTTCAGTGCCTTTTCGGGGTTGGAAACGCGCAGGATCATCAGCCCCTTCTTCGCGCCCGGCAATGTAGCACTGTAGCAGTACTCTATGTTAATCCTGGCCTTCGCGAGCTTGTCGGCAACACGCGCCATTTCCCCCGGCTTATTGCTGCCCTCCACCATTAACACATCATCCTCGACCACCAGCGAGCCCCGCTCCTCACAAACGTGCAACGCCCGCCGGTAATCGTTCACCACCATGCGGATGACCGTGTGGTCCACTGTGTCGCTCGTCGTGATCGCGTAGATGTTGATTTTGGCCTCGGACAGCGATTCCGCCACCCGCGCCAGCATGCCGGGCCGGTTGTCCAGGAAAATTGCGAGCTGTTTGGTAATTTGCATAGTGTGCTTCCGTATAGTTAGGGGTCACGAGTTCATTCCGTCGCCTCAGCATACCCCATCACATTCAGTAGCGCCAACGACAATTAGAGCGCCCAAATCAAACTTGATTTGCCAGAAGCACCCCTTAGGGTCCTTGAATGCCTGTTACCGAACCTGCAAGTCCCGATTCGTCCAACCCGCACCCGGCTGCCGTTGTCACGGATTCCACGAGCGGCGGCTCGCCTTCACCTTCAGACCAGTTTCGGCGCCGTCACATCGGCCCGAGCCCGGACGAGACCCGGGAAATGCTCCGTGTGCTGGGCTATTCGAGCCTCGAGGCGCTGATTGACGACGCGGTGCCGTCAGCCATTCGCTTGCGGCAACCGCTCAAGCTCCCTCCGGCGCGCGGCGAGCATGAGGTTCTGGCAGCCCTCAAGGCAATGGCCGCCCAGAACCAGGTCTTCCGCTCATATATCGGCATGGGCTATTACGACTGCCTCGTGCCTGCCGTTATTCAACGCAACCTGCTGGAAAACCCCGGCTGGTACACACCTTACACCCCCTACCAGGCCGAAGTCGCCCAGGGCCGTCTCGAGGCCTTGCTCAACTTCCAGACTATGGTGCAAGACCTCACCGGGCTAGATGTTGCCAACGCGTCGCTCCTCGACGAAGCCACCGCCGCCGCGGAGGCCATGACCCTGTGCCACTCGTTCAAGCCGAGCCGCAACATCTTCTTTGTCTCCGCGGAGTGCCATCCCCAAACCATCGAGGTGGTCAAGACCCGCGCGGGCGCGCTTAACCTCCAGGCTGTGATCGGCGATCACCGCGCTTTTCAATTCAACGACCAGGTCTTCGGCGCGCTGGTGCAGTACCCGAACACCTATGGCGAGGTTGTGGACTACTCCGCCTTCATCGAGCAGGCGCATGCGGCGGGCGCCCTGGTCGCCGTGGCCGCCGACCTGCTCAGCCTGGCTCTGCTCCGGCCTCCGGGCGAGTTCGTAGCCGATGTGGCCCTTGGCAGCACACAGCGCTTTGGCGTGCCGCTCGGCTATGGCGGTCCGCACGCGGCCTATTTCGCGACCTGCGACGCCTTCAAACGCCACATGCCGGGACGCATTGTCGGGGTCTCGAAAGACACGCGGGGCCGCCCTGCCCTGCGCCTCGCCCTGCAGACCCGCGAGCAGCATATCCGGCGCGAGAGGGCCACCAGCAACATCTGCACCGCCCAGGCGCTGCTGGCCTCCATGGCCGCCATGTATGCCTGCTATCACGGACCAGCTGGATTGCGACAGATCGCGCGACGCATACACCTGCGCGCGGTGGTCCTGGCGCAGAGCCTCCAACAGCTCGGATACGAAGTTGGCCCGAGTATCTTCTTCGACACCATTCGCGTTGCGCTCGGCCCGAAGCCGGCAGCAGACCTCCTCAAGGCCGCCGAAGACCAGGGCATGAACTTCCGGCCTATTGATGATCATACCCTCGGCATCTCGGTTGATGAGACGACTACCGAGCAGGACCTCGCCGACATCCTGGCGGTGTTCAACGGCGCCCAGCCTGTCTCCCTCTCCCCAAGCCAGAGGGAGAAGGAAGCGTCCGGACGCTCCGCCTCATCCGAAGCCGTCTATCCTGCTCCCTTTGCCCGCACCACAGCGTATCTGAATCACCCTGTCTTCAACCGCTACCACTCGGAGACCGGGATGATCCGCTACCTCAAACGGCTGGAGTCTCGCGACCTTTCGCTGACCACCTCCATGATCCCGCTCGGCTCGTGCACCATGAAGCTGAATGCAGNNACCTGGCCCGAGCTGGCCCGCCTGCATCCCTTCGCGCCCCTGCGCCAGACGCGCGGCTGGCAACTCCTGTTCCAGCAATTGGAAGACTGGCTTGCCGAGATCACCGGCTTCGCTGGAATCTCCCTGCAGCCCAATGCGGGCTCGCAGGGCGAATACACCGGCCTGCTCGTCATACGCGCCTGGCATGCCAGCCGAGGCGAAGGACACCGCACCGTCTGCCTCATCCCAGCCTCGGCCCACGGCACCAACCCCGCCAGCGCAGTCATGGCGGGGCTGAAAGTCGTGGCGGTGGCTTGCGACAGTGAGGGCAACATTGACCTCGCCGACCTGCGCGCCAAGGCCGAGGCGCACAAGGCCGGTCTCGCCGCCTTGATGGTAACCTATCCTTCCACGCACGGCGTCTTTGAGCAATCCATCCGCGAGGTCTGCGAGATCATCCACGCCAGCGGCGGCCAGGTGTACATGGACGGCGCAAACCTCAACGCCCAGGTCGGCCTGTGCCGCCCCCGGGACATCGGCGCTGATGTCTGCCACCTCAACCTGCACAAGACTTTCGCCATCCCTCATGGCGGCGGCGGTCCGGGCATGGGGCCAATCGGGGTGGCCGAACACTTGGTGGAATTGCTCCCCGGGCACGGGATCGTGAATCTCGGCGGCGAGAATCCGATAGGCGCCGTCGCGGCCGCCCCCTGGGGCAGCGCCAGCATCCTCGCGATTCCGTGGGTCTATATCGCCGCGATGGGCGGCCCCAGCCTGACCGAGGCGACCCAATACGCCATCCTCAACGCCAACTACATTACCCGGCGCCTGCAAGACTACTTCCCCGTCCTTTACCGCGGCCACGCCAACCTCGTCGCCCACGAGTGCATCCTCGACTTGCGCCAGTTCAAGGACATCACCGTCGAGGACGTCGCCAAGCGCCTGATGGACTACGGCTTCCACGCGCCAACCATCTCCTGGCCGGTGCCCGGCACCATGATGGTCGAACCCACCGAGAGCGAGTCCCGGGAAGAACTCGACCGCTTCTGCGACGCCCTCATCAGCATCCACGCCGAGATCACCGCCATCCAATCCGGCCAGTCCGACAAGCAGAACAACCCCCTCAAGAACGCCCCTCACACCGCCGACCAGCTCGCCGCCGACCCCTGGCCCCACCCCTACTCCCGCCAGCAAGCCTGCTTCCCCGCCAAGTGGCTGCACGACCACAAGTTCTGGCCCGCCGTCGGCCGCATAGACAACGTCCACGGCGACCGCAACCTGGTCTGTTCCTGCGCCGGCATGGAGACCTGGTAAAACTGGTTGAGTAGAGCCGAGGCGCGGCGGTTTAGACCAATGGCTTGCGCTGCGTCTGCCCTTTCGAGCATCGTGGCAAATGGCCATCAGATCCCGCTCTTCCCCCTACGGCCAACGCAGCCGGTAGAAGCGAACTTGAATGATGCTTCCGGGGCGAAGGCTGAGCCGGCGAAGCATGAATCCACCGCCTGCACACTCCAGTAATACGTTCGGTTGACAGGGAGATCCGCCAAGGCATAGCTGCGATTGAGCTGGGCGTTCCCCATCGCCGGCAACAACCTCAGCGGATTCGTATCGGACTGAGGCGCCATTAGGTCTGTGCCCCTTGGGGTGCTGCCGACACGCACGTTGCAGGTGACGGATGTGGGCGGTGGATTGCCGCCGGCGCTCCAGGCCAGCACGACCTTTCTGTCCACGAGCGTGGCGGTCAGGTTGGCGGGCACGGCCAGGGGCGGATGCGCCGGGTTGAGGTTGTTCCGGTAAACACCGTGCAGGATCAGATCGCGCCCGCGCTTGCAGGGGAGCTTGGCTTGGTGGATCTGCCGAGCGAGGTCGCCATCGCGCGGGCGCGGAGTTGGTGCTTGTGATTATCGGGGCTGGGAGTAACCTTTCCCCCACGGCTGCGGAGGCATGGCAGTCCGGGAGGCTGGCCCGTGTTGGGCTGGCCGCCGGGCGGCGCTCCCGGCCGGCAAACGAAAGGTTATCATCCATGAAACTCCTCGATTCCCCTCGCACCGGAAGACTCGGCTCACACATCTTCTACCCCTCACCCTTCGGCCAGTGCTGCCGCGCCCTGACCGTGCCGCACGATCCC
>MTKZ01029258.1_pt1 | contig 11591 bp, 10 predicted proteins | sample 1042781 | NCBI WGS metagenome assembly MTKZ01 (sample SAMN06212207, study PRJNA360539) | anaerobic digester metagenome | biome: Wastewater treatment plant; material: sludge; isolation source: anaerobic digester fed with sludge from wastewater treatment plant | place: Denmark: WWTP Viborg ...
CCACAGCATGTTGAATAAAATGTGCAGGATATCCTTGTGCGTGAACATGTATATTATGAGGGTCCATGGCCTGAGAGCCAGTTCTTTCAGGGCGGATGGCACCGAAAAGATATTCAGTGTCTTTACCGCGATGACTTCATTGTTCAGAAGGAAACCTGCTATTGAAGCAAGGGAAATAATAACAAAAACGGCAATGTTGATATAGATAAGCTTTATAAGAGTACTGCCGTTCCTGAAACTCTGTTTTATGGTGTCAGCCATTCCCATCAGTACAGGGTTTTTGTAGTCTTTCTCCAGTATCGTATGAGAATATAACCGAACAGCATTCCTCCCAGGTGCGCCGCATGGGCAATGTTGCTTCCGGGTTGGGTTATCGCAAGCCATAATTCAATTGCACCGTATCCTATAACGAAATACTTGGCCTTGATAGGCATTGGCGGAATAAGAAGCATAAGCTGCGTGTTTGGGAAAAGCACCCCGAATGCGAGAAGGATCCCGAAAACAGCTCCGGAAGCACCTACAGTGGGTATATTGAGAATCATCTGAAGATCCTTCATCGTTTCGTCGGTAAATACTTTACCCTGGGCAAGGTATTCCATACCGTCGCTTAGCACGATCTGAAGCTGATCAGGTGAAATTGCAGACATTACTTTTGTATACTGGAGCATGATCACTGTTTCATGGACAAGAGCCGCACCAAGTCCGCAAACCATATAGTAAATGAAAAACCTTTTCGGCCCCCATACGTTCTCAAGAATACCGCCGAAAATATACAGTGCATACATATTGAAGAAAAGATGCCAGAGGTTGGCATGCATGAACATATGCGTCAGTATCTGAAGGGGCATGAACTGATCCGACCTTGGATAATAGAGCCCCAGAATAGTGGTAAGATCAGTCCCGAAAACACCTTTCATCGTCCATGTGGCAAGAAGCATCAGGATGTTAATAAGAATAATGTTCTTCACCACAGGCGGCAGTCCAAATAATCCTCTTCCGTATCCGTTCATTTATACTGTTTTGAAGGTGTCTAAAAAATGATGCTCCGGCAAATATAGCATTATCGGAGTCTTTTATCAATTTCTTCAAGGGTTAAAATGCTTATTACAGCTTTACCCTTTGGTGAATAGTTGGGCGATTTGCAAGAAAAGAGAGCATCAAAAAGATCCTCCATTTCACCTTTCTGAAGTATTCTCCCGTACGAGATGGCGGAGGCTGAGGCCATGGCAGCGGATACTTTTTCCCTTATCCCTGACGAAGGTTCGGATTCGGTCGTCTTATACTCCTCAAGGAGGATACTCAGCATCATCTTGGGGTCGGTGACACCTACCTCAGCAGGCCTTCCGGTTATTACAATGCTGTTGGTCCCTGAAAAGTGAAATCCGAAACCAAGAAGCCTTATTTCAGTCTCAATATCTTTCAGGACACATGCATCGGACGGATTAAGTTCCATCTCTACAGGATAAAGTTCAGCCTGGGTAACAGTCCTGCTGCGGTTGCTGTATTCAAGAAACTTTTCATAGAGGATACGCTCATGAGCCCTTTTCTGATCTATTATCATAAGTCCGGATTTAACCGGACAAACAAGGTACCTGCCCTTTATCTGGAAGATCTTCCTTTCGGTTTCAAAAGGTTCTGAGTCAGCCTCCTCCCTCTCAAGTGCAGTGTACAGCCTTTCCCAGCCCTTCGTATTTTCCCTCTCAAACTTTTCAATGATACTGTTTTCGCCAGGACGGTCATATTCACCGGCGAAAGGATCATATTCAGGATTGATCTCAATGGGCGGGGGGGAAGGGATCCCCCTGAATGATGAACTTACGGGAATATCGACGAAGGATTCATTTTCGAAATCCAGAGAGGGTACAATGTTGAAACGGCCGAGTGCTTCCCTCACCGAGGCCATAAGGATCTGCCATATCGCCCTTTCATCCTCGAACTTGATCTCAGTCTTTGTGGGATGAATATTTATGTCGATGGCCGCAGGGTCAATTTCCATAAAAATGAAATAGGAAGGGATCACTTCCGGAGGCAGAATATTCTGGTAGGCTTCCAGAACCGCTTTATGAAAATAGGGATGCTTCATAAAACGGTTGTTAACGAAAAAGAACTGCTCACCATAGGTCCGCCTGGCATTCTCTGGCTTTCCTATGAAGCCTCTGATACTGATCAGGGTTGTTGAGGTTTCAAGGTTAATAAGATCGTTGTTTATCTGCCTTCCGAATACTCCGATGACCCTTTGCCTCAGGTTGCCCGTACCGAGATTGTATATCTCGTTGTCGTTGTGGATCAGTGAGAACCTGATGCCGGGATGGGCGAGAACGATTTTCTGGAACTCCGTAATTATATGCCTCATCTCGGTATTGTCCGATTTGAGGAACTTGCGCCGTGCAGGTATGTTGAAAAACAGGTTCTTAACCGAAAAGCCTGACCCGGGCTGGCAGCTGCAAGGCTCCTGGCTTTCAACCTTCGAGGCGCTGATCGTAATTAGAGTACCTGAATCATCCTCTTTCCTCCTGGTCCTCAGTTCAACCATTGCCACTGCAGCTATCGAAGCAAGAGCCTCACCACGGAAGCCCTTTGTTCTTATTGCAAAAAGATCGAGGGCTGAACTAATTTTTGAAGTTGCATGCCTTTCAAAAGCCAGGCGCGCATCGGTTTCCGACATCCCCGTTCCGTCATCAATAACCTGTATAAGAGTCCTTCCCGAATCCTTTATTATTACTTTTATGTTTTCCGCAAGAGCATCCACGGAGTTCTCAATAAGCTCCTTGACAACCGAAGCAGGCCTCTGTATTACCTCACCGGCTGCAATCTGATTAGCCACCGAATCGGGAAGGAGCTTAATTATATCTGGCATAGGTGCAGAAATGAATTTAAAAAATCTTTATCTTTCAGCATGGCAACAGATTCATTTGGCGAATATGATGCCATGTTTTGAACCTCCCGCAAATATAAATATATTTGCTGCATTACTTTTGAGGGGAATTTTCACATTTCATCCGACCGAACAATATTTTATCTGTCATATATGTCATTGTAATGAAAAATGGTATGAAGAAATACGGGCTGCTTTTTGTAATTGCAATAATTGTCCTTTTGCCTGGTTGCAGGACTAAAACCGACTTTGATCATCTGAAAGTCATGACATTCAATATCCGCTACGATAATCCGCGCGACAGTATCAACGCCTGGCCGAACAGGGCCGTAATGGTTTCCGAATTCCTCGATGACGAGAAGCCCGACCTTATTGGAATGCAGGAGGTTCTTCTCCATCAGTATCTTTACCTCGACTCGGTGCTTGCTGATTATAATTCGGTCGGGGTGGGCCGTTCTGACGGAGCAAGGGGAGGAGAGATGAATCCGTTGTTTTTCAGAAAGGACCGTTTTGAGCTGATACGCACTAAAACCTTCTGGCTTTCAGAAACACCCGAAGTCGCCGGCTCACAGGCATGGGGGGCAAACCTGCCCCGAATCGTTACCTGGGCGGAACTGTCGGAGAAAAATACCCTTAAACATTTTTATTTCTTCAATACGCATTTCGCACACGACTCCGATTCGGCAAGAACGATGAGCGCCAGCCTTCTCCTTAGTAAGGTCGATAGTATTGCTGCCGGCTTTCCCTTTGTGATCACGGGCGATTTCAATATGCTTATTTCAGCAGATGGGTACGGGATCCTTACAGGACCATTCGAGAGCGTCCCGCTGCTGAACGATACATATGCGGTTTCTCAGAAACACCCGGTAGGACCGGCATACACCTTCAACGGCTTTTCGGATACAATCCGCTCGGGAAGGATAGATTATATATTTGTCCGCAGCGGGATGGAAGTATTGGAACACAGAACCTTTATCGAGAAACATCACGGAGTGTATGTTTCAGACCACTGGCCCGTGATGGCCAGGATCTCTGTGAAAATGCCTGAATGAGAGGTTTTCAGGCTGTCTTCCTGTAACGTCTGATCGCAAAAAGCGTGAAAAAAGCTCCAATAAGAAGAAGAGAATAAATATCAGCCTGTATATCACTTATTGTCGATCCTTTAAGCATTACCATCCTGTTTATCCGCATTATATAGGCAACCGGATTGATCAGGTCAGCCTTCTGAGCCCATTCCGGCATGCTCTCAAGCGGAGTAAAAATCCCACTCATCAGGATGAAGATTATCATGCAGAAAAATGCAATGAACATGAACTGCTGCTGTGTAGATGAGAAAGTTGAAATAAAAAGCGCAAAACCAAGAACGGAGATAAGAAAAACTGTAGCGCACAGGAGTAATAAAAGCAGACTTCCCTCAAAGGGAATACCGAAAGCCAGCTTCCCGAGGGCAAGCCCCAGAACCATATCAGCCAGGCCAATGATAAGAAAGGGAACCATCTTGGCAATAATGAACTGGTGCTTCCTGACCGGAGTGACATTTATCTGCTCAATGGTACCTACCTCCTTCTCCCTTACCAGATTCAGACCGGCAAGAAGGAAACCGATAGCTGTGATGAGAATCCCCAGAATGCCGGGAAGCATGTAGAATTTGTAATTGAGCATCTCATTGTACCAGTACCTGTTTGTGATGCTTATCCTGGGAATGGCAGCTGGCGACCCCGTGCTGATATTTTTTACAATAATCTCCGAGTTGAAATCGCGGATCACCCCGCTCAGGTAAGCCCAGGACAACTGGGCGCTGGACGCATTTATAGCATCAACTGAAGCCATTATCCTCGCAGGATTACCTTTCCGGGATTCCTTTGCAAAACCATCGGGAATCTGAAGCACAAGGTCGCATTTCCCCTTAAGCAGAAGACTGTTTGCCTCTTCATCAGAAAAGGTGGAATGAGCAAGCATGAAAAAGGTGGAACCCTCCAGCTTGCTGACGAGACTCCTCGACAATGATGTCATATCCCTGTCAATAACACAAAGCCTTATTTCCTTTATTTCAAAAGTGACAGCCGGAACAAGAATAAGCATCTGTATTATAGGAACTCCGAATATGGCCCGGCCTATAAACTTGTTCCGGAAGATCTGAATGAACTCCTTCCTTATGAGATAAAATATGGTCCGCATCCCTCTTTTTTATGGTTTTGAAGAATTATGTCTGCAAAATAATGCCTTATGTCGATCAAAAAAGCAATTATATCTACTAATTATTGCCATTCGTTCAGGGTTTTAATTTTACATTCTACTCCGGTAAAATTCAGGATCCACCGATCCGGATGATATGTTTTAGCGCTGGTCGCCATCTGATTGACCAACCAATAGAAAATCTGTTTCATCTGAGCCTTATCCTGAAATTTCTTATACTTAAGCCTATAAATATCAGAGTAAAGACTGCAAGGATGAGAGTCTCTTTCCATACATACAGGAAGCCGGTTCCTTTGATCATTATACTCTTGATTATTACAATGAAATACCTGGGCGGCATAATTAAGCTGATCCACTGGTATACCCGGGGCATGTTCTCGATAGGGAAAATAAAGCCAGACAGAAGTATCGTCGGAAGCATCATTCCTACCAGTGAAATAAATATTGCCTGCTGCATGGTTTCGGATACAGTCGAAACAAGTATCCCCAGCGAAAGGCTCATAAGAATGTAAAGAATGCTTTCGGCCAGAAGGAGAATAAGGCTTCCCTTTACAGGAAGATCGAACACGAAATAGGATAGCAGCAGAATAACAATCACATCAACAAATGAAAGCAGCAGATATGGTGCAACCTTCCCCAGGATGATCTGGACCGGTTTGAGCGGAGATACAAGAAGCACCTCCATGGTACCGAATTCCTTTTCCCTGGTAATCGTGACCGAAGTCATCAGGGCGCATATCAAAATCATTATCAAGGTTATAACTCCTGGCACAAACATGTAATGGCTCTTCAGCGAAGGATTGAAGAACATTCTTACCTCCGGTTCAACAAGTCCTGCCCCTGGCTGTGATGTTCCTGCAACCTGCCGGTTGAAATCGCTGATAACGGCTGTAAGGTAATTCGTGATAAGAGTGGCGCTGTTGGGTTCTGATCCGTCGGCAATGATTGAAAGACCTGCATTCCGGCCGCTTTGAAGGTTACTTCCGAAATCCCTTTCGAATACCACAACTGCCTTTGTGTCTTTTTTCTTCAGTATCCTGTCGATATCATCGTAACTTGCAAGATCTTCCGTCTTCCTGAAAAACCCCGAAGAGCAAATGGTGTTTGTCAGTTTTTCGGTCATTTCGTCGCGGGAAAAGTCCAAAAAGGCTATACCGGCATTCTTCACGTCGGTGCTTACCACATATCCGAAAAGCAGTATCTGCGCAGCAGGTATTCCAAAAAGGATGATAAGGGTGCGGTAATCCCTGAAAATGTGAAGAAACTCTTTCCTGACAAAGCCCATAAATCTTTTCATAGCTTAGTTTTTATTTGGCCGGGCTATTTTGATAAAAACTTCCTCAACCGATGAAGCCCCGTATTTCCTTTTAAGCTCCGCAGGAGAATCCAGAGCTTCTATTCTTCCCTCGTTCATTATGGAGACCCGGTCACAATACTCAGCTTCATCCATGTAATGGGTTGTAACAAAAACTGTGATGCCACGTGAAGCTGTTTCATATATCATTTCCCAGAATTGTCTTCGGGTAAGCGGGTCAACACCGCCTGTCGGCTCGTCGAGAAAAACAATCTCGGGTTCATGGAGGATGGCAACCGAAAAGGCAAGTTTCTGTTTCAGCCCGAGAGGCATTGAGGCTATAAGCCTTCCTGCGTATTCCTCAAAGTCGAGCCTGCTAAGAAGACATTCTGTCCTTTCCCTTATAAGCTTCCGGCTCATCCCGTAGATTCCTCCGTAGAGGGTTATGTTCTCCGTCACGGTAAGATCGTCGTAAAGTGAGAATTTCTGGCACATGTAGCCGATAACATTCTTTATCTTCTCAGGCTCCCTGGCAGCGCTGAATCCTGCAACAAGGGCATCACCGGAAGTGGGTGCCGACAAGCCCGAGAATATCCGGATCGCAGTCGTCTTTCCTGCACCGTTTGCTCCCAGAAAGCCAAATATCTCGCCTTTCGTCACTTCAAAATTCAGGTTGTCGACGGCTGTGAAAGTCCCGAATTTCTTTACCAGGTTTTTTACCATTATTACCGGAGTGTCTGTCATAATATTTTATTTCTGAGTGATTTTCCAGGTGAGGTGGTATCCCTGATCTTTCCATTATTTACTTATCATGCAGATTTTTATTTTCATCCTTTTCCATAAGCTCCAGAAACCTGTCTTCAATACCTGCTTCAGTTTCCCTGATGACTATTCCGCTCAGACCTTCCGATTCAAGAAATGACTTCAGCGATGCGTCAGGCTCATTGCCCATGAAAGTGACATGAACAGATTCGCCGAAGGGAAATGCGCTTCTGGTTCCTTCGAAGTTTCTCAGGGTTTTTATCAGGCGGTATTTATCCGATGCCGTGATGCTGAATAACCTCCGGCTGAAATCCTTCCTTATCCTATCAGGTTCATCAACGGACAATATCCTTCCTTCCTGGATAAGGGCAACACGGTCGCATCTCATTGCCTCATCCATGTAAGGAGTTGAAACTATTATTGTTATATCGTGCTTGTGAAGTTTTTTAAGCATCTCCCAGAATTCTGCCCTTGAAACCGCATCAACCCCTGTGGTTGGCTCGTCGAGAACGAGAAGCCTCGGTTTATGTATAAGAGCACACGAAAGAGCAAGTTTTTGTTTCATCCCTCCCGAAAGCTTTCCGGCAAGCCTTTTCCTGTATGGCTCTATGTGAGAGTAAATATCCGAAATAAGGTCATAGTTCTCCTTTATTGAAGTTCCGAAAACGGAGGCATAGAAACTCAGATTCTCCTCAACGGTAAGGTCCTGATAAAGGCTGAAACGTCCGGGCATATAGCCGATTTGCCTCCTGAGCTCCCTGTATCCTGTACTGCAATCGTAGCCAAATACTGTAACGGAACCTTCATCGGGAAGAAGAAGTGTTGTTATTATCCTGAAAAGTGTTGTTTTCCCGGCGCCGTCGGGACCGATAAATCCGAAGATCTCCGACTTGCTTACCGAAAAGGATATATTGTCCAGGGCCAGGATGTTGCCGAACTTTATTGAGACTTCTGCCGATTCAACCGCTGCACTCATAAATTGTTACTTAAAAGATAACCTCTCCGGGCATCCCCGATTTCAGGTAGCCGTCGTTCTTTACATCAATGTTGATCGAGTAGACAAATGCGACCCTTTCTTCCTTAGTCTGAATGATCTTTGGGGTGAACTCGGCTTTTTCGGATATGTAGCTGATGATACCTTTATACGAGGAATAATCTTTCCTGCCCTTGTCGATCCTGACTGTCACTTCCTGACCGGTTTTTATTTCCCCGAGCTGAGCCCCGCTGACATAGGCTTTCAGCCTTACTGTTGAAAGGTCGGCAATCTTTACGAGAGGCTTGCCTGCAGCGGTTATCTCTCCTTCCTCGGCGAACTTCTCTATAATGGTGCCGCCGAGCGGGCTTTTAACGTTGCTCCTGCCTATCTGTTCGTCAAGCGTTGCCTTTCTGGTTTCATAAACGGCCAGTTCAGCTGCCACGGAAGACTTCTGCGTGTTGTTCGCCGCTATCTGCCTTTCAATTACCGAAACCTGACCGGTCAGATCATCATACTGCTTTTTTGTAGCAGCATCATCCCTGAGCATGTTGCTTATCCTTTCAATGTTCACCCGGAGATTTTCAATCTGCTGCTCAAGAATTCCGTTCTGGGCATCAATGGAGACGATTTTCGTCCTTACTCCTTTCATTGCAGCATTTATCTCGGCTTTCTGCAGATGGAACATTGTAGTATCTATCAGGGCTATGGATTCACCTTTCGACACTTCTGTCCCTTCTGCGGCATCGAAACGGAGTATTTTTCCTCCTGTCTCTGAAGATATCATAACCTCAGTAGCCTCAAAATTGCCATAAGCATCCGCCGGGTCATCCTTGCTGCTGCAGCCTGCTGCCAGGACCGCTGCCGTAATTAAAATTAATCTGATTTTCATATTGATGGTAATGATTATGTTTGAAATGGGTGAAGTATCCTTAAAGTGATGCTTTCGTTATTCCTCTCTGCCTTATCCTTCATTGGTCAGATAAGGAGGTTTTTTCTGTACTAACCTGTGCTTCCCAGGTTCTTTGCCCGCTAATGTTAAGGTAATCAGCCTGGGCCATGGCCAGGTTTATCCTGTGTATCTCATGGTTTATCATAGCCTGCTTCTCCGCGTTTATTTCATTGAGATATTCAGTGGCTGTTATAATGCCATTGTCGTACCGCGATCCTGCTGCCAAAGTGATCTTTTTTCTCAGCATTATAAGCTCGTCATCTGTATCAAGAAGGGAACGGAGGCTGGAGATCTCGGCTCTTTTGGCTTCAAGCAGGCGTTTGAGGTTGTCTGTCAGATCGGTCTTCCTTACATCGATAACTCCTTTCTGCAGGGAAACGATCCGTTTCTCATTCCTTGCCCTGTTCCAGTCGAAAATGTTCCATTTTACACCTGCCCCAAGGACGTAGTACGGCGCGAACTCGTCCCTGAAGAAATTGCTGCCTGGAGGATTGCCGTAACCAAGCGTGGCAAATCCATAAGCCTTAGGCAGCCTTTTGGCACTGATAAGCCTGAGGCTTGCATCAAGTTGTTCCTTTCTGAGATCAAATAAATCAAGTTCGGGCCGGGCAATATCAGCAGGATAAACAGTGTTGAAGGATGGCATCATCAGAACTGCTGAGGGATCAATAACTTCGCCGGTAAGGTCGGACAGTATCTTCAGGAACGACTCCCTGCGAATCTCATTTTCCCTTATTTGCTGCGTCAGTCTTATTTTTTCCGTCCTCATTACATCAATGTCGGAAGAGGGGATAACTCCATTTTCTTCTGCCGACTGCATCGATACTATCCTTTTTTCAAGTAGCTCAAGATAATTTTGCAGGAGCTCTTTTTGCCTGTCGAGAAGCATCAGGTTGAAATACATTGTGCTGATCTGGCTTCGCAGGTTGTAAAGATCTGTTTCGGTCTGTTTCTCATTTATAAGAAGACCGGCCTTCTCAACTTCACGGGCCCCCTTTATGGAACCTCCGTCATATATAACCTGGCTTATGTCAACTGCCAGCTTGTACTGCTCATTGGGAAGCGGCTTTATCGCGTCGGCAATCCCCGGGATTGGGAGAGCACCAAGCGAATTGCTGATGTCTATCACTTCCGAATTGTATACAAAATTTCCGCTTGCATCGAGCGAGGGAAGCCAGCCCGTCGAAAGGTTCCTGTCCCTGATCTGCCAGATATCATGATGCAGGCTCTTTTCTATGGCCAGTGCACTGGCACTTTCCGCCAGAGCGTAACACTCACTGAGAGTCAGTATCTTCCCTTGCTGCCCTCCGCCTGTCAGAGGTATCAAGAGAACCGCAAATGCTGTAACTATCCTGTTCATATAATACACCTGTTACTTTTTTTACTGCTTTTTAATGGCCTTTATCACGAAATCAGCTGCATACTCTTTCCTTTTTTCCATGTAGTCATCATAATTTACCCCAAGCTTTTCAAAGATGGCTTCCATTATGCCCCTTGCTGCAAACGGAAAAACACTTATCGCGGCAATAGTGGTCATCAGCTGGGGAAGAGTCTCAATCGTTATGTTGTATCTCTTAAGTTCCTCCCGGTGCTGGCTTTCAAGAGTGTTCCATATCTCGGAAATATCAAACCTCTGCAGGAGCTTTTTTACCCTTGCCGGATTCCTGTTTATTTCATTGAGAACAAAGGATGGCAGCCCTGGATTACTCTGAAGAAAGGATATGTGTTCACTGTAAAAGAACCTGATCTTTTCCTCCAGCGTCGAATTCTCATCAAATACGGGCGCAAACCTCCTGAACAACTGTCCTGTGATCTTTTCAAAAACAGCATTGAAAAGATGCTCTTTTGTCCTGTAGTAATAATGCAGAAGAGCCTTGTTTATTCCTGCATGGTCCGCAATGTCCTGCATCCTGGCACCATCCATGCCTTTTTTTATGAATACCTCGGTCGCTGCTTCAAAGATCACTTCCTCGGTTTGCCTGTCTTTTTCTGTCATAACTTAACCATTAAGTTTAAATACAAAGATAAACCAAATAGTTTAACTAAATGGTCAAATATATGATATTTTTCTGATTTTACAAATATTTCATGGGAAATAATACCTGTTGAAGATTTCCGGCACATTAAATGACTGGAAGCAGAAATATCCTCAGTTGCCTGATTTTAAAATCCCATGAAGCGTAATATATGAGACTGTCCGCAAGAAAAGCATATAGATCATAATTTAAATTCAGAATGATCCTTCAGAATGTTCCTTCAGGTGTTGCCTGAACCCATTCTGGGTTTTTACCAGACAAGGCCTGATATGCAAATGAAGTTAACAGGCTTCTTTAAAAAAGAAGTTAACGCCTGCTTCCCAGGAATTCAGAAAGTCCTGAAATTTTAGGATGATTTTATGGATAAAACCGGGATAATATTTTAGCTTTTTATATTTTTATGGTTCAGATCATTCGGAAAGGCCTGAGGTGAAACCCGAGTTCCCCTCATTCCGGGTTGAGAAACAAAAAAAATAAAGGATAAGCAAACAATTAATTAATAA
>MTKZ01000888.1_pt1 | contig 11589 bp, 9 predicted proteins | sample 1042781 | NCBI WGS metagenome assembly MTKZ01 (sample SAMN06212207, study PRJNA360539) | anaerobic digester metagenome | biome: Wastewater treatment plant; material: sludge; isolation source: anaerobic digester fed with sludge from wastewater treatment plant | place: Denmark: WWTP Viborg ...
CTTCGACATCGACGACGTGCGGGCCCGGGTCGAGCGGCTGGGCGACCTGTTCGCCGACACGCTCACCCTGAAACAGCACCTTCCCAAACGAAACTGAGCCCCGAACACGTGAGGAAACGAACGACGATGAGTAGGTCGAAACGGTCTGCCGGCTGGTCCGCGTTCGTGGTGGCGACGCTGGTGTTCGCCAGTGCCTGCGGCGATGACGCGGAGTCGTCCGAAGTGCCGGCCTCGTCGAAGGTCCCAGCGGCAAGCTCGTCGTCAGCGGCAACCCCGTCGTCAGCGGCCCCGGACACCTCGGCTGTCACCGAACCCGACTCGGAGCCCGCAACCGAGGCCCCGACCGACGACGGCGCCCCATCCACTTGGCCCCTGCGCCAGAAGCTGGCTCAGATGCTGTTCACCGGCACCAATGCGCCGGAGGACAGCGCCACCGATCCGACGAAAATCCAGGAGCTGATCGATGCCGGAGCCGGGGGAGTGTTCGCCGGGCGCAAGGAGACACAGGTCTTCGCATCGCCGGTGTTCGTCAACGCCGCCGACCGGCCGGTGGCGCCGTTCGTGGCGACGGACGCCGAGGGGGGACAGGTCGACCTGCTGGCCTCGATCCTCGAGCCGCTTCCGGCCGCACGCGAGATGGCTGCGTGGGAGGCGGACCGCATCCGCGAGGCCGGCCGGTCACGGGGCGCCGGCCTGGCCGAACTGGGTGTCACCGTGGATTTTGCGCCGGTGGTCGACGTGGCCGGCGGGTCCAACCCGCTCGGTGACCGCACCTGGTCGGACGACCCGGCCGAGGTGGTCGCCACCGCCGGGGTGTTCGCCGAAGGGCTGTGCGAGGCCGGCGTTCTGCCCACGTTCAAGCACTTTCCGGGACATGGCCGGGCGGACGCCCACGGCGACGACGCCCCGGCCGAGACGCCCGAGCTGAGCTCGCTCGAAGGGAACGACATCGTGGCGTTCACTGGCATGTTCGAGCAGATGGGGGATCGGTCGATGCTGATGACCGGCCACCTTGACGTTCCCGGGTTGACCGACGGCGGCGAACCGTTCTCGATGAACCCCGAGGCGATGGCCTGGTTGCGCAACGACCTCGGCTACCAGGGGGTGACCGTGACCGATGAGCTGGCCGAGATGGGGGCGATCACCGCCCGTGATATCTCCGTGCCCGATGCTGTCGAGGCGTCGCTCGTCGCCGGCAACGACCTGGCCCTGTATTTCGGCGATGTCGACCAGATGAACCAGGTGCTCGACCAACTGGAGGCCGCAGTTGCCGATGGCCGCCTGAGCGAATCCCAAGTCGATCGCTCGGTCGAGCGGATCATGGTTCTCAAGACATCGGGAGCTAGCGTCGGGTGCTAGTCGTCCGGCGGTCGTCGCAACGATGAATAGCTGGACATCGCTTCTGAGGCGCCCGCATCCTGCAGGATTTGGAAGATCCGAATCTCTGAACAGGCTGACCCGCTGCCCGACGATTCGCTGAATCTTTCAAGCACAGCAGCTTTGGTCCGTGTGCCCGGCTGCTCCTGGGCTCAATGCGCGGCCAGCGGTGGGTCACGCCAGATAACTGACGCACCCCTGACCCTATGAATCTGTCAATTCGGGACTGCGAAAGTCGCCGAACTAACGTTGACCCATCATGGACTCAGTAGGCACGACAAGAAAATTCGTACCCGGCGACCTGGCTCTTCCGGCACTTGCGCTAGTCGCCCCCGTTGCAGCCCATCTGTCAACCCACGGAACCGGCGCTGCGTTCATTCTCCTAGGAGCCTTTACAACTATCGTAGCGATCGTTTCGTCCGGACGACTACCGTTCGAACGCTGGTTGGAGGCACGATCTTTACCTTCAAGGGAGGCTTGGCTTCCAATCGCTCTTGTCGCCATCGGCCTTGCATTCAATATACTTCCCTTTGGATCGGTGACGTCAGCGCTACTTTCTAAGGGAGGAATCGTGGCGTTTATTCTTTCCTTCGCTCTCATCTCCGAAGGACTCGGCGAGTCCGGCTTCTTCCACTTCGTGGCATTCCAGGTTGCCGAACGGTGCAGGGGGTCGACATCACGCCTCATACTGTATTTCTTCATCCTCACTTCAGTGCTAACATTTTTCACATCAAACGATATAGTCATCCTGGCCCTCACTCCGATTATACTTTCGGTTTGCGTGCAGGCGCGTATACGAAATGTAAAGCTCATACTCCTCGCTCAGTTCATCGCTGCAAATACGGTCGCTATGGGTCTGCTTATTGGCTCGCCGTCGAACATTATTGTTGCAGATGGATTGAATTTGAGTTTCGGGTCGTATCTCTTCATCATGGCCCCGGTCACCCTATTTGCCTTCTTTCTTACATACCTTGCGATCAGCGTATTGGTGCGAAAGGTCGAAACTCCGGGTGGGCGTATATTCAAACGACTCACTCGTGGTTGGGAGTATGACGCCTCGTACGACGTGCCGCAGTTCAGCAAGTATCGAAATCTTACACCGGAGATGCTGAAGTGGGTAGCTGCATTCGGAGCGTCGGTTGTACTGCTAGCGCTAGTCTCACAACTCCGGTTGTCACTCTATTTAGCGGCCTTGCCGATAGCGTGCCTCGCGATTTGGCTTTGGGTCCGTCCGCTCGCTCGGCGAGGATCCGAATCAAGCTCATCCGCTGCTCCGAAGCGCAAAGTGAGTTCCCTCCTCCTGACAATGCCTGCCGGAATATTCTTTTTCGGTATGGCCTTTTTCGTTCTGGCAGATGCATTTTCGAGCCTCTCCGTGTTCTCCAACGAAATCGTCCCTTGGTTAAATGCGCGCCTCGCCAACGGGGACCCACTCTCGCCATTTATCGGGATCGGTGGCACTGGAGCATTAGTTAACCTCTTCAACGATCTCCCGGCCTCAGCCCTGGTGAATGAGGCGCTACCCAAAATCAATTTCCAGAATGATTTGGCGCGTAACGTTTCAACGCAGGCAAGCTTGGTCGGGGTCAACATCAGCACCTACGTCACTCCTGTCGGAGCGCTAGCCGGCCTACTTTGGTTCAATGTGATTCAGCGTGAGGTAAATCGTCTGCGACGTACCAGAGGTGCAGAGTTGGTCATTGAAGTTCCGGACCGAGGTGATCTTGTGAGGTTCGGCACGTTCACCTTTGCAGCGGTGGGTCTGGCACTTGGTGCCGTCATCTATGGTCTAAATGGTGCTCTGGCCTACGTCATCACAGGACTTGATACGCCCATAGTTATGTATGATACGCCCGCACGCGCCATTTTGGCGATGATCGGAGTTGGCGTGGCAGTGGCCTCCATCGTCATGTTCCGACGCGAGCTAAGGCGCCGCCAAGTAGTTCTGTCCCACTTTAGAGATGCCTTCGTTGTGTTCAACCGCCTGTCCCTCCTCGCTCTGAAGCACAAGATTGCGTACGCAGTCCTCAGCGTCATGCTATTCATCGGGTCCGCAGCCGGTTTTCTATATTGGTCGGAGGGATTCCACACTAAACTCTATGGCGGCGAGCCTGAATATCAGTCGCTGAAGGAATTTCTGGTCTGGATCGTAGCCTTTTTGGGATCGGGATACGAGAGTGAGCTCTTTCCCAATTCCATCTTAGGTATTATGCTAGCTGGACTGCTCCCGCTCGTCGGGATTGCTGGGATCATTCAGATTCTGCGTGCTCCATCAAGTGCATCCCATCAGAAATTTGGGGAGATTCTGGCGCGGGGAGGGGCGCCAGTTTCACGCTGTGTCTTGATCGGAGCCACGATCAATGATATTGCGGTGATCTCGGAATTGCTGGAGCATAGTGATAGATTTGTAGTTGTCATGACACGAGACCAAGGACTAGCGTCGTCAGTCCTCGAATCTGCTGAGCAACGAGATCGCTTACATCTCAAAGTCCTTAGCGGTGATGTCCACGACGACATGGCTTCGTTTCGAGTGATAGAAGCGCAGGAAATCATCTTTTTGGCCGATGGTACGAGTTCAGCAGACTATGCAAATCTTCAGTACCTTGGAGCTTTAGATAACCTAGTCCATGAATCAATTGACGGCGGAACTCAGTCGAGGTTGCCAAAGATTCTATTTGAGTGCAGCAATAGGCGAGTTGAAGGGCTTTTGGCAAGATCTATCAGCAATGACCTCGTCCAGCGAATCGTGGTGGCTACCTCGGGTGATGCCCTCGGGGATCACCTCAGCGCCGACTTGTCTGCAACTGTTGAATCGATCGAGCGTCTCTATGCGTTTACCGGGTTGTATCGCGAGGGTCTGGCGGCGCGAGGTTTAGGCGAGGCAGGATGGCGGCTCAATCTGGTGGTCCTGGCCCCTGAAGAACGTCAGCTTTTTGCCGAGTTCGCTCGGCATGTTGTCGGTCAGGCCGCAACTGACCTCGGCCGGACGCACGCCGCTCAGCTTCGTCTTGACCTAGAGGACGTGCTTGAAGAGCTGGCGAGTCGGCTTGAATGCAGGGCTTCACAAATAGTTTGCCTTGATGTGGCACTCGGCGGTTCCAACGCCCTCCTCGGTGTGCCAGCTGCAGCTTTGAGCCTTCAGTGCGGAGACGTGCTTCGAGTCGGGATTCTTCAACAGAGCGAGACGCGCACCGGTGATTCCCGGGGTGGCCCGCGAGTCCACATAGTTTACGCCACACCTGACTCCTTGGCGTTTGCGATGTCCGTTGTTCGAAAGCTGGATGAAGATCTACTCGAAGGTATTGGCTTGATCTTGCATGTCCAACACGGTGCCGAAATACCCAGCGCTTTGGAGGCGCGTATCGACGTGGTGACGGTCCGCCGGAACCGGGAGATGGTTGATATTGTGAAAGCTCTCTGTGACCCTGAGTCGGTGGATTGTCTTAAACCTGGTGAGCGTGTGTATGTGTTTTCGCCCCGGGAAGGACGCTCTGTCACGGACTTGGATTCTCTCCGCTTCATTGAGAATCTGGATGCTGGCTTGGGCGATACGTCAGGCTTCGGTGGGTCTGTTACCCATGACGGTGTTTACGTGGCCGTCGAGTCGCGTCACCAGAGTTCTCGGTTCCTCTTTGAGCAACTGTTTGTGGATAGGATCTTTGACACTGAGGTCCCAAGACGCAACTTTTTTCGCAATCTTGTCGATAGCTATTTTCGAACGGTCGAACAGAGTGAAGGCACGTCGTCCGCACTCGAGTTTGATGAGTTCTGTACCGCTGTCAAATACGCAGAACACTTTCGGCATTACGAAATTCGGCGGGGTGCGGATCCATTTATTGGTGGCGGTCTCAGTCCCGGTAGTGCGTTGGTCGGCCTACCCTTTGACGAGGCCTGCCTGGCGGTTCGGCAGAGGTCCCAGCCGCCACTCCAACTTCTGGGGTTGGCGAAGGTACGCCGAGTGGAACGCGTCGAGAACGAGCCAGGATCGGGTCGACTGCAGATGGATGCCTTCTTTCCTCAGCCTGACGTTCTGATTGAGGCTGATCACCGGCTCCTGTTAGTCCCATTCGGCTAGGTCCATGCGCCCAGCTGGCTAGGAGGGGACTGCCGCGTGATCTGGTGAGCTCGGATTTGGGGGTAGGCTGTTGGGTGGCGCCTGGTTCGATGATGGTCTCGTACTCGATTGGGGTCAATCGGCCGAGAGCTGTTTGGCGGCGTTGAGCTGAGCCCCTTCAACTGGTGCAGGGCTCGTGTGGTCTGATCGTCTGCATCATCGTGGTACAGGCATGGAAGGACTATCGATGCGCGGTGGACCGGTGCCTGTCGGTCTTCCCTAACGATGCGGGGATCGGGGCGACGCCGCAGAGGTGGGCGAAAGCGGCTTCGCTACGGAGCCGGTCCGGGTTGTCGCCGATGGTGACGAGCAGTGCCGCTGCGGTCTCAGGGCCGATTGCGAATACGGAGGTGGTCGCCGGGGCTGTGTGTTGGGTGAGTGTGTCGAGTTGGCGTTTGAGAGCGCGGGTTTCGTCGATCAGGTGCCGTGCTCGGACAGCGATCGAACGCATTGCGGTCTTGGTTGCTTGAGTCGGATCGTAGGGTGCGCTCAGCTCGGACCTGAACCGGGCGCAGGGGTTGACGAGCTGGATGGTGGTGAGGCCGGCCAGCTGGGATCGGAGAGGTTCAGGGGCGGTGATGACCAGCGCTTTGAGCGCGTTGGTGGCAGCCGTTTTGGCTTTGACAGCACCGATTCTGGCGACCCGCAGGGCTCTGATTGCTTCGATTGGTCCGTCGCCGAGCTTGGGCTGAACAGTGGCTGTCCCAGCGAGTACGGCCCTGGCGGCTGCTTCTGCATCGATCGGGTCGGACTTGCCGCTGTTACGGCGTAGACGCCGGTCAGGGCGAGGTACTTCGACCACGGCGATGCCTTTGCGGTCGAGATGTCGTGCCAGCCCTGCCCCGTAGATCCCGCAGCCTTCAACACCAACAACGGTGAGGGTGCCGTGCTGTTTCATCCAGCGGAGCATCCGGGAGTAGCCCTGCGTTGTTGCAGGAAACTACTCGCCGCCTCGAGCGCGGCCAACGTCGTCGATGATCGCAGCGTGATGTGTGGCCGCGTGAGTATCGACGCCACCAATGATGCCAACCATGGTCCTTCTCCCTGTCGATAGGCAGACGTGGCTTCGATGGACAGGCCAGTGATGGGCCGCCAACAGTGTCGGGGCCGGCTCCTATGAGGCACACTCGACGCACGGCTGCGTTGGTTCAGACGATCGAGCTGGGGATCCAGGTGGTCGACAGGTCCTTCGAAAGACACCGTTCGGATCAGGAAACTTCGGAGTCACACCAGCAGGCCCCAGCTCGATCATCACCGGAGATTCCGGTCCTCACATCATCACTGGAAACTTCTGACCCCGAACCGGAAACGGGCCGCCGTCGAGATGGCCCAAACCCGTTTCGCGGTCTCAGAACGATTCGCATGCCGCACTGTTGGCCAACACCGCTCAACCCAACGACTGACCCCGCCCGTCCCAGCTGATGACGACGCCGAGATCCGGGCCCATCTGCGCCAGTTCGGCAAAGACCGTCCCGGCTGGGGGTGGCGCCGCGCGGCCACTGACCTTCGCAACAACGGCCACCCGATCAACAACAGGCGTGGGCGCCGCCTGTGGCGCGAGGAAGGACTCCGCGTGCCAACCCGACGCAAGAAGAAACGCCTCACCGGGGTCGGCACCCGCATCGGGGCGATGAGCCTCATCCGACCGAACGCCCTGTGGGCCATGGACTTCCAGTTCGACCAGATGATCAACGGACAGCAGGTCAAGTTGTTGAACATCATCGACGAATACACACGCAAATGCCAGGCGATCGTGGTCGATCACTCCATTGACGCCGAACGCCTTGTTGGAGCCCTCGCCCGCCTCGCCCTCGAGCGGGGCCAAGCCCCAGCGTTTATCCGGTTCGACAACGGACCAGAATTCGTGTCGCACACCATCGCCAACTGGTGCTCAGACACCGGCGTCGACGCAGTGCTCATCGACCCCGGCTCGCCCTGGCAGAACGCCTGGATCGAATCGTTCAACAGCCGGCTCCGCGACGAACTCCTCAACGGCTGGCAATTCGACTCACTCCTCGAAGCCCAAGTCCTCATCGAGGACCACCGCATCGACTACAACATCAACCGACCCCACTCCGCCCACCGGGGGCTCACCCCCACCGAGTTCGCCCACCACTGGACCACCACCCACCAACCCCAACCCGCATAGACCCTGGACCAACTATCGGGCCCTCTCACATGCCCGCTAGCCGAAGGGTGACCAGAACGCTACGAACCAGCGCACCGGCCCCACCACCAACGTAAGGAAGGTGATCTCATCATCGGCCTGCGGCCGCTTTGCGACCGGCACTGTCGTGGAACGCACCTGCCGCTACACCGTCCTCGTCCACGTGCCCCGACTCGAGGGCTACGGCGTCCAGCCACCAGTCAAGAACGGTCCGGCCCTCGGCGGCTACGGCGCCACTGCCATGAAGGACGCCCTCGGATCAACCATGGGGTCCATGCCTGCAGGGCTGCTTCGGTCGTTCGCTCACCAGGGACTGAGGCAAAGAGCTGTCAGCCCACGCACAGTTCACGATCGACACCGGCTTCAAGGTCTTCTTCGCCGATCCGCACTCGCCATGGCAGCGCGCCACCAACGAGAACACCAACGGACTGCTCCGCTAATACTTCCCCAGGGGAACTGACCTTTCCCGTTGGAGTCTTGAAGAACTCCTCGCAGTCCAGAACGCCCTCAACAACAGACCCCGCAAGATCCTCGGCTGGAAGACCCCCGCCGAAGCCCTCGACGAACAACTTCGGCCCCTCCGACAGGCAAGTGTTGCAACGACTGGTTGAACCTGGTCAATACACCTCGATTCGCTACACCGAACGACTCGCCGAGATCGGCGCCACACCGTCAATCGGCTCGGTCGCCGACTCCACGGTAGCGCCCTGGCCGAGACCGTGAACGGTCTTACAAGACCGAACTGATCCACCTTAAGTGCGTGGCGCGACGTCGACGCCGTCGAACTCGCCACCCTCGGGTGGGTCCTGGTTCAACACCGAACGGCTCCACAGCTCCCTCGGCGACATCCCACCAGCAGAGTTCGAAGAGCACCACTACCGTCAGCTCAGCAACACCGGCGAGCTGGTCGAAACCAAATGGCCCGAGCCTCCATCAAACCCAGGGTGCCTCTGTGTTCTGTCAAGCGGCGATGGTGACGGGGTCGTGGCGGTTGAGGCGGGTGCGTTCGTCGGCGAGCATGCGCCGCCAGATGTGGCCGGCGAGCTTGCGTTTGAGGCATCGCATTGCTTCATTGCGGGTCTTGCCTTCTGCGATCTTGCGGTCGAAGTAGGCGCGCCCGGCGCTGTTGCGCATGCGGACCTGGGTGACCGCGACGAGGTGGAGCGCTGAGTTGAGCTGGCGGTCACCGCTGCGTGAAAGCCGGTGTACAACGCGTTCACCGCTGGACGCTTCGATGGGCGCGGATCCGGTGTAGCTGGCAAACGCGTCCGCGCTCCGGAACCGCGAGGGCCGGCCGGTTCGCCCCAGCAATCTGGTTGCGAGGACCGGTCCGACCCCGTCGACCTCGAGGAGGCTGGTCTCGTAGTCGTCAAGCGCAACCGTCATCTGGTCGGCTATTGCGGCGAGTTGACGGTCGAGCGCACGGATGTCGCGGACGAGGTCCCAAGCGATTGCTTTGCGGGCTTTGCCTGTCGGAGTCGATGGTCGCACCGATCGAAGCTTCGCCGCCGCGACATTGGCGCTCAACGCAACTCGGGCCCCACCCGCCGTCAGGTCTCGCATGAGGGCGTGCAGCTGGTTGACCGTCCGCACCCGCTGCGCAGCCAGGTTTGCTCGTCGTTCTTCTAACAGGGCAAACACTGTGGTCTCGTCGTCTGCGGTCGCAACGGTCGCGTCACCATGGAGTGCAGCGACGCTCGCAGCAGCGGACGCATCGATCACATCGTTCTTTCGGCGGCCTCCACGCGAAAGTTCGCGGACCCGTGACGTCGCTGTCGTCGCAACGTCGACGACTGCCTCATCCCTCGCGATCAGCCATTGGGTCAGATGAGATCCGAGGCCTTTGGCGTTCTCGATCGCCCAGCGGCGCTCCTCGAACTGGGCTGCCCACCGGATCAGCTGGCGATAGCCGGCGATGCTGGCGTCGATCCTGATCGACGACACCGGCGTGTTCGTCGCCGGATCCAACGCCGTTGCGGTGTGGCTGGCTTTGTGCGGGTCTACTCCAATGATCATGGTCCTGGTCCCTTGGTCTCATTGACATGGAAGACCACGGTCGGCATGCCGACTTCGAGACCCCAACACGGGAATCACGCCTCTGTTGAGCCAGACCGCAGCCGGTCGCCGACCGGGAGGGCACACCCTGGGCGAGCCAACCCGAAGGCGGCAGGCGATTCACGAGCCACCCCGGCCAACGACCTACCGGAACCTACGGCCCTAAAGCCCCAAGAACCGGTGCCCACATACAAGTCGGCGATTCATCCTGCGACCAGTCAGACACTCTCAACCAACGACTATCCGACTGACGATGCTTGTGACATGGGTGCGAACCGTGCTTCCTGTCGACGGAAGCGATGATCTGTTGGTGTTGGACCGCGGCGGTCGCATGAGCCGGATAAGCGTCGATGCGGACCGTCTCACCAACGCAGCATTCGCCGACGAAGCGCGCACTCGGCTTGACCGAGCACGAGCGCTGGAACTGACCGATGAGTAACGGGCGGCAGCGCAGCATCGGAACGAACTGATGCGAAAGAGACCGTCATTCACTCGCAGGGATCGTCTGCGCTATCGCGTAGACAACGCTCTGACGACCGGGGATGTGTGGTGGGTCATCGTGTGGCTGGCCGCCTTGATTCTGGGGTTCCTGCTGCTGATGGCAACGTTGATCGGAGCGCTCGGACTGACCGACGAGTCGGGCCGCGAGTTCGGTTACGTCGAGGGCTTCTGGCAGGCTCTGCTCCGAGCGCTCGACCCGGGCACCATGGCCAGCGATGAGGCGTGGCCGTTGCGGCTGACGTCGCTGGCTGTGACGCTATTCGGCGTGCTGTTGGTCAGCACGGTCATCGGTATCACAGCTACCGGCATCAGCGCCCGTCTGGGTCGGATTGGGCGGGGTAGGGCACCCATGATTGAGAGCGGACACACACTGGTGTTGGGCTGGTCTCCAAAGGTACAAACCCTAGTGGCCGAATTGGCGAAGGGACGTGAGGGCGACCGGGGCGCGTCGCTGGTAATCCTCGCAGGGCGTGAAAAGGCCGAGATGGACGAGCATGTCGCTGGCTGGACGCGGGCGGCGCCGCGACTTCGCGTGGTGACTCGCACGGGTGAACCCCATGTCGCGAACGACCTGCGTATTGTCAATCCGCAGCTCGCTCGGTCGGTCGTCGTAATGCGCAACGGGACCATCGACGGTGACGCACGCGTGATTAAGACGGTGCTTGCGCTGCTTTATGACCTCAAGGTCCCTGACGATATACCGATCGTCGCAGAGCTGAGCACCGGGGCATCTGCCGAAGCCTTGCGCAGCGTGGTGGGCGATCGGGTCGTGGTGGTCGAAACAGGCAATCTCGCTGCGCGAGTGATCGCCCAAGCCTGCCGCCACCCAGGGGTAGACCGTGTGCTGGCTGAGCTGTTCGACTATTCAGGCTCCGAGATCTACACACGGCGGATACCCCAGGTGGTCGGCATGAGCCTTGCCGACACGGCGCTGTGCTTTGAGCGCTCGGTGCCGATTGGACTGATCACGGCCGACGGGAGGGTTAGCGTGAGGCCGCCGGGGTCAACGGTTGTGGCCGAGGATGACCAGCTAGTTGTCATCGCCGAGGATGCTTCGAGCATCCACTTCCGACCTGCGCCCGACGTGAGCGAGCCCAGCCCGGTGCCCGAGCGACCAAGCGCGACACGGGAACCCGAACGGGCATTGATGTTCGGATTCAACGAGTTCGCTCCGCTCGTGCTGGAGGAGCTCAACGACTATGTGCCGCATGGCTCGACCATCACCGTGGTGGCAGACCCCGATCTGGTCGGCGACTTGGAAGGGCGCCTGCCAACCAACCTGGCCAATCTCGGTATGGTTGAGTGCCGCGTAGTGGTGTAGGAGACCCCCGGAGCGGGTGGTCATCGCTTCAGCCTCTGAGCCGATTTGTTGTGC
>MTKZ01015799.1_pt1 | contig 11585 bp, 9 predicted proteins | sample 1042781 | NCBI WGS metagenome assembly MTKZ01 (sample SAMN06212207, study PRJNA360539) | anaerobic digester metagenome | biome: Wastewater treatment plant; material: sludge; isolation source: anaerobic digester fed with sludge from wastewater treatment plant | place: Denmark: WWTP Viborg ...
CTCAACGGTTTTCGAGACGGCTGCATAGCCCTCCTGCACCCCCGAAAACCCTCAGAAACCGCGACCTACTGGCGGTTCCGATCGGTTTCGTAGCCTCATTGAGGGTTCCAATCATGGCCAATTTCATGGCCAAAACGGCATCGACGAGCAGGGCTGAGGGCGGCAGTGAATTCTGGGATACCGCATCTTGGTGAACTCCGAGGACACCAGCCGCGTTGCAGGTCAGACCGGGTCAATGGACGGAGCTAGACCACGTCGACTTCCACGGTTGCGGCAGGGTGGGTGAGCCCGACCGAGGAATCCCAATCGGTAGTCCACGCAGCCCAGCGGGAAGAGCTCAGCTCAGGTGGATCGAACCACCATTGTCGGCGCCTCGATACCCATGCCTGCCTATCATCGGGCTTCAGCTGTTCCTGATGGCGTGGCCGGCCGGGGGTGAGGCTTCATCCAGGTCGTGCTGGAGTCTCAATTGTGATCGGGACCGATGCCTGGATCGCGACCGGGGTCCAAAGGTCGGCTTCGACTTCGGGAGTCTCGATCGACACGACCAGGGAGTACCGCGCACCGGTTTCGCTGCGGTCCCGCTTGGGCTGCTCCTTCCACCAACCGGACACTGGGAAGACGGCGATGCAGCCTCTGGCGGCGAGGTCCGCTGCCGTGCCGTTCCATTTGTCCATGTGCAAAGAACCTCGAACCCGCTCCTTGGGGCCGAGAAACCACTCACCGGTATCATTCGTGGACTTCGGTCGTTTCTCATCCTCTTCGAGCGCGAGCTTGTTGAGTCGCTTCCGAAAGGCGTCGTTGGTTTCTGTCGGTCGCCGAACGTCGAATCGGAGACCGTGCGACCCATATCGGTATCGCTGGATCCAACCCCGCCGAGCCGGATTTGGTTCGATGAAGTACGAAAGAGCGACGCGCATCTCGACAGGCACATCTCCAAGGTCTTGGAGGACATCGGTGGGCCAGGGCAGATCGTGTAGGTGCATCTCGCGCATCTTGCCATCGATGTAGGGCCGGATGACCTGCTGGGCGACAAGGGTGACCGCGTCGTTGGCGCTTCGCAGTGCCCGTTCGGCATTGGGAACACCCCAGCCGTAGCGCCGAACAGCGTTTCGGTGATCGCTCTTGTTCCCGTCGGTGCTCATGGCTGGCGTCCATCGGGCGGAGTGCACGACGAGAGCGCGCACCGTTTCTGGCCAGAGGCTTGGATAGCGGCGACGGATCTGGGCAACCAGATTGCCAGCCGCAGCGGTTGCCGGGCTGGTGCCGGTTGTGGTGGTCAACAACCTCCCACTGAGGGATGGAGATTGAGTTGTGAGCACCTGGAGGTGAGGGGGCGTGTCGACGTCTGTGCCGTCGGGCGACACGGCAGCATTTCCCCCTTCGAGGACTACGTCCGGTGCGTGGCGCCACTCCTGTTTGTACGACACTGAGGTTCGACTAAAAGGTGAAAGTCCACCGTCGGAGGCCAGGGGGGTCCAGCCGCGAAACGGTGACTCGTCGGTCTGGTCATCGAGGCCGGTGTAGGCGCCGACCACAAGAGCATTCCACGCCTGACCCGGTTCCTCGACTGGCTCGAGGTCGCTACGGTCGAGATGCTCCACGTCGAAGGGGCGGCGCACATTGCCAGCGCTCACCAGGAAGAGCCGAGGCGAACGCTCGTCCGGTCTGTCGAGGTAGACAAGGCCATCGTCGTCACTGACGATCTGACGTCCAGCGGCGAGGGCGTCAATGGTGGAGGACCATGTTGTTGGCTGGCCGAGTGTCGCCTCTTCCTCCGTCGCACCTGTTTCGGCGGTGACCGCGAGCACGAAGGTTCGATGAGTGTCGGGTTCTTGAATCTCGACGATTGAAACGGCTTGCGCTGTGATTGCACCGTACAGGTGTTCTTCGTTGTCGCCCGTGTCAGGCAGGATTTTGACCGCTTCGAGTCGGGTGGGAATCGGTACGTCGCCGTTCGTGAGCAAGGCAGCGCCGAGGTCGGGGTAGAGGATGGTTCCGGCCATCATGGTGCCGTGGCCTTGTCGGTCCTCAAGGGTCCAGGCCGGATCGACGACGTGTGAGTCGGCGAGATCGAGGGCAGGACTGATGAGCGGATGACCTGCCGCAATGCCGGTATCGAGCACGCACGTCCGGGGAGACGAATTCGCTGGAGGGACCAGCCGGGTTGTCAGATCGGCGACAAAGTCGGACTGATCAGCAGCTTCGAGGTCCGCGAGCTCATGGAACGCGTTCGCTGGTCGCCGTAGCTCCGCAATGTCGTCGAGCATTGTGAGCCCCGCTCCCAACTGGCTGGGCCTGGCGCGGACGAGAACAACCGTCCGGTCGTCGAGCACAAGACGGCGGGGACCGATCAGAACGCCGGCGCGGTCGGCAAATACGGTGAGACGTAGGTCCAGACCATCTCTGCGACGGAACCAGACCTCCCACCAGACCGGATCATCGTGAGCGGGAAAGTCGGCGGCGCCGTCGGTCCACAATGCTGCGAGTGTTGCCAGGCGGATGTCGGCGATGGGCTCGACGAGCTTGGCGTGACGCCGATTGCCCTTCGGCGACAAGTCGGTCGCGTACTGCTCAAAGCGCTCGATGAACTTTCGAACCCAACCGTCAGGAACGAACACGGTGGCCAACTGGACGACGCGTCCGTCAATGGTCTTTTCGGTCACCGCCCTCAACTCGGGGTGGGACTTTCCCTGCTGCGGCTCAAGCGATGTCAGGGCGAGTTCCAAGTCGGGCGCAGATTCGAACTGGATGTAGATTCCCGGAATGGCGCCGGTTATCCGAGGCTCGGCATCGACCTCGGCCTGCCTGGCGGCCTCAGACAAAGATTGACGCAGGTGTGCGGAATGGGCGCGAGGGTTGGCAGGCTTTGGGGGTGCGTCTCCATCACGAGCAGTAAGAACCGGCGTGAACCCCTCAGCGCTTGCGGGTCCTTCGATGAAGATGTGTGGGCGGTTCCGTTCGGCCACTCAGGTGCTCATCAGGTCAGCAGATCGTCTGATTTCTAGGGCGTCGAGTATGCCCTCGGTCGTCACAGTCGTAGAACCAGCCAGGATGGCCTCCTTTGCTGCAAGTTCGGCGGCTGCGGTGCTCTCGGCATGGCTGAGACCCTTAGCTGCGGGTCCCACCCGTCTCCAGTTGACGTCGGTGAGGTCGAAGGCGGCAAGTCGGCTTCGGATCACCTTGTTGGAAATTGCGGCCGTGGGCATCGTGTAGCGCACTGTGGCGTCGAACCGGCGATATAAGGCCCGGTCCAAGAGGTCTGGCAGGTTCGACGTGGCGACCAACATGCTCTGCGAGTCGTCCTGTTCGAGAAACTGGAGGAACGAGTTGAGCACTCGACGGATCTCGCCCACGTCATTGCCTGCTTCGCGGGATCCCGCGAGTGCGTCCACTTCGTCGAAGAGGTAGACGCCTGCGGTCTCGTTCATGGCATCGAAGATCAACCGAAGCTTGGAGGCGGTCTCGCCCATGAACTTATTGATGAGTCCATCTAGCCTGACAGTGAAAAGCGGAAGCGATAACTCACCGGCAAGGACTGCAGCGGTCATGGTCTTGCCCGTGCCTGGAGGTCCGAGCAGAAGGAGTCGGCGGACAGGGCGAAAGCCGCTCGCGTGGAGTCGGTCACGGTTGGTCTGCTCGTTGACGACACGCTTGAGCAATCCGCGCAACTCCTGAGTCAGAGCCATGTCTGCAAGTCGACGCTCTGGGTAACTGACGCTGAGAAGCGACGAGAGTTCGCCGCGCGGTGTCGCAACAGCAACAACCTCCGCGCCAGCCCCCCGACGGCTCTTCGCTTGGGCCAACCGCTTGAGCTCCTGTGCGTAGGCAGCGTGACCTGAGCGCGCTTCCTTTGCTGCCATCTGAAGCGCGACGGAATAGAAGCGGCTGTCGTCGCCATCGGTGTGGCTCTCAATGAGCGCCTTGACCTGGTCGGCAGTAGCCACGATCCGCCTCCTGCTCGCTACCGGTTTCGTCAGTGATCCTCGCTGCAAAGATAGTCGTGCGCTAGCGGGAGCGCGCATGTCGGCCCAGGAACTCTCCCAACGATCTGATTCCTTCGCCGAGCTTCGACCTGGGCCGCCTGCGTCGGAGCAGGAGGGCTGAGGCGTCATGGGGTAGCGGCAGAATCGCTAGACGGAGCTGCTCGGAGCGCGCCAAGATATGGAGCCCCCATCAGAATTCAGCTGCCGCAGTCAGCTCACCGACTCTGTGGTTTCAGGCAAGTCCGGCCACATCGGCTCGGGCTGAGCGAGCCCCCAAAAACGGGCTCCCAAGAATACCGTTCTATTCGTCCCCGGAAACCGGCTGACCGTCGATAGGCCAGATCGGCTACTTCCCAGTGCCCCGTAGGGCTGCGAATGGCGGAGAGAAAGGGATTCGAACCCTTGGAACAGGGGTGAGTCCCATCACGTGGTGTAGCTCTGACGCGCTATTAGCAGGGGTGACAGGTCTGGCTGACCGGTCCGAAGGAACCAACTCAGGCGTGAGGGGGCCCCACGGAGTGGTCCCCGCCAGTGGCCCGAATTGCGGTGAACGAGCGGGTACTAGCGGGAATCGGACACTCAGTGAATCCACTGGCCATGATAGAACCACCAAGAACTCCGAGGAAATAGAGTTCAGCGGCGCAATTCAAAAACGGCGAAATCGGCGACATCCCAGTCGCCCCAAGGGATGTAGTGGCGGAGAGTAAGGGATTCGAACCCTTGGAACACTTGCGTGCTCAACGGTTTTCGAGACGGCCAACTAGCTACCCTGCACCCCCGAAAACCCCCAGAAACGCCACGCTCTGGCGGTTCCAAGGAGTTTCGTAGCCTCATTGAGGGTTCCAATCATGGCCAATCTCATGGCCAAACGCCCCGGCAATCCTCCGCTGAGGGCCAGCGCCAGATAGCCAACCCAGACATCACGCTGCGTCGGCAACTTGGGCATGAAGATCAGCGGCGCCCCAAGAAGGACCCACCCGACGAGTTCGCCGTCCGAAGCCGACCCTCGGCTCGTTGCTTTCTCAGAACTCGGAGCATGGTGAAAGTACGCGCCTGCCAGGAGCCTTTGCTGATCATCTCCGCCAGGCAGGCCGCGCCCGCCCGGTACATTGACGCCGGTCAAGGATTCGACAACCAGGCACCAGGTTCTTCTCAGCCGTCGCGTTCGGAATCCCAGACTCTCGCAGGCGGGCTGAATCGCTCTGGCCATATTGGCGGTATCTCTAGGTGCCATTTCACCTCTTCCGGATGGAACCTACCGAGATGCACGGGTCACCTACGACCAGGCCGCCGAACTTGTGACCGTCGACCGCGGGGTTACGAACAGCCCTGGCTGCGCTGACGAACGGCAAGCGCCAACTCCTGAGATCGCTGGCCGACGAGCACGAGTAGGCGAATTTGAACAAGGTGCCCCACCTACGCGACTATGCGCGGTGAATAACCGTCAAGAGAGAAGGCACAGAGTGTCGTCCGTTCAATCCAGTCGCCACAGTCTTTCGCAAGCACCGCTGACGCCGGAGAGCCGCGGGCGGCTACAACAGCCTCCGGAAACCCCCCGCTACACGTCGACCCAGGGAGTTCCCTTACCTACCGAGATCCATCATTTGTCGGGATTCGGCAGTATTCCCGAGCCCGAAAGATCGAGGATGATGATCGACAGGGCCACGTTTGTAGGTCTTCGCGGCTGGAAAGATCTGGAGGGCGATCCCGAATGTGCAGATACCGACTACTACGACGGCTACGCCAATACTGACTATTACCTGATGACAAGAGGGGATGGTGTGGTTGTTGCCAGCATGCGGTTGACGCCAGTTGTAGACATATCAACGTGTTTGAGTGTCAACTTCTTTAGTTGCGACGCTCAGCGAGACAGAGCGAGCGCGACGATCAACAGACTTTTAGAGGATAAGACTATCCTCGACCTTACTCGCCTTATCCCCAACGTTGACATGTTCGCGAACGTTTCGAGCCAACCAGCCGTCAAGAGTGGATTCATCGGGATCTTAGGCACTGCGGTCGCTTCAGCGGTCAAACACAATACCTTCCACCCAACGCGCCCTATCGTTTGGGTTTTTACGGTTGACGGCCTGGTTCGCAACTTTCTCGAGCAGGAAATGATGATTCCCAACCTGTCCGAGGTCCTGACCCACACGCAATCGACCGAATCAACCCTGCTAGATCAAATGCATCTCATGCACGTCGATCCAGTTGTTGGAACTGCTGGTATTGTAGAAGATGGCAAGTCTCCTCATGCTTCCATGCTGTCGGCCTATAGTGGCATTGGCTACAAGAGTGTCGACCTGAGAAAGGCGCCCCCGGTGGCCGCTCTTGATTGAGGCGTAGATCGACCTGCACAACGAGGTAGCCCAGTGCTGCAACTCCGGCGGGCCGCCCCAATCTCTTACCGGCGAATCTCGACAACGCCTCAATGGCCCGCACCCTTCGGCTGCCAGTTGGTCGGGCTCGACCCAACGACAGAAGGGCATCGCCCTCCTATGCCGGTGTCTGTTTCGCGTCCCAAGTTCGTGCCGAGGGCTCATCCGCCTTGTGACCCAGAGAGTTGCGGGCCTACGCGGTTGAGTCCCATCACGTGGTGTAGCTCAGATGCGCTATCCGCAGGGGTGACAGGTCTGGCTGCCCGGTTGAGGGACCAAGTCAGGCGTGGGAGTGCCCCAACGGAGTGGTCCCCCCAGTGGCTCAGCTTGCGGCGAAGGAGCGGGTACTAGCGGGAATCAGACACTCCGCGAATCCTTTGGCCATGATGAAACCACCCAAAACTCCCAGGGAATAGAGTTCAGCGGAGCAAATCCAATAGCGGCGAGATCGGCTACATCCCATTCGCCCCTAGGGATGTGGTGGCGGAGAGTAAGGGATTCGAACCCTTGGAATGCTTGCGCATTCAACGGTTTTCGAGACGGCTGCACAGCCCTCCTGTACCCCCGAAAACCCCTAGAAACCGCGTCGCCCTGGCAGTTCCGAGGTGTTTCACAACCTCATGGAGGGTTCCAATCATGGCCAATTTCATGGCCAAGCACCCCGGCGATGTTGCGCTGAGAACGGGGTCAGTGTCCGGCTGTTCCCCTAGCTCGGGGCTGTCCAACGGGGCGCTCACAACGGAACCAGCCGGATTCCGGTCATCGAGGTCGTGTGGCCGCGAGGTTCATGCTTGGAAGTCGACGCGGTCCTTCAGCCAGGCCGCCAGCCATGCTTCGTCGACGTCTTTGGCTGCCACGGCAAGCATCGCTTCGACAGCCTCATTGGTGTCGGGCCGCCCGTCGTTCCATGATCCGTCGTTGAGGTCGATGAACATTGCGAGGCATGCCCACGCTGCTCGCTTGTTGCCGTCGGGCAGGGGGTGTTCCAGGCGATCCGACAGGCCAACACGGCGGCCTTGTCGTGCAGGTCGGGGTAGAAGTCGGTGTCACCGAAACCAGCTTGGGGCGCGTGGAGCGCAGAGTCAGCCAGGTCAACGCGGCTGGCATTGATCAGGGTCGCCGCGTCGACGCCGGTGACGTGCTCGCCGAGAAACCAGAACTCAGCAAGGCTGAGGTAGCGGGTCACTTCGCAAGTCGGTCGAGGATCTCTTGGTCGCGCTCGAGCAGCTTTTTGGCCCGTGCGGTGAAGCTTTCGTCTGCGCGGACTCGATCGATCTCGGCGGCAAGGGAGTCGATGATCAGTTTGTTGACACTTTCACCGCGAACCCGGGCGACGGCTTCGGCATCGTCGGCGAGACCGTCCGGCAACCGGACCGTGGTTTGCTTTGTCATGACATCATGATACCACGAGGTCTCCCAGCCCATTGAGCCAGACGCCATGACGTCGACATCAGTCCCTGACTTGGCCGTCGGCGCGGCGGCAGCAGTACATGATTCGGTGGAGAGACTGGGCCAGCGGGTCCCTCCTATCGGGCATCTACGATTCGGGGGGTCATGACCACCCCAGAACCACCGCCTTACATACCGACGCCGTCGGCGTTCGCCCACGGGATCGACGAAGACGACACGATGCACGCCCTTCGCCACCGCGTCGAAGAATGGCACCTCGATGCTGAACCGCCCGAGCGTCCCGACCATAGAATCTTGGTTGTAGGTCCGGCCCGAGATGGTCAGCTACTGGAAGTTGTCTACGTTCCGGCCCATACTTCATATCGAGTGATCCATTCCATGAAGCTCCGCCCAAGCACTCGGGCAACCTTTCTATGACTGCCACCAAGACCGCACCGACACCCACCCCGAACACGCCGCTGTACCCTGCAGGCGGGTACCTCGCGGACGCGGACGGATTCCTCTACGAACCGACCGGACAAGCTGTCATCATCGACGGCCGCCACGCGTCAATCGAGAGCACCAACTCTGAGGCACGCGAGTACGCCGAACGTGGATTCGCGCCCTTCACCACCCGCTCTGCCTGAACTGCACCTCGCGACACGGCATCGAGTGTGTCGCACAGCGCCCTGAAGCGGTTCGGAGTTGCGGGATGACCGATCTGGATTTTCCCGACGCAGCTGAGACCGACATCGTCGACACCTACCGCTCAGCGGCCTCTCGACACGGCCGATTCTCAGCGGAGGGCGACTACAAGAAGGCGAATCCCGAGGCTGAGTTGATCGCCGCTGTTTACCGGGACCTGCGGGTGAAGGTGCCGAGAAGTCAACCGCCCAGTGATCCAGAGGGTTTCGGACCTATGCCGAGACCAGTAGCGTCGGCGCCTCGTGGACCTGCTTCCCTCGCTTGCACGCCTCGTTCTCACCAGAATCGGCTGGGTCTTCGCGACCGGCGATTCCCGAGACGCTGAGATCCTTGCGCTCCGTCACCAGATCCTCGTGTTGCAACGCCAGGTCGACCGACCGAGCTTCAACGAAACCGACCGCACGATCCTTGCCCTCCTGAGCAACACCAGGGACCACACGCAGCGGGCGGCGACATTCCTGATCGTCCAACCAGCAACGGTGCTGCGAAGGCACCGCAGACTCGTTGCACGACACCGGACCCAACCGCCCACACCCAAGACGGGACGTCCACCGATCGACCCCGAACTCCGGAGTCTGACCATCCGCCTCGCCAACGACAATCCCGACTGGGGATACCGGCTAATCCACGGCGAGCTCGCACGGCTCGGTCACAAACTCGCCGCGTCGGCCGTCTGGAAGATCCTCCGCGCCGCCGGGATCGACCCGGCACGCGACCGAACCGGCCCGTCATGGTCAGAGTTCATCCGCTCCCAGTCGAAAGCCATCCTGGCTATCGACTTCGCTTGTGTCGACACCGCATTCCTACGCAGGTTCCACGTTCTGTTCGTCATCGAGGTCGGCTCCCGGAAGGTGCACCTTGCGGGGATCACCACCAACCCAACCGGCTCCTGGACCACCCAAGCCGCCCGAAACCTGACGAGCCGCCTCGGCGACCATCACAGGTTCCGGTTTTTGATTCGCTATGGTGCCGGACAATTCAGCCGATCTTTCGACGCAGTCCTCGCCGGATCCACAATCACTGCGATCAGAACACCGCCGCGGTCGCCTCAAGCCAACGCATACGCCGAACGGTGGGTCCAGGCACTCCGTCACGAACTCCTCGACCGCACCATCATCTGGAACGAACACCAACTCCGACACCTCCTCGAAGAGGACGTCGAGCACTACAACAACCGTCGCCCGCACCGAGGACTCCACCAACGAGCACCCAACGACACCGAAGACGTCACCCCGATCGACACAGACCAACCGATCCAACGTCACACAACCTGCGCCGGACTCATCAACGAATACCCAACCGCAGCCTGAACCGCTCCCGGGTCAACCAACACCACTGAAACCGCCAGCTTCAACGCACCCAACAACACCAACCGCATCACCGAAATCCGGCCCAGGCTGCCGGAGAAGCACCGGACAACTTCTCGACACGAACAGGTGTGGTCTCGTTGGTGGCGGTCGGGTGCTGATGGTGAGCTGAACCCACGTGACTGGTCCAACTTGGACGGCTCTTCTTGGGCCCTTCCTTCCCTTCAGGTCCGACTCGAATTGGGCCAGGCGTCGCAAAGACGGACTGGCGCTAGAACCGACGAGGTCAGCAGATAGGGAAGTCCCAGTGGGCCCCAGTGGGTGATCTGCTGAACCCAACGTCTTCCAACGTTGCCGTCTGAGTAGAGCCAGCAGGGGTCAGCAGAAGGTCGAGTCGTAGGTCACCATCAGGAGGAGGCTCTTCCCAATGGTCAAGTTGCCATGACATAGCTCGAAGAGTCACAGGCCCGGAACTGTGAACGACTATTTGGCCATCTCCATTGTGTGCGTTGACGGACGCCTCATCAACCACGTCAGATTTGTCAATACGAAGACTGGCATCTCTAAGCGCTACTTGACGTCCGCCCAAAGTCGCGGTCACCTCAACCCCCTCGTCCGGGAACACCAGAGACTGCTTAGGTGAAACCACCGTGAGGTAGAGAACAACATATGCACTTAGATAGGGAACACCTCGGGTACCTCCAAACTTCTTCTCAACATATCCAACAGCCCCATGCCGTATGGCAATCGTGGGTAGTTCAATCGCCGGAACAAGTAGCTGAAGTAGTTCACTACGTTTGGCGGATCGAGTCCTCGTACCGTCCCTCCAGGGCACCTCACTTTCGATCGAATGACCGCTCTGTGAACCGAATCGAGGGTTCTTGACCACATATGGAGGCCTGTCCGATCTGATCGACACAGCCATTACGGTCCTATCTCCTATCGGCACCGCCAGCTCCATACACGTCGGTGAGAGCTCGGAGAACTCTGCGCAGACTTGGGACCACCATTCACCGAAGTCCACTTCGGCGATTCCATGTACAACGTCCTCTGGCGCTGCCTTCTCATCCACACCAAACACGAAGAGAACGGTGCTACCTCGCGAAGCGTTCAATGCTGCTGCGATCCGGCGGGCCGCGCCGGACGGTTCCGGGAACTGGCGCTTCAGCTCGGTACGGCTGTCCTCAACCGGCTGGCCAGCCCGAAGTTGCTCCACCAGCTGGACAACCCGTGTCTCGACCCGTGCTGCTGAAAGGGGGCTGCTCGTCACCGCGTCAACCTACAAGCACGCACGCTTCTAGCCATTCAACGGTCCTCCTGACCCGTCACTGACCCACTTTGTCTGCCCTGGGGGACTGCCTTGGGGTTGGTTGACGGTCCCCGGGTTGTGCCCCAAATCCACCCCACTGTCACGTCTGTAGGGCACTCGACGGAGGGTTGAGTCCCATCACGTGGTGTAACTCTGATGCGCTATCCGCAGGTTTGACAGGTCTGGCTGCCCGATCCGGGGAACCAACTCAGGCGTGATAGGGCCCCACGGAGTGGGCCCCGCCAGTGGTCCAAACTACGGTTAGGGAGCGGGCACTAGCGGGAATCGGACACTCAGCGGATCCTCTGGCCATGGTAGAACCACCCAAAACCCCGAGGGAATAGAGTTCAGCGGCGTAATCCAATAACGGCGAAATCGGCTACATCCCAGTCGTGCCTAGGGGTGTAGTGGCGGAGAGTAAGGGATTCGAACCCTTGGAATGCTTGCGCATTCAACGGTTTTCGAGACCGTCCCATTCGTCCGCTCTGGCAACTCTCCGTCGATGACGTTAGCC
>MTKZ01006944.1_pt3 | contig 11580 bp, 12 predicted proteins | sample 1042781 | NCBI WGS metagenome assembly MTKZ01 (sample SAMN06212207, study PRJNA360539) | anaerobic digester metagenome | biome: Wastewater treatment plant; material: sludge; isolation source: anaerobic digester fed with sludge from wastewater treatment plant | place: Denmark: WWTP Viborg ...
GTGTCATAATTATTTGTAAGCTTTATTGCGAATGTTCTGAGAGATCCAAGCTTCTCATTTATTTTGTTTGTCCAGCTTGATGCAGTATAAGAGCCCAGTGATGTTCCGATAAGAAATCCTCTCGGATTTACAGCTGCGGCATTGTAATAATTCATACGGGCTGAATTATCAGCGGTGTTGTAAAGAAAAAAAGGATCTCCGGCAAATAAAGTTGTATGAACTCTGAGAATAATTACCGAATTATCATTTGAAGTAACTCCGGTCAGATCGTTTACATCGTCAAGATATCTGTTGGCATCAACACACGGTATGCAGCTTGTGTTTGTAAATAGTTCAATCAGAACTTTGTTAGTAGCATTTATTGATTCCAGCAATGTTGAGAATGAAAATTCAGACGACCAGTCAGTGGTGTCAGTTGCATTCATTCCTCCAACTCGCCAGTAGTATGAACTGCTGTCAGTCAGAAATACTGAAGATGAAGTATACTGTGATGAAGATAATCCGGAAGTATCCAGAATAATTTCAGTAAAAGAGGAATTTCCTGATATCTGAAGTCTGTAACTTGTTGCAGATGAAACATCAGACCAGTCGAATAAAGGCTGCAGAGTAGAAATTGTAGAATTGTTACCCGGTGAAAGAAGGTTCGGCGTGTTTACATACGGAACATAATTGTTTGCAGGATTATCATTACTTTCACAGGAATAAAACATTGTAAACGACAGCAATATCAGTGCGGCAAGTAAAATTTTTGTTTTCATATTTAAATTAACTCTTTATTAATAATTAGAATGAACTCTGAATCCCGAGTCTGAATCCTTCAAAAGGTTTTACAAATCTGCATATACCGTTCGCACATCTGAGACCGCCTCTTTCCGATCCGTAGGAAACGAGAACAGTATTTGATTCATTAATTTTATATGATCCTTCAGTAAGCCACCAGAATTTTTTTCCGGTAGGTTCTTCTTTATCATCTGTAAACTCTGTATTTAATGTAAGATTAATATTCGGTGATCTCGAAAAAGTAAGTGAAAGATAATGATTCATATAAGTCTTCTCGCCAATCCTTATGGAATTATTGGCCCATTGCTGTTCGCCGATAAAAGTAAGAGTATTTAAGTCGCTTAAAGAATATTTCACTTCAACCGGTATGGTCGTAGTGGAAATTCTTTCAGATGAAAAAGGATTTAGCTGATTGTAAACAAGACTGCTTTGTCTGGCAAATGCAACTTTAACATAAACCTTTTCAGAGGCATAATATTCACCTTCTGTAAAGATTTCCCAGAAAGGTGAAAAAGAATCATCAAGAGAGGGGATGAAACTATTGTTTCGGTCAATTCTTTTATATGATAATGCAGACGACGTATCGGTGTCTTCATATTGATAATGTCTTGATGCGATGCTTCCGTTAAGATTAAAACTTAGTTTATCATTCGGCGAATATACAACATCAATCTGTCCCCCGACTTCATCATTGAAATCCACAACATGCGGATTTCTTGTTATCAGAGTGGAAGTGTGTTCCTTCTGCGCTGTCGGCGGATTCTGATAAGGAAGCATTCTTGTAGGTCTTGTATTGCTTCTGTTATCCGGAAGAGTAATGTCGTATCTGTAATTTTTATAATCGAATGTCAGTCCGAATTTACTGAATGAATAAGACAGCGATGAATATAATCCGTCGCCTTTTGCCGTTAATGGATCCGGAAAAATTTCGTTCGGAGAAACAAGCGATGTTTTATGTGAATAAGCTGTATAAAACTGAAAATCAGCTAGATTGAAATTTATATTAATTTCAGGAAGATCTGTTTTTACAACAGTGTTTACTTCTTCTTCCGGAAGTTCGCCTGTTGAATAAAGATATCCTAATCCCAAAGTAAGAGATTTAACCGGACTGACTTCGGAATAAACATTTCTGATTTTATATTTTTCAATTCTTTCGGGAGTAATATAATCACTGTAATTTATATTTCCTCCGAGTATCTGAGTTTTAAATCTTACCGGATTTTTTTTACCGAATTTTTTTTCGTAGGCAATCCTGATGCCGTCAATGCCTGTGTCATAACCCAGCGGTCTGTCTTCAAAAACATTAAGTGACAATCCCTTTGAAAGAATTTCCCAGTAATCGCCTGCTCTTAATGATATTCCGGATTCATGCTCATATTCGACAAATCTTTTTCTGATGCCTTTAAAATTAAGACCATACTCTATAGGATCGCTGATCTCAAGTCTGATCCCGAAAGTAACTCCGTTAATGATCAGACGGGCATCGGTAAGATTCTCAAAATATTCTTTTGCCGATTTAATGTTACCGGTATATTCATACCCGCTGCCGTATCTGAAAACATTGCTCACAGCGGCGTCTGCATTTAGATTTAACTGCGAGTAAGCAACGTGAATTGAAACAAAAAATAAAACAGAAATCAGAAAAATTATTTTCATAAGTAATAAATATTAAGTCAGTAAATAGAAAAGTTAAATTAAATTTATCTCTCTTATCATTCTGCAGACAAAGCATTCTTAATTTCAGATTCTATTTTGATCTCATCTCCGGTTACATAACCGAGATGTTTTGAAATTATTTTTTTGTCTTTTGAAATTAAAAGCGAGTAAGGAATTCCCACGCCGCTGTATGATTCGAACACTGATTTGTCGGGATCGAGCACTACAGGGAAGGAATAACCGTTCGCATTAATGTATGACTTCACTTTTGAAACAGATTTCTGATTATCCTGATTTATTGCAAGATAAGTAAACCCTCTGTCTTTGTATTTTTCATAAACAGGAAAAAGTTTTTTCATTTCTTCCTTGCAAGGCGAGCACCATGTAGCCCAGAAAGAAATCATGACAGGTCCCTTTTCAAGCAGTTTGCTGAGTTTTACATCATTGCCTTCAAGATCCTGGAGTGTGAAATCGCTATAATTCTGACTGTAAGATTTCAGAGAAATAAATAATAAAAATAAGATAAAGAAAAAAACTTTTTTCATCAGAAAAAATTTTTAAATTAATGAAAATGAAAATCCTTTAACTTTTTTGGGGAGTGTTAAGATTTCATAAAAAGAATTACAATGGCTGTAACCACAAGGTTTGCTATGCCGAGGGGAAGCATGACTTTCCATCCTAAATTCATAAGCTGATCATATCTGAATCTCGGAACTGTCCATCTTACCCATATAAAAAACAATACAAGGAAAGTCACCTTAGCAGTGAATGTAAATATCTGAAGAATACTGACGAGCATTGGCGGCAATCCGAAGTCCTGAAGATAAGGGAACTGCCATCCGCCGAGATATAAAGTAGTTATCATTGCCGAAGAAACAATAACATTTGCATACTCTGCAAGAAAGAACAGAGCGAATTTCATTGAAGAATATTCAGTATGGTATCCTCCGACAAGTTCCTGTTCCGCTTCAGGCAGATCAAAAGGAGTTCTGTTCGTTTCAGCAAAAGCCGAAACAAGAAAAATAATAAATCCTACCGGCTGAAGTATAATATTCCATTTCCATCCCGCCTGACTATTAACTATTGTGTCGAGTTCAAGCGAACCATTCATAAGTATTATAGCAAGAACAGCAAGTCCCATTGAAAGTTCGTAACTTATCATCTGCGCCGATGATCTTAATCCTCCGAGAAGAGAATACTTATTATTGGAAGACCAGCCGCTGAGTGTAACTCCGTAAACGCCGAGAGAAGTCATAGCAAGAAAATATAGTATTCCGATATTTACATCTGCAATCTGAAGCTTAATGACTTTATCTCCGATTGTTATAGTATCCCCGAAAGGAATTACTGCAAAAGTTGAAAGTGATACTATAATGGAAATTGAAGGCGCAAGAGAATGAATAAATTTGTTGGCGTTTGCAGGAACAATATCTTCTTTGAGGAGCAGTTTCACGGCATCTACAATCGGCTGTAAAAGACCTGCAGGTCCTACGCGGTTCGGGCCGATCCTGTTTTGTATAAAAGCGGAAACCCTTCTTTCAGCATAAACTGAATAAGCAACCGCGGTGAGAAGCACGCCCTGAACAACGGCGATTTTTGAAAGAATGATAATTAGATTAACTAATGAATCCGACATTTATATAATAGACTTTGTGAAAGTATAAAATCCGAAAAATAATATTAAAATTAAATACTAATACCAATAATTTACTGATTCACTTTTTGTGCACAACAAATTTTTCTCGCAGATTTCCGCAGATATTTTCCGCTGACATACGCAGAATCAAAATTAATTAAAGATTCCTGTTTTAAATTATGGATCAAATTTATTGTATTCAGCTTGTAACTTTATTATTAAAATATTCTGTAACAAGGGCTTTAATTTCTTTTTCATTTGAAAACTTTAATATCTCATCGCAAAGCTCTTTAGCTTCACCGTAACTGATCTTTCTGATAAGCTGTTTTATTTCCGGAAATATCGACGGAGAAACGCTCAGTTCGTCAATTCCCATTCCGACAAGTACTGCAGTTGCAAGCGGATTTGACGCCATCTCTCCGCAGACACTGATCTTAATATTATTTCTGTGAGCCGAATCCGTGATCTTTTTCAAAGCTCTTATGACGGCAGGATGAAATTCAAGAAATAAATTTGAAATGTATTCGTTTCCTCTGTCAACAGCCAGAAGATATTGTATCAGGTCATTTGTACCAATACTGAAAAAATCAACTTCCCTTGCAAGTTCGTCTGCAAGAAAATACGCAGAAGGCACTTCTATCATTATTCCGATTTGAATATTTCTGTCAAAGTTAATTTCTTTGCCGTCAAGATCCGTCTTTACTTCGTTAAGTATTTCTTTTGCTCTGATCACTTCGCTTACAGATGAGATCATCGGGAACATTATTTTGATATTCTTTTCTTTTGATGACCGAAGCAGAGCGCTTAACTGCTCTTTGAATATATCCACTCTGTCCAGACATATCCTGATTCCTCTCCACCCGAGGAAAGGGTTATCTTCTTTTTCTGATCTCGGTAGAAGTTTATCGCCTCCGATATCATAAGTTCTGATAGTAACTGTATTAGGATAGGTGACATTCGCTATGTGTGTGTATTCTTCGATCTGTCTTCCTTCGGAAGGAAAATCTCCCGCTTCAAGAAATAAATGCTCTGTCCTGTATAGTCCTATTCCGCAATGACCTGTATTTACAATGAAATCAATTTCTTCGTCAAACTCAATATTCGCCGAAAGTTCGATTAGCTTATTGTCGGATGTTTCGCTCGGGAGATATAGATATTTCTTTGAGTTTCTTTTCATATTCTTTTAATTCCTCAAGCTTTTTTTTGTATATTAAAAGAGTTTCACCGGAAGGATTTAAGATTATTAAACCTGTTAATCCGTCTATTATTATTAAATCACCGGAATTTATTTTTTTTGAAATATCTTTCATACCGACGACTGCCGGAACTCTTAAAGCCCTCGATATTATAGCGGCGTGAGATGTCAGCCCGCCTTTGTCGGAAGCATACCCCTGAACTTTCCTTTTGCTGAAAAGAATAGTATCCGCCGGTGAAAGTTCGTGTCCGATTATTATGGAGTTTTCCTCAACTTTCGACACAAGCTTTTCCTTCTTCAGATTTCTGAATACTCTGTTCCTTATATCTTTTAAATCATTAAATCTGTCTTTGAGATATTCATCTTTTGAATTGACAAGCATGTGACTTAATTTTGTAATCTCATCATCAAAAATATAGCTTGCAGTTCTTTTTTCATTTTGAATTCTCTGGTTTACATTATTAAAAAAGAATTTATCATTTAAAATATCAAGCTGAGCATCGAATATCAGAGAATTGTTTTCACCGATCTTTTCGTAAGACAGAGCTCTTATTTTACTAAGTTCTTTTTTGGAAAGTTCAATTGCATTATCAAATTCAAGAAGCTCTTTTTTGACATCTCCTTCATTAAGTATCTGAGTGTCAATTTCAAAAGTACTTCGGGAATATATATAAGCTTTTCCGATTGAGATTCCGGGAGATGCGGGAACGCCTTTGTATGTTATTTCCTTTGGCAATGAAAGCTGATTTGTGATTAAATAAAAATATAATATTATTTTTTTAAATGTAAGGAGATAATGAATTTGCAGATTTAAAGTATTCTTTCTGTTCAGAAAGTTTTAAGACACTCTGATATTGAGTTGAAAAGATATGAATTAAAATACAAAGTTCAACTATGAATTTTTTATTTAACATAAATTTCTTCAAAAATATGTCTGAACGGGTGTTAGTTAAACAGATTTGATTTAAACATAAATATTTTTATTTTAAGAAAAAAAATTAATTACAATTAGTTAAATCTGTTTTTTTAATTTAATGGCAGCATCCGGTCAGTTAAAGTAAAAATTTTAATTAAACAAAAAATTAAAACATGAAAAAGTATTCAATCGAAATTAAATGGGCGTTTTTATTTATCATCATGACTTTTGTGTGGATATTTATAGAAAAACTTGCCGGACTGCACAGTGAGCATATTGACAAGCATCCGGTCTATACAAACTTCATTGCTATTCCCGCAATTTTAATTTATCTGCTTGCTATGTATGACAAACGAAAGAATTATTATTCCGGTCAGATGTCCTGGAAGCAGGGATTTGTCTGCGGACTAATCATTACAGCTATAGTTACAGTGTTAAGTCCTGTTACTCAAGTTATCGTTTCTGAAGTCATAAGTCCTGAATTTTTTCCTAATGTAATAAAATACTCTGTCAGTTCGGGTGCACTCAAACAGGAAGAAGCTGAGCAATATTTTAATCTGAAAAACTACATCATTCAGGGACTGATAGGAGCTCCTGTAATGGGAATAGTTACTTCAGTCATTACGGCTTTCATTGCAAAATCAAAACAATCAGCTGTATAAGTATTATTGTTCCACATAAAAATATCTATGCTGACAGATTCCGGAAAATTAATTAATCTCAATAATGAACATACAACAGCTTGAATATATTATTGCACTGAGTAATCATCATCATTTTGTAAAGGCGGCGAAAAGTTGTTTTGTTACACAGCCGACTCTGAGCATGATGATTCAGAAACTTGAAGAAGAGCTGGAAGTTAAAATTTTTGACAGGAGCAAGCAGCCCGTTGTCCCTACAAAAGAAGGCGAAGAAATAATTCAAAGAGCGGTAAAGATTCTTGCAGAGATAAAAGAGTTAAGAGATTTTGCCAAAGAACTTAAAGGTGAAATTTCCGGTGAACTGAATCTCGGTATTATTCCTACACTTGCTCCGTATCTTCTTCCTCTCTTTCTTAAATCTTTTACCGGCAAGTACCCGCATCTTAAAATATTCATCAAGGAAATGATCACAGATGAGATCATAGATAAACTCAAAAAAGGCGAAATTGATATCGGCATACTTGCTACACCTCTGAGTGACAGGAGAATTACTGAAATTCCTCTTTTCTATGAAGAGTTTTATGCCTACGCTTCAAAAAAAGAAAAACTTCCCAGAAAGAAATATCTTTTACCTAAGGAGATTGATCTGAATCATCTGTGGCTTCTTGAAGAAGGTCATTGTCTGAGAAATCAGGTTCTGAATTTATGCGAACTGAGAAAGAAGGACTCTGAAAATATTAATCTGCACTATGAATCCGGAAGCATTGAAACTTTGATTAACATAGTTGACAGGCATGAAGGAATTACTATTATTCCGAGACTTGCAGTTCTGAATCTGAAAAAAGATCAGCTTGAAAATGTCAGACAGTTTTCTGATCCTAAGCCGGTGAGGGAAATAAGTCTTGCGGTAAAATCCGACTTTCCAAGAAAAATGCTACTTAAACATCTTAAAGAAGAGATCATTAAGAATATTCCTGCTGAAGGAAAGATTAAAAACAAAAACATTCTTGATATATAAAATTGTTCTTCAGTTTAGAAATAAAAACAGTCTTTGAAAATTCCGGCAGACCGGATTTCAAAGACTGTATAAAATTATAACAAAAAAGTAAACTATTTTTTTGCAAGCAGATTTTTCCAGACAAGAGCCGCAAGCACTCCGCCAATTATTGGCGCAACCCAGAACATCCATAACTGTCCGATAGCATTTGCTCCGACAAATAATGCAGGACCGAGACTTCTTGCAGGATTTACTGATGTACCGGTAATTGGAATACTGACTAGGTGTATCATAACAAGTGAAAGTCCGATAGCAATTCCTGCGAATCCTTTTGGAGCATCTTCGCTGGTAGATCCGAAGATCACAAGAAGAAAAATAAATGTAAGTACAACTTCAGCAATAAAACCTGCTTCCATTGAATATTTCATCGGTGAAAATTCCCCGAATCCGTTTTGTCCAAGTCCATTAGTTTCAAGAGAGTATCCCGGAATCCCTTTTGCGATCACAAGTAGTATTCCTGCGCCTGCAATTGCACCAAGACATTGCGAAACTATGTAACCGGCAGATTCCTTTCCGCTGATCTTTCCTGCGGTAAGCATTGCAATTGTAATAGCAGGATTGATATGACATCCTGAAATATTTCCGATAGCATAAACCATTGTTAAAACGGCAAGTCCGAAAGCAAACGAAATACCCGTGAAAGATATTTCGGTACCGGCAATAACTGCGCTTCCGCAACCAATAAGAACCAGCACAAGAGTTCCTAAAAACTCAGCTGCATACTTTGTAGATGAATTCATTTTTTAGAATTTTAAATAGTTTACGAAAAAATTTTTGATATGTGCAAAATAACCTGTGCCTCTTTAAGAAACAATATTATTTTACTGAAGTGGGATTTAAAAAATTTATTCTCAGACCGTTAAACTGATTTAACAATTTTGGTTTTATTTTACAAAAATATATATGGTATTTAGCCGGATTCTATGTGAAAATAATATTTGCGCCGGCAGATTCTTCATAAAACTGTCCGACCGTAATTATATCGTCCACATCCTTGCAGAAATCTTCTTTCTTAAGATGAAACATATCAACACTTGCTTTGCATGCAAAAATCTTACATCCTGCATCGTGTATCATTTCAATGAATTCTCTTACCGGAGGAATGTCGAGCTTCTCCATCTCCTTCATCATTTTTGAAGTAGCAAATGCGCTCATTCCCGGCAGCGCTCCCAGAAAAGTAGGAATATGCATTGCAGGATTTCCAACCGTAGCGACATGAATATGATCCATGCTTTTCTCCGTGATTGCGTCCATTCCGAAAAAAGTAAAAAATAAATTTGCTTCAATGCCTTCCATCCTTGCGCCGTTAGCCATTATCAGTCCGGGATAAACTCCGTCTAATGTTCCTTTGGAAACAATAATTGATACCTTCTTTATTGGTTCAAAAATATTTTCTTCTGTCATGATAATTTTAAATAAATTTTTAAATGCATCCTTTTGGTTTTGGTATCCCGCCGATCCTTGCCGCTTTTTTTGCGGGACCTTTTGGAAACAATGCGTACAGTTCTTTTGTATCAACTCCGCTTTCCTTTGTGAGTCTTCTTACTGTAGGACCGTCGCCTTTTTCCATGAATTCTTTTCTCATAAAATTAATTACAAGCCAGTGCCTGTCGGTTAATTTTTCAATGCCTTCAAGTTTTGCAATTTCAGAAGCTGTTTCTTCGTTCCAGTCATTCAGATTTTTCAAATTTCCGTCTGAGTCAACTTCAATTTGTTTTCCGGCTAATTCTATTGTCGACATATAATTATAATTTAATTTTTTTAATCTTTTATCTTTCCCTTCATGCTCATTTCATTGCTTACGGGAATGTCCTTACCTTTCAATAGCAGATTCCAGTATGTCCATTTAAACATCAGCTTGCCGAAATGATTCATTCTTGTTTCCTGCAGCAGGGAAAAAGGACCTATAAGAGGCAGCGGATAATGACCTTTGAGAGGTTCAGTTTCATAATTGAAATCTATTAGCAGCGCTTTGCCGAAACCTGATTCTATAAAACAATTCGCATGTCCGTCAAACTTTGCTTTCATTTCCCTGCCTTCAATGACACTCATTAAGTTTTCAAAAAGCACTTCCGACTGGAAATGTACTACCGAACCTGCTTTAGATGAAGGCAGATCAGTGGCATCACCTATTACAAAAATGTTCTCATAGTTTTTTGAACGCAGAGTATACTTATCTGTCGGAACAAAATTCAGCTCGTCTCCCATCCCGCTTCTCGCTATACATTCATTACCTTTGTTGGTTGGGATTGTGACGAGACAGTCAAACGGAATTTCAATCTCATCCCACGAAATTATTTTCTTATTTTCATTGTCAACTCTTCCGGTGCTGAAATCCACCGTGGTCTTTATATTTTTTTCAACAAGATAATCCGACATAACTTCAGCGCATTTTTCCTTTGTAAATGCTGAAGATAATGGCGTTACAAAATGAATTTCCGTTTTGTCTCTTATGCCTTTTTCAGTAAAAAACCAGTCTGAGAGAAATGCAAATTCAAGCGGAGCGACAGGACATTTGATCGGCATCTCAGTTATGTTTATTACAAGCTTTCCGCCTTCCCATGTTTTGAAAAATTCTGCAAGCTTCATTGCGCCTTCTATGGTATAAAAATCAAAAATACATTTTTGCCATAACTCACCTTTAAGTCCTTCGGTTTCTTCCGGCGCAATATCCGAACCTGTTGCAATTATAAGATAATCATATACGAGCTCTGTTCCGTCTTTAAGATAAACTTTATTTTCCGCGGGAACGATCTTATCTATAATTTCCATTATCACATTAACGCTTTTTGGAAAAAAATCTCTTTTAGGTTTAATGACATCTTCCTCTTTATACACACCGAATGGAATAAAAAGAAAACCCGGCTGATAAAAATGAGTTTCATTATGATCTACAATAGTAATTTCCCAGTCCATAGGATCCATTACTTTGTGAAACTTATTAAGCATAGTGGTTCCGGCTGTTCCTGCTCCGAGAATAACTAATTTTTTCATAAAATCTTTTTATTAAATAATTTAATAATATTTGTTAAAATAAATTATGACATGAATCAATTTTAAAAATGATTTTAATCATAAAATACGGCTTTGTGAATTCCGCAAAAATTTTCAGAGTGCATGCAAACTTAACAAATCCTATTTGATAAAATTATACACTCTGACATAATCAATTTCAAGCGCTGCCGGAAAAATACTTTCATCAATTCCTTTGAATCCTCCCCAGTCGCCGCCGATTGCAAGATTCAGGATAAGAAAAAATTTCTTATCAAAAGGCCAGTAACCGGATCCTTTGTTATTGTTCTTATATTCAAAATATTTTTTTCCGTCAGCGTATCCTCTTATTCCGTAAGGAGTCCAGTCTAATCTGTAAATGTGAAATTTCTTTTCTGCGTCTTTAATTTTTATGAATGAAGTTTTTCCGTTTCTGAGTTTAATATTGTAAACTTTGGAGTGAACCGAAAAGTGAACGACATCCTGATCGAAACCTACATATTCCATTATATCTATTTCACCGTTATTAACGCTTTCAGGAATGCTGTTTGTTTCGGGAAGCATCCAGAAAGCAGGCCAGACTCCTTTGCCGTGAGGCAACCGGGCGCGGATTACTATCCTGCCGTATTTCCATCCCGCTTTGTTTTTTGTGACGAGTCTTGCCGAACTGTAATTCCTGCTGAGAATATTTTCTTTTTTTGCAATGAT
>MTKZ01047308.1_pt1 | contig 11580 bp, 8 predicted proteins | sample 1042781 | NCBI WGS metagenome assembly MTKZ01 (sample SAMN06212207, study PRJNA360539) | anaerobic digester metagenome | biome: Wastewater treatment plant; material: sludge; isolation source: anaerobic digester fed with sludge from wastewater treatment plant | place: Denmark: WWTP Viborg ...
TCCTAATATTAATTAGGACATTTCTATTTTGCTACTTTAGGACATTATCATGTTGCTCTTACACGTCATTAGTATGATACCTATGCAAGGGGAATACAATAAGAGACACGGCAGATCGACCGTCATTAGGTCATAAAGACCGTTTCGCATTGTAGATCACCGTGTCTAACACACGTGGTACCCGAACAGTTGCCTGGGACAAAGAGCCCGTAAACACTGCGAAGGCTAAAAAGAAAGGCTACCTTGTTACTGCCTGATAACCTCAATCTTTCTGGGGTGAATTTTTCATATCAGGACAAATCTTGGCGCTATGTTAGGAACAGCAGTCACATTATAGATCGGAGACTCATCCATATAGAATTTTCTCAACCTTTACGTTTTCTCGCCGATATTTTGTAGCTCGTGCTTCTTTTTGGACTGCAAAAAATAATCAGTATCAATAAATAACTCTATAATATGTTTTAAAGGAAGTTGTCATATTGAAAGGTCTCCCATGAAATTAAAGTATTTCAGTATTCTTTTCAGTCTTCTAGTATTCATTATTTCATTTAACATCATACCTTTTTCAGCAAGGGGAGAGCTGAAGGTAATGGAAGATGTGGCGAAAGATCAGTTGATTGAAAATCATTTCTTTATCTATCTCCCACTTATCAGAAAAGAAGAACCAGATCCCCCTGAAGGGATGGTCTATATTCCCGCTGGAGAGTTCCAAATGGGGTGCGAACAAAACCATAACGGAGGCTATTCCTGCATTTCAGCTGAACTCCCCCTGCATAACATTTTCCTGGATGCTTACTATATTGACCAAATCGAAGTCACCAATAACCAGTATGCGGAATGCGTGGGTGCCAGTGTATGTGATCCTCCACCTTATTCATCTTCTTATACGCGCAGTTGGTATTACGGTAATCCTGAATATGATGATTACCCGGTGATTAATGTAAGTTGGTTTGATGCACAAGATTACTGTACCTGGGCTGGGAAACGTTTGCCTACAGAAGCGGAATGGGAGAAGGCAGCTCGTGGAGCAACTATTAAGACTTACCCATGGGGAGATGGCGATCCTAACTGCAGCCTGGCAAATTCATATAACACTGCAACAAGTAGCTATTGTGCTGGAGATACCATCGAGGTGAGCAGTTACCCAGAAGGTGCCAGTCAATATGGTGTTTTTGACATGGCAGGCAATGTGTTGGAATGGGTAAGCGACTGGTACTCAACCAGTTATTATTCAGAATCACCAGACTCCAATCCATCCGGACCATTAAGTGGTAGTCAAAAAGTGGTGCGCGGTGGGAGTTGGATCAGCCAATGGTACGGCTTGCGAGCGGCTTTTCGCATTGGTTACCGCCCATATGACTTTGAAGCCGACTTCGGCTTCCGTTGTACTTCCTCCCCCTAGTTGCATCATCAATAAGAACCAGCAAAGTTTTCAGCCGATCTCCCAGCCAGGCTGATTTTGATTAATCGACTACTACTAACTTTTTTCCTGACAAGGTTGACATGTATCAGTTCTGTTCTGACGGTTTTCTCATTTTGCTGAATAGTTTCATTCGACCCGGTTCTTTTCTCCTTGGTTGGTTCGGTTTATCAACTTTTTCTTGCCAAGTGATTAGGACCATGTCCTTTTTAATGGTGGGGACATATGTTACCTTTTCATAATAATCAAAGTTCCAGGAAGGTAGACATAAGAAATAAGGAAGGAACGATGATTGGGTGGTCGAGACATTTAGTCTGAGACAGTTAGATTAACTAATCAAAAAATCACGAGTGTAATGAACGTCGTTTGTTGGACGGAATTTAGTTAAAGCATAAGGACTGAATTTTATAACGGACAGGGTTCAGTCCTCTTAGGTCAACCTTAATGCTGGCGTTTTTGTAGTAAACCAAAGAAATTTTCGATCACAGCATTATCATAACAATTGCCATTCCTTGGCATGCTTTGCTGGACGCCTCTCTCAGGTAACAAGTCCTGGTATTGTTTCATTTGGTAATGCCAACCTTGATCAGAATGTGAGATTAGGTCGACCTTTTCTGTCAGGCGCTGGAAAGTCTTCTTCAACATCTCAATCGTGGCAGCAAATGAGGGCGACCCAGTCAAACCATAGTTATCCACTTCGCCAATAAACAGGTCCAGGATGGGGGAAAGGTATAAGAGTTTCCCAAACATTTTGATTTTAGCACATCGGTAGCCCATTTCTGGTTGGGCTGGGTATCCTTGAAGTCCCTATTGAGCAGGTTGGGAACCGTTTTGCCAACTAAGTCTTTGTAGGATTGGTGACGATTCTTTCTCAATTGAGAAATCAGACCCTCTAACTTCATCAGTTTCACTGGATGTTTATGGTTGGCTTAATAACCTTTGCTCCGAAGCGCCAAAGTGACCCTGCGATAACCAAATCGCCCTCTATGATCCAGGCAGATGGAACGGATTGCGGCTCCCTCCTCCTCAAGTTTCGCTGGCGTCTTGAGAGCTTAAACCGAGTAGTAATTGCTGCTTCGAGGAAGTTTTGCCAGTTTTAGAAGCAGTTCCGATCGAGATTTACACATCAGCTGCGAGATTACTGTTGCCTGCGCTCTCGGTCTTGCTTTTCCTGTTCCGAGTCTATATGGTTTGTTTGTTCTTTAACTCCCAATAGATCAAACTTCATATTCCGGAGTTTCTCAAGATTAAGGCAAGTATAATTCAGTTGGAATTTTGTAACCATGCCAAATAACTATCCGCAAATGACTAATTAGTGGAAACAGGTGAACTGATGCAATCAGAGAAACAAGCCAAAATTGGAATTATTGGGACCGGGTTTATTGGTAACGGTCTGAAGAAAGTCATCGCACTGCTCGATGACATGACTGTTTCGAGCATCCTCACCCAGAGAAATCTTGATCAATTCACAGGCGAATCAGTCTACACCAATTCAGTTCAGGAATTGATTGATAAAAGTGATTTGGTTGTGGAATGTAATGGCAATCCGGTTTACGCGACCGAAGTTGTTGAACAAGTCATGGAAGCGGGAATCCCAGTTGTCACGTTGGATTCAGAATTACATATTACTTCTGGAAGTTATTTGCTAACCAAGGGTTTCATTACTGAAGCAGAAGGCGACCAACCCGGTGAGCTTGCCAAGCTTCATAGTGAGATAGATACAGTTGGTTTTAAACCCCTTGTTTTTGGCAACTTCAAAGGTTTTTTGAACCACAATCCAACTTATGAAGAAATGCAGTATTGGTCAAAGGTGCAAGGTATTTCTATCAAACAAGTTACAGAGGCAACAGATGGAACAAAGGTCCAAATCGAACAGGCTATGGTTGCTAATGGGTTGGGCGCAGTTATCGCCAAGCGAGGTTTATTTGGACCTGAGAGCGAAAACATCAGTGAGGGCGCAAAATTTCTTGCGGAAATCGCAAAACAACAAGGCTCGCCGATCAGTGACTACCTTCTGTGTAGTCCTCATGCCAAACAAAAGTTTCCAGCTGGCGTATTTATTACAGCAGAGTTTGATCCAAACCAAGCAGACGCTCTGCGTTATTTCAGATTAGGTGATGGACCGTTTTATACGTTAGTCCACAACTACCATCTGTGTCAATTGGAGATACCAAACACCATCAGGCAAGTTTTTCGGGGTTATGGGGTTTTTCTGAATAACAGTGATCATCCAACAGCAAGTGTTGGAGCTATTGCTAAAAAAGAACTTAAACCGGGGACTGTGATCCCTCATGATGTCCGCTCTTTCCACGTAAGAGGAGAGGCTCTCGCAATCAAGGATTTTCCAAATCACGTTCCAATAGGACTTGTGCACGATGTAGTCATCAAACGAACGGTGGAGCCCGGACAGATGCTTGAATTTGATGATGTAGAAATTCCAGACTCAAAAGCATACGATGCCTGGAAATTCACATTGAATCTGTAAATTAGTGTATCAGTAGATTGATCAAAATACTATCAACCTAGCCCTTTTTCTGTTTCAATTTCCTGGTTATGCTGTCTTTCAATTCGCCCACATTCGCGAAGTTTACAATCTCACTCTGTTTAAACTCGATGTCAAAGGCAATCTCGATGGCAATGATCAAATTTACATGAGACAAAGAATCCCAAGCGTCAACATCGTTGGCGGTGAGATCGTCCGATAAAACGATAGTCTCATCATCAAAAACTTCTTTAAAAACGTTGGTCAGTTTTTCGGTTATATCCATTCAATCACTCCATTGTTGACAGATCGCCAGGATCTGTACCTTCGTAAATTGCTCGTAATACGCGTCGTAAGATTTTTCCACTTTGATTTTTGGGGATTTTATCAACCGTGATGAATTCTGCCGGCGTTGCTACGGTTGAGACTTTGTTTGAGATATAGATCCTACATTTTAATTCGAGCGATCTTTCCCAGGTCACATTGTCCTTTAAGACCACAAAAGCAATGATCTTCTTATGCATCAGGGGATCGTCCACGCCAATCACAGCCACATCCCCAATTTCTTCGATTTCCAGCAGCGCGCTTTCAACCTCGAAAGGACCAACCAAATGCCCGGCTGTGTTGATAACGTCGTCAGAACGGCTGACATACCAGAAATATCCATCCTCGTCCTGATAGGCAAGGTCGCCGGTTATGTAATACTCTCCCCGAAACTTTTCAGCATAAGCAGCTTCTTTTTTGTAATAGCTCCTGAACATGGAATTCCAGCCGCAGCAAACGGCCAAGTGACCGTGTTCGCCAATCGAAGCGGGCTGCATCTCATCGTTTAAGATCAATGGTTCAATCCCTTTTCTCGGTTTTCCCATTGAGCCCGGTTTCACTTCCAAGCCGGGTCGGTTCGATATCATGATGCTGCCGGTTTCCGATTGGAACCAATTGTCGTAGATCTCTTTTCCAAAGACCTTACAGCCCCAATGATAGATTTCCGGGTTTAGAGGCTCGCCCACGCTATAAATTCTTTTCAGGTCGCTTGACCGCATGCCCTCAAATTTTTCCGCGTCCTCTTGCATGAGCATTCTGAGGGCTGTAGGGGCTGTGTACCAGACGGTTATTTGTTTCTCTTTTAATATTTTAAGCCAATGCTCAGCGTTGTAGGTTCCCCCATATTGGATCTGCGTGACATTCGTGCTCAATGGCGCAAAAACGCCATAGCACAGCCCGGTTATCCAGGCTGGGTCAGCGGTACACCAGTAAAGATCATCTTGCTCGATTTTCATTATTTCTTTATAGGATTGCACAATGTCCTGGATGGCAGCGTGGACATGCAGAGCGCCTTTGGGTTTGCCCGTTGATCCGGAGGTGTATTGTAAAAAGGCTGGTGTTTCGGAATCAAGTTGGTGTGGGTAATCAAAAATATCATCAACATCTTCCATTAGTTTTGATAGACTCAAAACAAACTCATTCCTGTGTTCATCCAAATCAACGACCAGGATGTATCGCAAATTCGGCAGTTTGTCTTTAATTGCCAGTATTTTTCTTACCAAGCTGTTTTTTGTGATGACAACTTTAGCTTCACTATTTTCAAGTCGATCCAAAAGTGCTTCTTCGCCTAATGTTGAAAACAGAACAGACGATATTACCTGAAGTTTAAGAATACCAAAAACGCTGCTGATCAGGATTGGACTGCGTGGCAAAAATACGCTGACCACATCCCCACTTCGGACCCCCAGTTTCTGCAACAGGTTGGCAATCTCGTTTGATTCTTTCTCGAAATAAGTGTACGAATAACTGCTCTCTGTCAGGTCAGCATTTATCCAATGGATGATTTCTTCACTCGCGTTCCCATTTTCGCACCACTTTGTGGTGCAAGCATAGGCGATATTGTCAACTAACATTATTTATTCCTTTACGGATTAATCTTCCAGTAATCAAGATCCTGGAAGGCTACGTCATTATCACCGACAATCAGTATATCATCGACCTTGTGGTCAGCTAAAAAGGCTGATAATGAGAAATCTGTGTAATATCTAAGGTCCACGCAGTAGGTCTTCCTATAATGGGAGGCCAACAGCGGATCCAATGAGTTTCGGAATGACGAGCCGATTATTAGCAGATTTCGTTCGCCTGGATTTTCGTAGGCGTACTCAATCAGGTCAGCGACCTGTCCATAAAATTCATTAAAATGATTTATGTAGGGTACCGTGGAATAGTTACCAGCGAAATATGCCAATCGTCCCGTATCCTCAATTGGCTTTCCGTTCCAGATAATTTCATGCTCCGGTAGGGTGACAACTTCAACAACAAAATCATCTCCCTTGAGAGGATAAAGCGTGTTTCGAGCCATGTGACCTGAGAATTTAAAGTCGGTGAAGGTTTTCAGTCCATTGATTTTCAAAGCAGGTGAGATTTCAGGGTAATTCAGGGATAGCAAATCGTGAATTTCCTGATAAGCGCGGATAACGCCGCTCACTCTCCAGTGATGGTCAGTGCGATAGTAATAGTCAAGATGATCCTGGTGGCTGGTCAGCACGAATCTCTTATAGATGAGGTCCTCGGGAAGGTTCTGTTCAAAATATGCAAGGGACTGGCCAGCATCAGCTTCATCGAAGAATTTAATTAGGGGATGATAAGGTGAATTTTTCAAGGTCTGTTGATGATACAGGTAGAAATTTACATTGGGATAAGTTTGAATCAGCTCCTCATAATTTTTTATACGTTCATCAATGTTTTGTTTGGCTTCAGAATTGAAGAAAGAGGGTGTGTAGATCAACTGGTTGAACTCAGAATCGTAGTAAATTCCCGATTTCATATCAGCTGGAATGATCGAATCGCCGGTAAACGCATACGCGAGCTTGATAATTGCGCGGTCAACAGCCCTGGAAAACTGAATTGCCGGAAATCGGAAGGGCATTTTTTCGATAATTAAATTTTCAAATTTCTGCACAAACGCGCTGCTCGTAAAGAGCTTCATCACAACATCCAGCGCCTCCCCAAATTCACCTTGCCGGAAAAGGTTTAATGCGTGGGTGAGATTTGGCCCGCTTTGCGCAGCAGTCCGCTCCAGGGTTCCTTGCTTAATAACTGCAGTCTGCTGGGCAATTTGCGCCTGGAATGGTAAAGAAAGCGGAATTGCCAATAAGATGACAAAGAATATGATAAATAAATAGGAGAGTCCTTTTCTCATATCAAGTACCCTGAATGCGTACGCATTTCTTTGATTAAACTATTATTGTTTTTGTCCATCTCGTCCCAGACCCATATTACCATCTTGCATCCTCAACTTACAGATTTATTGACCATAGATCAGGATCCATAAATGCGACTTGATTATCGCCAATAATAAGCAGATCTTCAATGGTGTGATTGTTCATGAAGTTGGACATGGAAAATTCTTCACTCTGCCTGAGATCAACAAAATAGGTGTGAGAATAGTGGCTTGCAATTAACGCAACTAAAGGTCGCGCGTATGAATCGCCAATAATCAGAATGTTGCGATCAGTATCGCTTTCACAATTATATTCAAGCAAGCCTTGTTGCGTCCCAAAAAACTCCCCATAATAGTCTGCATAGGGTGTCAATGGATAATTGCCAGCAAGATACTCATCGCGATGATCGTAATTGCCCTCAACCCCATCATCTGATACTTTACACTTGGGCAAATCGGCGTCAAAAACCTTGAATTCATCACCACTGACTGGATAGAGCGACTTGCGCGCCAGGCTGCCCAAAAATTCGACACCAGGCAAGCTCACTGGCTCTGAGAACGCCAGTTTCTCCGAAATATCTGTGAATTTTGTTGAAATCAAGCCATAGGCAACGTCATATCCCTTTAAGATACCCTCAGTCTTCCAGTGATGGTCCGTCCGATAATAATCTTGCAGGTGCCCGTCCATTGATGACAAGGTCATTTCTTCGACCACAATCTGGCTGCCCATATTCTTTTTAAAATAATCATAAGAACGGCCACGATCGCTATCAGGAAAGTAGATATTCAACGGGTTTGCCTTGGAATATGACAGCGTTTCATGGAAAAGCAAATAAAGGTTGAGTTGTGGATAGAGCCTTGCAATCTCAGCGTAATTCGCAATTCTTTGGTCAATTTCTTCAAAACCTGCTGTGTCTAAAACCTCTGGTGCAAAAAACAAGGCTTTGTTATCCCGATCATAATAAATATCGGAAGTCATATCGGCGGGGATTACTGTGTCCTGGGAGAAGCTATAAGAAAAATCGATGATTTTCCGGTCGACGGATTTTGAAAACTGGATCAAAGGCATCCGAACTGGAAACTTGTCAGTGGCGGCACTGTCAAATTTCTTTTGTAAGGATCCTTCTGTAAACAACCCCCACACCAGTTTTGCCGCTTTTTCAGGATGCCCTTGCTTTAGAAAATCGAGCGCCACCTTAAGCGTGGGGTATGACTTTCCCGGGGCTCCCAAAACCCGGCCTTCAATGACTGAAACTTCGCCAGCGGTGTTTTTTCCACTCAACCAATACATAGGAACCATGAGAATGATCAAGAAAAACATGCCCAGGAACAACTTTGAAATTCTATTCATTGCTTTGCTTCATTAGAACTGGGCATACATGAAAGAGGTAAAGCCCTTTGAAAGGATGTAAGTAAGGGTGAAAAGGAATAAACCCAAGTAAATGATGTCCAGCACCAGTAACTTGATTCCTCCGTTTTCCTTGGTTCTCTCAGCAACTTTGGATAAAACTGGCAGCGAAAACAGCACAGCAGGCAAAATAAAGGGAATATAGAAAAGGATGTTAAGAGAGCGAAAAGTCGTCAAGTTTGTCCAGCCGTTCAAACCGGATAGTGCACCAAAGAATGGACCCCAATTTTGAACGTTTGTGATCCTGAAAAAGATCCAACCGAGCATGATCAGGGCAATCGAATAAAAGTGCTGCAAAAAAACAGGCGCTTTCTTGAGTCTTTTTCCCAGAAAACTGGCTTCAAGGGCAAGTATTACACCATAGAACAGACCCCAGACGATAAAATTCCAGTTAGCTCCGTGCCAAAGCCCGGTCAGGAGAAACACAATGATCAGGTTCGATTCCTGGCGAAGGAATTTCTGCTTTTTGCGGGCAAACTCCAATGGAATGAACAGATAAGTCCTAAACCAGGCTCCCAAGGTCATATGCCACCGGCGCCAGAAGTCGGATATGCTTTTACTGATGTAAGGAAAATTGAAGTTTTCCGGCAGTTTAAATCCAAGCATGTTACCAATTCCGATAGCCATATCCGTGTATCCGGAAAAATCAAGGTAGATTTGAAGTGTATAGGCTATCAATCCAAACCACGCCAAGCCGGCTCCCATTTCGCTAAAATTCGCGTCAAAAATTATTGTGGTTGCCATATTTAAGCTATCTGCCAGCAAGACTTTCTTTGCCAGACCTCCAATGAAGCGCCGCACACCTTCCATCATCAATACAGAGTCGAACTTTGGATTAATCAAACTCTCTTTTATCTGGATCAGTCGGGTGATAGGTCCCTGGAGCAGCTTGGGAAACATAACGATGTAAGCACTAAAACTAATAAAATTCTTCTCAGGGGGAGTTACCTCGTTATAGGTATCAAGAATGTACGAGATGCCCGAAAATGTAAAGAATGAGATTCCAAGAGGCAGAGCCTGGCTCTGATATGACAGGTTGAGTGGAAAAACTGCCTGTAAACTTGTCAGGAAAAATCCCGTGTATTTATAAAATGCCAGGAGGAGTAAATTTATCCCAACGCCAAGCCACATATATACCCTGGCCGACTTCGAGGATTCTTTCTCAATAGCCTTACCTACCGCGAGCCCTACCAGGTAATTGGCAACAACCGACAGAAGCAAAACATGAAGGTGGGTTGGATCTGACCAGCCAAAGAAAGCCAGAGAAGCTAGAACTATTACAAGATTTTTCCAGCCGCGTTTAGGGATTAAATAAAAAGACAGCAGCAAAACTGGTAAGAAGACAAAAATAAACGTGATGCTGGAAAATGGCATTAATATCCTTTCGGGGCGACGCTTCCCTTATAAATCCTGAAAAGCTATTATAGCTGAATAATTAAATACTCTTAGTGTGGCATGGTAGATTGTGGCATGGTAGATGACTCGTCGTTAAAATGGTGGCGAGTAATGGTTCACCAATTTTAAAATCCAAAGAAGGGCAAGACATAGGGAATTATGTAATTTCTCCAGACCCTCGGATAGTGTGTGCCATCGGGGTTGCGAATAGCGCGAATGTTCCCGCTTGGAACGCCTTCCGTTTCAAGCGCGCCTTTAATCCTGACATAACCTGAATCATATGCATATTTAAGTGAGATTTTCTCCCCAATTGCTGTGGACTTTTGAACATAAGGGAAATCGTATATTGTGCTACCGGTACTTACTTCATTTCCTCCTACATAAAGGAAATACTTAACATCTGTTGGTGCTTGATACCTGGTAAACCAATTTCCAAGACCATTATCCGAATACCAGGTAGTTAAGCCAGGCAATTCTACCCGAGTTCCACCCTCGGCAATCCACACTGCAGTCGAGAATGCCATCACCTTTGAAAAAGTTGATGGCGCGTGCAAACCTGCGTGAAGGGCAAGTAAGGCGCAGCGACTTCCACCGCCGATGGCTGTGTTGGTTCTGTCAGATAATGTGTTAAATCTTGAGTCAATTTCAGGCTTGACATTATCCCTAATAAAGGCAATCATGGCTCCACCTTCAGGTGCTGTACCCCGACTTGCCCCATTTATCCAATGATCCATGTTGAGGTTGGGTGTAAGAGTGTATTCACTCCAGGGATAATTAGCATCATACCAAACTCCCACAGCAATAACGCCTTTACCCGTACTGTTATAGTGGCTGTCCAACAATTCATCAATTTTCCAGTCGTCGATGTCTGTTGGATACGCGATTGGGGATCCAAACATGTGTTGAGCATCCATGAGGTAAAGCACTGGGTAGTCTTCCCCAGAATTGTAATTAGGTGGAAGATAAACTGACACGTTTCTGGTTCTACTTAAGTAAGGACTCATGCTCAAAGAAAAAGTAATAAGACAACTGCCCGAGTCAGGGCAGCCTTCCACCACTTTGATTGTTAAACTTTGAGTCGCATTGGGAGTAACACCATTTTGCGCGGTTATCGTCAGATTGTATGTCCCTGTCGTATTAGTTGTGCCATAAATTCTAGCCGTTCCATTTCCATCATCTTTGAAACTGATACCCGCCGGCAATGTGCCTACAATTGAGATCGTTGGAATAGGATATCCGCTGGTGGTGATTGTAAAACTGCTCGCGCTTGATTTCGTGAAGGTCACTGATGAAGCGCTTGTGATAAGGGGAGACGCTATTACCTTTAGTGTAAATATTTGAGTCGCATTTGGAGCAACACCATTTTGCGCTGTGATGGTCAGCGTGTAGGTCCCGGTTGCGGTCGGTGTCCCGGTAAGTTTGGCAGTACCGTTATGGTTGTCTGTAAATGTGATACCCGCTGGCAATGAGCCTGAGATCGAGATTGTTGGGACGGGATATCCGGTTGTGGTTATGGTAAAGCTGCTCGCGCTTGATTTCGTGAAGGTCACTGATGAAGCGCTTGTGATAAGGGGAGACGCTATTACCTTTAGTGTAAATATTTGAGTCGCATTTGGAGCAACACCATTTTGCGCTGTGATGGTCAGCGTGTAGGTCCCGGTTGCGGT
>MTKZ01009728.1_pt1 | contig 11574 bp, 8 predicted proteins | sample 1042781 | NCBI WGS metagenome assembly MTKZ01 (sample SAMN06212207, study PRJNA360539) | anaerobic digester metagenome | biome: Wastewater treatment plant; material: sludge; isolation source: anaerobic digester fed with sludge from wastewater treatment plant | place: Denmark: WWTP Viborg ...
CTGCGCGGCAGGGGCGGCGCGGGATTCCCCACGGGCATGAAGTGGAGCTTCGTGCCGAAAGACACCCCGAAGCCGCGCTATCTCGTCTGCAACGCCGACGAATCCGAGCCGGGCACGTTCAAGGACAACGAGCTCATGCTCGTGAACCCGCACCAGATTGTCGAGGGGATGATCCTTGCCTGCCACGCCATCGGCTCTCAGCAGGGCTACATCTACATCCGCGGCGAGTTCGTGGAGCACATCCGGGCCGTCAGCGGGGCCATCGAGCAGGCCTACGAAAAGGGGCTGCTCGGAGAGAACATCCGGGGCACGGGCGTCACCGTCCACCTGGCGGTGCATCCGGGCGCGGGGGCGTACATCTGCGGCGAGGAGTCGGCGCTTCTGAACTCCCTGGAAGGCGAGCGCGGCCTGCCCCGCCTGAAGCCGCCGTTTCCGGCCGTCTCCGGCCTCTACGGGTGCCCGACGATCATCAACAACGTGGAGACGCTCGCAAACGTCCCGCACATCGTCAACAACGGGGCGCGGTGGTTCCGGCAGTGGGGCACCGAGCGCAGTCCGGGCACGAAGGTCGTGTCGGTGTCGGGGCATGTGAACAACCCGGGCAACTTCGAAGTGCCGCTCGGGACGCCGATGATGCAGATCATCAACGATCTCGCGGGCGGGGTGCGCAAGGGCCACACGCTAAAGGCCGTCATACCGGGCGGATCGAGCGTCCCGATGCTCGCCGCAAGCGAGTGCGACATCGCCTTCGACTACGAGTCCATCGCCGCCGCCGGATCCATGCTCGGGTCGGCCGGCTTGATCGTGATGGACGATTCGACCTGCATGGTATGGGCGGCGCGCAACCTGCTGCACTTCTACAGGCACGAATCCTGCGGCAAGTGCGCGCCCTGCCGCGAGGGGACCGACTGGCTCTACAAGACCCTGGCGCGGATTGAAGAAACGGGCGGCAGCGAGTCCGACATAGATCTGCTTCTGGACATCTGCGACAACATGGACGGCAAGTGCTTCTGCCCGCTGGGCGAAGCCGCGATTGCTCCTGTCATATCGAGCATCAGCAAGTGGCGCGACGAGTATCTGGCGCACACCGCGCACGGCGGCTGCCCGATGCGGAGGGAGCCCTAGGCCATGCTGTTCGACCTGATCGCCTCTTTCATCAAAGCCGTGCTCGTGTTCGCGGTCGTCATGTCGTTCGTGCCGTTTCTGATCTGGCTCGAGCGCAAGCTGGTCGCGTGGATGCAGCAGCGCATCGGCCCCAACCGCACCGGGCCGTTCGGGCTTCTGCAGCCGATCGCCGACGCGGTGAAGCTGATCATCAAGGAGAACATCTTTCCGTCCGGGGTCGAGAAGATCACCTACTTCCTCGCCCCGATGATGTCCATGATCCCGGCGCTCGCCGCGTTCGCCGTCATCCCGTTCGGGTCGCCCGTGCGCATTATGGGGCGCACCGTGAACCTGCAGGTCGCCGACGTGAACATCGGCATTCTGTACATCCTCGCGCTGTCGTCGCTGGCGGTGTACGGCGCGGTGCTGGCGGGGTGGAGCTCGAACAACAAGTATTCGCTGCTCGGGGGGCTGCGCACAAGCGCGCAGATGATATCGTACGAACTGCCCATCGGCCTGAGCGTCGTCTCGATCGTGCTTCTCACCGGATCGCTCAGCCTGAACGAAGTGGTGCGCTCGCAGGCCAGCCACGGTATCTGGAACATCTTCCCGCAGTTCCTCGGCTTCATCATCCTGCTGATATCGTACAACGCCGAACTCAACCGCGCGCCGTTCGACCTGGGGGAGGCCGAGTCGGAGATTGTCGCGGGGTATCACACCGAGTACTCGGGCTTCCGCTTCGCGATGTTCTATATGGGGGAGTACGTGAACATGGTCACCGTGGCGGCGCTGGTGACCGTGCTGTTCCTGGGCGGCTGGCAGGCGCCGTTTGGCCCGGAGATTCCGCTGCTCTGGTTTCTGATCAAGATCTTCGCGTTCATTCTGCTCTATATGTGGGTGCGCGCGACGTTTCCCCGCGTGCGCTACGACCAGCTTATGGCGCTCGGATGGAAGATTCTGGTGCCCGCATCGCTGGCGAACCTGGCGATGACGGCGGTAATCATTGTGCTGGGAGGCCCGAACGCGGTGCGGATTCTCTCCGTCGGCAGCATCGTTCTGGCTGTTCTGGTGGGGCTGGTTCTGAAGGCCGCCGTGGCCCTGCGGACGAAATCGGCCCCCGGACTCGCGCCGCCGGCCGGGGCGGGGAGCTGATGCGCTAGATGACCTGGCTGACATTTCTGATAGTCTCGGGCATCGCGGTGATCTTCGCGGGGGGGCTCATCTTCAGCCGTAACGCCGTTCACGGCGCTATGTGCCTTGTGGCGAGCTTCTGCGCCATCGCCACGCTCTTTCTGCTGCTCAGCGCCGAGTTCATCTTCGTCGTTCAGATCGCGGTTTACGCGGGCGCGATTATGGTGCTTTTCCTGTTCGTGATGATGCTTCTGAACGTGCAGGGGCAGGAAGGCGCGCTTGCCGGACGGGCGCCGGGTCAGCTTCTGGTCGCCCTTGCGCTCGGAGCGGCGCTGCTGGGGCAGGCCGTGTGGCTCGTGGCGCGTGGGGGCGAGATCATCTCCCGCCCGGCGCGCATACCCGCGGGTTTCGGCAGCCCGGAAGACATCGGGACGGCGCTGTTCACGCGCAACCTGCTTCCGTTCGAGATCACTTCGCTGGTGCTTCTGGCCGCCATGGCCGGGGCGGTTGTGCTGGCGCGAAAGGCCGGGCTGAGCCCGAAGCCGAACGGCGCGCCCGCAGGGGGCAAGCCGGAATGATCTGGAACGCGACGGTTCCTTTCGGGGCGTGGGCGGTCCTCTCGGGGCTGCTGTTCACGATGGGCGCGGCCGGGTTCCTGGTGCGCCGCGACCCGATAGTCATGTTCATGTGCATAGAGCTGATGCTTAATGCGGGCAACCTGCTGTTCGTCGCCGCCGCCCGGTATCTCGGGGTGGTGGACGGGCAGGTGTACGTATTTTTCGTGATGACTGTCGCCGCCGCCGAGGTGGCCGTCGGGCTGGCGATTATCGTCGCGATCTTCCGGCGAAAGACGACAATAGACGTTGACGAGATGAGCGAGATGCGCGGATGAGGGCTTATCTCTGGCTGATACCGCTTCTGCCGCTCCTGGGCGTGCTCATCAACGCCTGGTTCGGACACCGGCTGCCGAGGCGGGTTTCGGGCGCGGTTGCCTGCCTGGTGGTGTTCGGCAGCTTCGTGCTGGGCGTCGCGGCGCTCATCAGGCTCATCGGCATGCCGCCCGGCCAGCGAATCATCTACCACAAGCTGTTCCCGTGGATATCAACGGGGGGCTTCGAATCGGCGGTCGCGCTGATGTACGATCCGCTGTCGGCCGTCATGGTCTGCGTCGTCACGGGCGTCGGATTCCTCATCCACGTTTACTCGCTCGGGTATATGGCGCACGACCCGCGCTACCCGCGCTTCTTCGCGTATATGAACCTCTTCACGTTCGCGATGCTGATGCTCGTGCTCGCGGACAACTTCCTGCTGATGTTCGTCGGCTGGGAGGGCGTGGGGCTGTGCAGCTACCTGCTCATCGGGTTCTGGTTCGAGCGCAAGTCCGCCTCGGACGCGGGGATGAAAGCCTTCATCGTCAACAGAGTAGGCGACTTCGGCTTCCTTCTGGGGATGATGTTCATATTCGCCGTGTTCGGGTCGCTGCGGTTCCATGACGTGTTCAAGCAGGTCGCCGCCGACCCGGCAACGCTCACGCTCACCGTCACCGGCATCTGCCTGCTTCTGTTCGTGGGGGCGACGGGCAAGTCGGCGCAGATTCCCCTTTACGTGTGGCTGCCGGACGCAATGGAAGGCCCCACCCCCGTCAGCGCGCTCATCCACGCCGCGACCATGGTCACCGCCGGGGTGTATATGGTTGCGCGGTGCTGGATTATGTTCCTGAACGCCCCCCTTGCGCTCACCGTCGTTGCCTGCATCGGGGCGCTGACGGCGCTCTTCGCGGCGACCATCGCGCTCGTTCAGAACGACATCAAACGGGTTCTGGCGTATTCCACCATCAGCCAGCTCGGATACATGTTCATGGCGTGCGGGGCGGGAGTCTTCGCCGCCGGCGTGTTCCATCTGATGACGCACGCATTCTTCAAGGCGCTGCTGTTTCTGGGGGCGGGCAGCGTGATGCACGCGATGAGCGACGACACCGACATCCGCCGCATGGGCGGGCTCATGAAGTGGCTTCCGGTCACCGGCGTCACGTTCTGGGTAGGGACGCTCGCCATCTCCGGCATCCCGCCGTTCTCCGGGTTCTTCTCGAAGGACGAGATCATCTGGTCGTCGCTGGCCGGGCCGATGGGGAGCTGGGTGTTCTGGGTGTTCGGCGTTGTCACCGCCGCGCTCACGGCGTTCTACATGGCGCGCCTCACGTTCAAGGTTTTCCACGGGCAGCCGCGGATGTCCGGCGAGCAGAAGCATCACCTGCACGAGTCGCCGCCCTCCATGGCGTGGGTTCTGATTCTGCTTGCGGTGGGGGCTTCGCTGGCGGGGTTTCTGAACATCCCGCCCGCCATCGCGCACCTGCTCCACCTGCCGGAGAGATGGACCGCCGCCTTCACGAACTTCCTGGAGCCATCGGTGGGCACGCACGAGCAGGCGGTCTATCTGCTGGAAGCCTCCGTGGGCGGGACGCAGATCGGCTTCGCGAAGCTCGCGCACGGGCTGCAGCACAACGCGGCGCTCGAGTTCGGGCTGATGGGCATCACGCTTGCCCTTGCCGCGGGCGCGATTCTGACCGGCCGCTGGATGTACGTCAGCCGCCCGGGCACGGGAACGGCGCTCGCGCGCAAACTCCCGTTCCTGTTCCGGACTCTGCAGAACAAGTATTACTTGGACGAGTTCTACAAGGCCGTCATCGTGCGGCCGGGGATGGCGCTCGGCAACGCGCTGTGGCGCGGTTTCGATGTTCTGGTCATCGAGGGCATCGTGAATGGCATCGCCATCGCCACCGCCATCATCAGCCGCCTGTTCCGGGTGTTTCAGACGGGCTACGTGCGCAACTACGCGGCCGGCATTCTCGCCGGGGCGATCCTGATTATCTGGGTGCTGATGAGGTAGGCTGGCCATGCAGGAGTTCTACAACAGGTCCATCCTGACAGTGCTGACCTTCCTGCCCATGGTGGCGGCCTTGCTCATACTGCTGATGCCGCGCGGTGCGGTGATCGCCATCCGGGGGTTCGCGCTGGCGGCGGCACTGGTCAACCTGGCGCTCAGCGTGCCGCTCTTCTTCCTGTTCCGGTCCGCCGAAGCGGGCATGCAGTTCGAACTGCAGGTTCCGTGGGTGTATCTCTCGGGACAGCCCGCGATTACGTACCACGTTGGCATTGACGGCATCAGCCTGTTTATGGTGCTGCTGACGACGTTCCTGTCGGCCATCGCTATTGCGGGGTCGTTTGGCGGCATCCGAACGCGCGAGCGCGAGTACTATGCCCTGATGCTCTTCCTCGAAGCGGGGATGGCCGGGGTTTTCGTGGCGCTCGACCTGGTGCTGTTTTACACCTTCTGGGAGGCGATGCTCATCCCGATGTACTTCATCATCGGGGTGTGGGGCGGTCAGCGCCGCATCTATGCCGCCGTCAAGTTCTTCCTGTACACGATGATCGGCAGCCTGCTGATGCTGGTGGCGATCCTCGTGCTGGTGTGGCTCAACTACCAGCACACGGGCGTGCGCACGTTCGACATTCTGCAGCTTTCCGCCGTCCCGATGACGCGCGCGGCTCAGAACCTGCTGTTCCTAGCGTTCGGGCTGGCATTCGCGATCAAGGTGCCGATGTTCCCATTCCACACCTGGCTTCCGGACGCGCACGTCGAGGCGCCGACGGCCGGGTCGGTGATTCTGGCGGGCGTGCTGCTGAAGATGGGCACCTACGGCTTCCTGCGTTTCTGCCTTCCGTTGTTCCCGGAGGCGAGCGCGGCATTCGCGCCGCTTCTCATAGCGCTCGCGATCATCGGCATCATCTACGGGGCGCTCGTCGCGCTCGTTCAGCCGGACATGAAGAAGCTGGTCGCGTACTCGTCCGTAAGCCATCTGGGGGTGGCGGTGCTCGGCATCTTCGTTTTTACGCTGCAGGGGATGATGGGCGGAATGGTGCAGATGATCAGCCACGGGCTCTCGACGGGCGCGCTGTTCCTCTGCGTCGGTATGATCTACGAGCGCAGGCACACGCGCGAGATCTCCGAGTTCGGCGGCATCTGGGCGGTTATGCCGAAATACGGCGCTCTGCTGATTATGGTGACCCTTGCGTCCATCGGCCTGCCGTTTATGTCCGGCTTCGTGGGCGAGTGGCTGGTGTTTCTCGGAAGCTGGCTCGCGAACCCCTGGTATGCCGTGTTCGCCGCCACGGGCGTCATACTCTCCGCCTGTTACATGCTCTGGATGATTCAGCGCGTGCTTCAGGGAGAGATCACGCACGAACAGAACCGGGGTCTGAAAGATCTGAACCTGCGCGAGATGGCCGTGCTTGTGCCGCTGGTGGCGGGCACGATTTGGATCGGCGTTTATCCGAAGCCGGTTCTCGACCGGATCGAACCCAGCCTGGCGCGCATTCAGGAGATCGTCGCCCCCGCGCAGCCCTTTGCGGAGGACCCCGCAGGCCCCATGTCATTCCGAGGAGTCCGCGACGAGGAATCTCCGCCCGCGCAGACGTCCGGCGCCCCGAACAACGCACCACAGGAGAGCGGCCGATGACCGCCCCCAGCCTGCAGATTATCACCTGGAATCTCTGGGTCTCGGCGCCGGTCTGCGCGCTCGCGGCCTCGGCCATGGTCACCCTCATCGCGGGCGCGTTCTGGCCGGCATTCGCGCGCTGGCTCACGCCCTGCCTGGCGCTCGGCGGAATCGCGCTCACCGCGGCCTTCACCATTCTGGCCGGGATGCTCGGACTCCCTCCGGCGGGCATGCAGGTGATGGACAGCTTCACGGTCGTGTTCGACCTCATCATCCTCATCGCGGCCTTCATCACCGTGCTCGTCTCGAATCACTACGTGACGCGGGAGAACCTGGAGCGCGGCGAGTATTACGCGCTGATGATGCTCTCCGCCTCGGGCGCAATGCTGATGGCGGCCTCCGACAACTACGTTATGATGTTCCTCGGGCTCGAGCTGCTCTCGATTCCGCTTTACGTTCTTGCGGGGTTCTCGCGGGGGCGCTCTGAGAGTCAGGAGTCGGCGCTCAAGTATCTGCTGCTCGGAGCGTTTGCGTCGGCGTTCTTCGTATTCGGCGCGGCCCTGGTGTTCTCGGCAACGGGGAGCACGAACATCGTTGTCGCCGGCGATGCGACGGAACGGGCGCTTGTGGGGACGACGCCCATATACGTAATCGGGCTGGCGATGATCCTCACCGCGCTTGCATTCAAGGTGGCGCTGGTGCCGTTCCATATGTGGACGCCGGATGTGTATCAGGGCGCTCCCACGTCCGTGACGGCGTTTATGGCCGTTGTCGCGAAGGCGGCGGGCTTCGGCGCCCTGGCCCGGGTCGCCGCCGCCGGCCCCGAAGGATCGTGGACGGTGCTCCTCTGGGGCCTGTCCGCCGCGACGATGATCTGGGGCAACCTGCTCGCGATCTCTCAAAACAACATCAAGCGCCTGCTTGCGTATTCGAGCATCGCGCACGCGGGCTACCTGCTGATGGGCATTCTGGCCGGAGGGCGCGCGGGCATCTCGGCCGTGCTGTTCTACCTGCTCACCTACGCGGCCATGACGTTCGGGGCGTTCGCGGCGGTCATCATTTTGGCCGGCCGCGGCGACGGGGCCGAGGACATCGAGGACTATCGCGGCATCGCGCGGCGCAGCCCGCTGCTCGGCTGGACGATGGCGATCTTCATGTTCTCGCTCGCCGGGCTGCCGCCGTTCGCGGGGTTCTTCGGCAAGCTGTACCTCTTCAGCGCCGCCGTGGAGGCGGGGTATCCGGGTCTGACGGTGCTGGCGGTCCTCACGAGCGTTATGGGCGTGTTCTACTATCTTCGCGTGACGGTTGTGATGTGGATGCAGGAGCCTGAGGCCGAGTCCGGCCCCGCCGCGCAGACCTCCGCGCCACTGCTCTCACGCCTCGTGCTGAGCGCCCTGGCGGTTGCCGTGCTTGCGCTCGGCATATTCTCGTCGCCGGTGCTGCGATGGACAAACTCCGGATCGGCCGGTCTCGAGCGCTCGGCTGAAGCAGCGATCCAGATGACGCTGCCCGAGCCCACGAACGCGCCCGCGGCGCTCTCCGGCGGCAGCCGTTAAGCGTCCGGCCCCGCAGGAATCACCCCGCGCGCCGGATAACCACACCCTGGTAGAGGAGATTCCATGGCACTGATTATTACAGGCGGCAGCATTGTTGACGGCACGGGGGCCAAAGCGGGCCCCGGCGATATCCGGATAGACGGCGGAACGATCACCTGGGTGGGCGAAGGCAGCAGGGACGGCGCGGAGGTTCTTGACGCCGGCGGGAAGACCGTCTGCCCGGGATTCATTGACTTTCACTCCCACACCGACATGACCCTGCTCGTCAACCCGACGGCAGAGAGCAAATTGGCGCAGGGAGTGACGCTGGAGGTCTGCGGCAACTGCGGCTCCTCCGACGCTCCCATTCTGGACCCTGAGGCCCGCGAGCATGCGCGCAAGTCGTTCGAGAAGATGGGCGCGTCCTTCGACTGGGGCTCCATGGGCGAGATGCTGGACGTTCTGGAGCAGGCGGGAACAGGCGTCAACTTCTGCACCTTTGCGGGGCATGGCAACATCCGCCGCGAAGTCGTGGGGCGGGAGGACCGGCCCGCGACCCCGGAAGAACTCGCCCGGATGCGCGACCTGGTAGCGCAGTGCATGGACGAAGGCGCGGTGGGCATCTCCACCGGGCTCATCTACCCGCCGAGCTGCTACGGATCAACCGGCGAGTTGGTGGAGCTGTGCAAGCCCGTGGGCCAGCGGGGCGGGCTCTACTCGACGCACATGCGCAGCGAGAGCAAACGCCTCACCGAAAGCGTGGCGGAGGCGATCGAGATCGGCGAGCGCTCGGGCGCGGCCATCCAGATCTCGCACCTGAAGGCCTGCGGCGCCTCCAACCACGGCAAGGCGATCCGGGCGCTGGAGATGATTGAAGAGGCGCGCGGGCGCGGCGTGGATGTCAGCGCCGACCAGTATCCGTACATCGCGACGAGTACCGGGCTGGGCACGATGATCCCGGAGTGGGCGCACTCGGGCGGCTCCGGGGCTCTTCGGGCGCGTCTCGAAGATTCGGGCGAGCGCCAGCGTATCGTGGAAGAGATACGCAAGTCCAACGAGCCCGGCGGCTGGATCTCCGACAGCGGCGGATTCGACAGCGTCGTGATTTCCGGAGTGCGCACCGACGAAAACCGGTGGACCGAAGGGCTGACGCTGACCGAAATCGTGAGCAAACGAACGGGCAGAGACCCGGTGGAGGCGATGCTCGACTTTCTGCTCGAAGAGGATTTCGGCATCGGGATGGTCCACTTCTGCCTGTCGGAGACGGATGTGAAGGCGGTTATGCGAACGCCGTACACGCTGTTCGGCTCGGACGCGACGGCGAGAGCGACATCCGGCCCGATGGGAAAGGGCAAGCCGCACCCCCGCGCATTCGGGACGTTTGCGCGCATTCTGGCGCATTATGTGCGTGAGGGCGGCGTGATTCCGCTGGAGACCGCCATTCAGAAGATGACGTCGCTGGCCGCTGACCGGCTGGGCCTGAGCAACCGCGGACGGCTGGCGCCGGGCGCGGCGGCGGACATCGTGGTGTTCGATCCGGGAACAGTCCGGGACACCGCAACATTCAAAGAACCGAAGCAGTTGGCCGAGGGAATCGCGCATGTTCTCGTGAACGGGGAGTTCGCGCTCCGCGATTCGCAGATCACGGGAGCCCTGCACGGGCAGGTTATCCGCGGCATCGGCGCGCGCCACTGAGAGGGAGAGGCAGGAGCGCCAAAGCGGTTCTCAGGGGTAAATGATATGAACAGAGAACGTCGAAGTCTGGTCTGGTTCATCATCGGGGCGTTTGTGCTCGTCGCCGGAACGATTGCGCTTGGCGGGTGGCTGGCGGGCGGAGGGCCCACCCGGGCCTTCGCGAAGCCGGGGCAGATCGTGTTCATCAGCGACCGCACGGGCTCGCCGGACGTCTGGATAACGGAAGAGGACGGCTCGAACGCCAGGCGCCTGATGGCCGAAGAGGGCGAAGAGCGAGAGACGGCATTCGCCCCGAAGGGTGACTGGATCTATTACACCGCCGATTTCGGCGCGCAGGAGCTTCAGCTTTGCCGGACGCGGCCCACGGGCAAAATGGCCGGCCGCATGCTTTCGAGCGGCGGCGCGCAGAGTTCGCTGTCCGTCTCGACCGGCGCGCTGAAGGTCGGCTACATCAGCAACACGCAGGTGTTCGCTATCGGCCTGGACGGCAAGAATCCCGAACGCGTGCTTCCCTCGCATGCGGACGAGCAGCTCAACCTGCCGCAGCTTGCGGCGATGCCCGGCGGACTCCCCGGAACCAGGCGCTACTCGTCTGCCCGGCTGTCGGCCAGGCCGGGCTGGATAGCCGCCATGTCTCAGGGATTCGACAACCAGCGGCTATTTGTGGGCCTGGGCGATCACTACGTGACGGCGACGCTGCTGGGAGCCGACGAGCAGCCGCTGGTGGGCGAGGAGTGCGGCTTCGCCTGGGCTCCCGACGGGGCGCGGCTGGCGGTCGCCACAATCGGCCCTCCGGGGACCTCCTCGCTTCTGGTGTATGCCCCCGACCCGGATCAGATTCCCGAGGATGACCCGTCGGCCGGCGTGCCTATCATCCCGGCGGAGCGCATTCTGATCAACGTCGCAGACGGCTCGGTGGGCTTCCGCCACCCGGCCTGGTCTCCGGACGGCAAGGAGATCGCGTTCAGCCGTTTCCGCGTTGAAAAGAGCGGAGGGCGGGTAGACGACGGCATCTGGGTGGCGCCCGCGGAAGGCGGCACGCCGCGCCAGATAGCCAGAGGCGGCGCGACCCTGCCCGTTTACAGCCCGGACGGCCGGTTCATGCTATACCAGCTCGGCGCGGATATCATACGCTGCGACCGGGAGGGCGGACAGGTCAAGAACCTGACGGAAGGCAAGGGCATCAATCGCTACCCATCCTGGTCGCCGGTGCTCTCGAAGAAGTAGATGCCGCGAGGGCAGCGCGCCGCGGCGCCCGGCAACGCCTACCTGACCGACCAGCTTATTCCGTACATCGGGAACAAGCGCAAGCTGCTGGGCCTTATCGGGCAGGCTGTCGAGATGACCGGGCTGTCCGGCGGCACGTTCCTCGATCTGTTCGCGGGAAGCGGCGTCGTCGGCCGCTTCGCCAAGCTGTCCGGCTTCAGGGTCATCGCGAACGACTGGGAGCCGTATGCGCGCATCATCAACTCGGCGTACATCAGCACGAACCGCACCCCCCCGTTCGAGCGCTTCGGCGGCGCGCAGGCGTTCTGCGAGCATCTCAACGCGCTGCCCGGGGTGCGCGGCTACATAGCCCGGCACTACTGCCCCGCCGACGACGAGGCCCCCGAC